>Ga0315310_10000796_pt1 | contig 20155 bp, 19 predicted proteins | sample TDP5_MG_FD_203630 | JGI IMG/M metagenome (GOLD analysis project Ga0315310, IMG submission 203630) | Freshwater sediment microbial communities from Lake Towuti, South Sulawesi, Indonesia - TDP5 | ecosystem: Environmental > Aquatic > Freshwater > Lake > Sediment | place: Indonesia: South Sulawesi... | reverse complement strand
CTCGAGCCTGCCGCCGTACCGCTGGGCTATCTCGGCTGATTTTCTTTCTTTACATAATGGTAATACACATTTTCTATTATACCTACTGATTGAAGGTATGTTAATATCTTTTTGGCTTCTTGAATTGCCATCCCTAATTTTATAACTAAGTAAGGTAAGTTAGGTGTAACATCTGCTTGTGAGCATTGCTCAATGACTTTTCGTCCGAGCACCCCAATCTTTTGTTTTTCCTCCATTGAAAATTCTCCAATTTTCAATTTAACTGGTTTTTCAAGTAAGTTAATCAACTTTTTAGTTTGTTGATATGGAAAACTCATATTATATATGTCAGCTTCAGTTATTTCTCTTTCATTTTCGATTTCAAATTGTAATATATCCTCAAGATGGACTGAAAATTCACTTCGAACTCCAAATTTTTTAATTAAATCTTCAATTTGTTCATTTTTTGTTTCCTTTTCGGAGTCATAATGTTCTCTATAACTATTAAATAAAGTTTGCTGGTATTTTTCATCTAAAACTGGAGCTTCCTTGAAATAAAATTCCACTTCCGTGTCAATATCTTGGAACTTTTGTTGTATATCTTTTTTAACGCTATCAAATCGTGCTTTTGCCTCATCGAATTCTCCTTTATCAAAAAGAGTAATTGCCTCTCGATATGCTTCTTCAAGACTTAAAAGTAATTCATTCATATCATTAAGGTTCAGGCGAATGAAATTTTTGAGTTGTTCAATTTCATCTCCCGCCTCTGGAGCACTAATTTGGAAATCGATGGTTGACATCATTCCACTTTGAATTAACTTCTGCTTCTCTTCCATTGCATGCTTTTTATCAATCCATTGAAGTAACAGGAACTCCAAAATGATTACACAAGGAAGAGCGATGAAAAGGCTGTTCCAAGTAATCAAAGTCCATAGGAAATAAGTTGAAAGAGAAAAACTTACACAAATAATGATTGATATGACGAGGTATTCCTTTTCTTTCTTCCTCAAACACCTTCCTTCTCAAAAAATCTAATAATTTATTACTGTCGCATAATTAAATCTGCTATATCAACACCGACTTCACTAATGCGATCCAAATTATCGAGAATCACTTCGATATGTACAGCCCACTTCCCTGATTGTCCCACTTTAAGTTCTTCTCGGGCATATTCAATATCTTTCAATATTTTAGGGCGTAACTCATCAATAACCTCTATTGCCAATTTCATGGAATGCGTTCTGAGCGCATCCATTGCTTTTTCTGTCATATCGAATGCAATTTTACTAATTTCTGGAATTAAACTGGCAATTTTCTCTTCTAAATTAAATTCATTCAATTTTAAAGATCTAACGGCGATTTCAGATGCCAAATCTGCCATAAATTCTATACTTTTCGCTATAACTCTATAATCTAAGCATTCAATTGCCGATACTCCCATTTTCTTGGCGATCTTCGGGTCTTGAACCGCCGTACGACAAGTTCTCACTGCAAGGAAATATAGGCGATCTACTTCATCATCTCGTTCTATAACGCTTCCGGCAAGTTTCTCATCCCCTTCCATCAAGGCAATAATTGAATCTTGATGCATTTGAGAAGCAATTCGATAAATTCTTTCCAAAGATCCGCTTAATGATAATGCTGTTCTCGATAATAAACACTGTAAAGTTATCTCTTTAGCCGTTTCTTCCATTATTTCAATCCCAATTAATTTCTGAATTGTCTTTTTCACTATTTCCCGTTCGTTAGGTGAAATATTTTTCTCACATGTGATGGAAATCGTATCATATCCAAATAAATATGCTGCGGTTATCTCTCTCCCCAAATCAAAGCCTGCTCTAGCTTTGATTTCTATGGTAGTTTTACTTAATTCTTCTCTTTCATTATACTTCGGATCCAAAATTAGGTTTCCATCACTTGTTTCGAAAATAGCTACCGGATCGCCCTGTGATAAATTATTCTTCTGAATCCAATCTTTTGGAAGACTGACTAAATATGTGCTTCCACCCATTTTCTGGAGTTTTCGTACATCTACTCCTTTCTTTTGAAGCTCTATGTTGTTATCCACTTGTTCATACCTTCAATCGATAAATTATCATTCTCTATAAATTTTTCGTATTTTATTAATTTCTCATTGTAATCTATAAAAAATTTAAAGTCCTCGAAATTTCAATTTTGCGCGAAATCATAATTTTATCGGAAATTGAGCTAAAGCAAAATAATAAATCAATAATTCTAGTACTTTTAATTCGATTGAAGGAAATTTGAATGAGTAAAAAACATGTTATACTGATAGCGGTGACATAATATATCAAATCCCAATTTTAATGAATCATTGGATTTGGATTTAAAGAAAAAGATAATTGAGCTATGTACCGCTTCAAATTTACTCATTTCACCAGATACCCTCCAATTTATTAAAAAATATGAGAAACCATTCGAATTTATGCAACTAGCGCTTAATGAAATTGCAAAATTCGATACAAAACCTTTAGTCATAACAATGGAAGTTCTAATGAAAATTATCCAGCAAAAATCTTTAATGCACGAGAGTTTAATGGCAAGCTCTTCATCACCAGAAGCACTTCTTAGCCCTTCATCAAAAAAAGAAGCCAAATCGCCTATTTATTCTTCTAATAAAATTTTTGAAAAAAACGCTGATTTGGACTTATCTATAGACGCATCCGAATATGCTTCTGCCGCAAATGTCAAGGATGATATTATTATTTTAAAAGATGCGACTGGGCTAATGCTTGGTGAAGGTAAAATCGAGGATATTAGAGATTATTTTCATAATCGATTCACTAAATTACGAAAATTACTCCTAAAACGACCTGATTGCAAATCTTCTATGACCATTGAACAGGTTAAAGCGCTAAAATCTTCCGAAGAGATAATTAGAGTAATTGGAATGGTTCTTGAGAAGAAAGAAATTTCTGCAAAATCAGGTTCAAAAATGCGTGATGTGATCGCCAATAGTATAAGTGTCGAAATCGATGATTTTGAATCAACAATGGCCGTAATTTTTTCGGGCAAAAATGAGACCTTGATTAAAAAAGCCAATAAAATTAAGCATGATGAGGTTATTTGCATACAGGGTTTCATCACTGAAGAGAAATTACTAATTGCTTCTGATTTTGATTGGCCTGATATTCCTCATCAGTCTGAAATAAAACATGAGATTCCCCCTATTTCTGCCGTATTTCTCTCCGATACGCATTTTGGAAGCAAATTTTTTTCCGTGCCCCGATTTGAAGCTTTTCTCGAGTTTCTATATGGTAAAACCACAGATAGAAATCTCAAAGCCCTTGCCAAATCAATCAAATATATCATTATTGCGGGGGATCTAATTGATGGAATTGGGGTTTATCCCAACCAAGAAAAAAATCTTGCTATTCCAACAATAACTGAACAATATGACCTTGCAGCCCAATATCTAAAACGCATTCCAAGCTATATTAAAATTTTAATAATCCCAGGCGGACCACATGACGCCGTAAGAAAAGCATATCCTCAGCCTGCCCTCAATAAAAAATATGCGACTGCGCTTTATCAATTGAGGAATGTCATTTTATTGGGCAATCCCGCTCAATTTAAGCTTCACGGCGTGAATATTTTGGTTTTTCATGGAGATAGCTTTGATGATCTCATTCAAATTATTCCTGGATCAAGTTATCAAAAATCTACTGAAATTATGAAAGAATTAATGATTTGCCGCCATCTCACACCGGTCTATGGTGCGTCCACTTGGATTGCTCCTGAAAAGGAAGATTGGATGGTTATTGAAGATATTCCCGAAATTTTTCATTGCGGTCACGCCCATATTCCCGATTCTAAAAAATATCGTGGCATTCTATTATTAAATTCCGGAACTTTTCAAGAGGAAACTGAATATCAACGGAGTCTTGGAATTAAACCCGTTCCTGGCAAAATCCCAATCGTTAACCTCCGAACATTAAAAGGGATATTCCTTAATTTTTGAAAAGAACCTGTCAATCCCTCACAATTTTTAAAAAATAGCACTCTAATGGCTCATAATATCAAGGTATTTGGTCAATGTTTTCGAAGCCTAGAGGAAGATATTCTTAAAGTTCATAATCATTTTCTCAATGATTTATTCAGATAAACAAAGAGGCTTTGACATGAAAAATGTAAAGAAAGTCAGTATTATCGGTTTACCATCCGTTGGAAAGTCAACACTTATTAAGATGCTTACAGGACAAAATGTTCCTCGCGACTATGTGCCAACAGTCGGTCTAGACTTCGGTAATATCCAAATCGGCGATACACAAATATCTTTATGGGATCTAGGAGGGCAATATCAGTTTCAGTGGCTTTGGGATAATTTTTTGCCTGGTACGAGCACAATATTAGTCATAACTGACTCTACACTCGATGGGGTTCAGAAAACCAAGGAATTCGTCAATAAATATTCGAATTTCAAGGGGTCTAAATTGATTGTCATAGCAAATAAACAGGATTTACCTGGTGCTTTATCTCCAAGCCAAGTAGAATCAATAGTAGGTGCTGAAACCCACGGGCTTATTGCAATTGATCCTAACTCAAAACAAGCGTTATTTAAACTCCTTGAACGCCAATTCTCCTCTTAATTTTACACTTTGGTTTTTTTAGTGCATTTTTCTCTTTATTTTAATGTTGTAATATTGGATGAGAAAAGAAAGCCCATCCCACATTGAATAAATAAACTTGCACTAAAATATTTTATAAGTAAATGAAGATTATAATTCCTATCGAACTTTTTTGGGATATCTGAATGGAAAAATCACGGAAAAGAAAACCCGCCGAACAACGTTGGATAAACGAACTTTCTGAGGAAGGTATTGGAAATAACATTAGAATTCTGGGTTCAATAGTCGATATAAAATCAATTCAAGACCAAGAGAACCCAAATAATCAAGAGAATCAAACTTATCTCGTTTTAGATGATGGAACTGGGCGGGTTCAAGTCATAAGTAATAAATCATTAACGCTAGAACTTGGAGCTCAAATCCGCGTTTTTGGAATATTAAGCAAAACAAGCCAAAATGAATTAGTTATTGAAGCTGAGATTATTCAGGATATGAAAGATCTTGATATGAACCTCTATAAGCGAGTCCAAGAGGTCAAGCGCCGGTTTGAAAATTCATTTCAATATCCCTAATCTTGGATAAGATAAAGGTAAATAATAATAAGAATACACCCCCCTAAGGTGCTGAGCGTATCGGCAATTTCAAAGGGAAAATCAAATAAAAAATATGCTAATAATACAATGAAAATCAATAATCCAATAATATCAAACCAGCTTGACAGTTTAACAACATAGTATTCACGAATATTAGCTATCCCTATGAGCAATGAACTGAATAATAATACAAATAGCATTACACGAACCAATCCAGGCAAAATATGGCTTACTGTTCCTAATGTGCCTGGTAAATCAATGATTCCAGCTCTAATTAAAATTATAATTAAAATACTGATAATTGCGATTGCAGTACATATAATGAAGGTCGTAAGCATTTTTTTCTTATCTTCTATTCTTCGCAGAATTTTTTCTTTTGATTTAGAAACCGCTTCAGACAAGCTCTATTCCACTTTTTTAGTTCTGTTATGTAAGTTAATCATTTATGTATAGTTAATTACTTAACCTTTTCATTAATTTATTGGGATTATGGGGAATTCATTAATTTTGAAAAGTTATTAAAATTTATAAATTAAAATTTATAAATTTTGTCTTCTTTAGCTCAATTCCTTGGATTAAAGCAAATAATTACATGGAGATTCTTGCACTACTGGGAACACCAAAGACAGTTTCTGCGGCTTCTGTGACGCTATCACGGTATTTAATTGTAGTATAAACACGCACTATATTTAAGAAACCCTTTAAAACTCGAATAATATCTGACACTTCGGTCATACGGCGGGAGAATTTCTCTCCATTTGGGGTTTCTACAAACATCGGTATTTCCATGGGTTCAAGAGAGATTGAATGGTGGTATGGGACAGAAGGAAGGGTAGGTACATCAATCCATATGAACTCAGGGTCCACCTTTGCCTTCTCAGCAATCTCCTCTTCAATTTGTTTTCTTACCCTGTTTTTAGTTAAAATCGAAGAAAATACCTCATTTTTAATCTGGGAACTTTGTTCATAAGCTACTTTAATTAATTTACGCCGTTCTAGATCCTCAATAATTGATTTGGCATTTTGTGAATTTCTCAGGGCTGCCCAAGTCGTATAATCATCCCATTTCAAATAATCTTCCACATTATCATACTGAAGCAAGCCCAATTCATCTTTCGCCTTATCCATTGCATGCTCTAACATGATCTGAACGGCCCGTGATGTTTTGTGAAAATATATGCTTTTGAAAGATTCATAACGTGCGAGTAAGAAGGCTTCCAAGGAGGCTAATGCCGTCATATTGACGGCGATATCGTGATTGAAGATATCCATGGTATATATTAACCGAAAAATATCGACGAACCCATATTCTGCTCCAGTAAATTGACTATCTCGAACAATATAATCTAAGGAATCGACATCAACTGCACTGGCTATTATTTGATTTAAATAGCGTTGGTCGGTTAAAGGTAATTTTCCGACGGCCAAAAGAGACATTTTCTCTGGATCCAACTCTAGTTTCTCCAATTTTTCTGCGATTTCTGAGTTTGCGACAATCCAAGTCGTCATATCTTCATGAGTTTTATCAAGATAATTCAATAATAAAGCTTCAAATACATGGGAGAAGGGCCCATGTCCGACATCATGCAATAATGCTGCTATTTTGATAGTGGTAACCAAATCTTCATTTATTTCAACTGATTTCGTTAAATTCATTATTAACTGTTCCGCAAGATGCATCACTCCCAAAGAATGAGCAAACCTGCAATGCGTCGCTCCTACATACACATATTCAGAACCTGCTAATTGCCGCACTCTTCTTAATCGTTGAACTGGAAAAGAATCAATTATTTCCTTTATTGGGTACGACACCTGAATATACCCATACACCGTATCCTTTATTATGCCCCATACAGGTTTTGTCATCGTTTTTCCTCTTTATAATTTCTCATTCGAGAAAATTTTATTAATTTTAATGAATATTGAATCTTTCCTCATAAAAAAATTTATTTGTTTAGGGGTGGGAATTTTTATTAATAATTCGACAAAAATTCTGAAGTTTTAGGATAACCAAGAATATTGACCGAGAAAAAGATTCTTTTTACATGTTTTTGGTGCGCTTAATGCCATCTAAAGTATATTTGGGACCAAACCTCACTTATTGGTGTAATTTTTGCAATATTCCGATCCTAGAGTTAAAAAATTGTCCTGTCTGCGAATCACCACTAAAAAAATTGGATATAACTCCGCCCTATGAAATGAGCCCTGCCTTTGAAAAGGATCTAATCCTAATCCGAGGAATAATTGATAATCAATATGGAAATGGAGTTGGAATCCAATTAATTCCCGAGAATAAAATTGTTTTACTGAATAAGGCACCGTATTATGATCGTATGGATGAAATTATCGTAGATGGATTTGTCTTAGGAAATATACGATTCAATCCAGCGATCCTACAATGGGAATTTATACCAAAATTAGAGGGCGCTCGAAGATTAGCCGAGTTATCCTCCCGAAAATGGATTGAAATCGATGATGGGGCAATTGACCACATTGCTCAAAGCGCGAATGTATTAGCTCCAGGTGTCGTTGAATTTGATTCAGAATTTCAAGCGAACGATTACTTAATTATCTTAACTTCAAATAAACAAGCAATTGGAACGGGTGTGGCAAAATATTCTGCAGCCGATTTAAAAAATGTGAAAACCGGAATGGTAGTGAAAACTAAAGAACACGATTTCCCAAATAACCCTGAAATTCGATTAGGAGGTCAAAAATGGGAATCAGTTCTTGCTGCAAACACAGGGATAATTGAGAAAAGGGAGAAAGAAGCAAAGAATTTCATTATAAAAACTGTAAAGAAATTCCCTAATCTTCCTATTTCTGTATCGTTTAGCGGTGGTAAGGATTCCCTCTGCTTACTTTCACTTGTTTTAGATGCTATTGGTCCCACCGATGTTTTCTTTATAGATACTGGAATTGAATTCGAGGAGACCATTAATTTTATAAAAGAAATTATTGAAGATTTTAATTTAACAGAACGCTTTACTTACAAAGCCTCTAACGAATCCTTCTGGAATAATTTAGAAAAATTTGGTCCTCCTGCGAAAGATTATCGCTGGTGTTGCAAAGTCATAAAATTAGCAAATATCACAAGTTTCTTCAATGAAAAATATCCTGAAAAGAAAGTAATTACTTTTGTAGGATCTCGACAATATGAAAGCGCTTCCCGTTCCCAAGATAAAAAAATTTGGATTAATTCTTTCCTCCCACAGCAAATTAATGTATCACCCATTCACAAATGGCCTTCGTTATACGTCTGGATATATCTCCTTTCTAAGAAATTAAAAATCAATCCCATCTATTTTGAAGGATATAAGCGAATTGGTTGTATTTATTGTCCCGCTACGAAATTATCTGAATTACAGCAGCTAAATGAATTACATCCAGACTTATATACTCGTTGGATGAAATTTTTAAGAGAATGGGGCGAAAAATATAATCTCTCTCCTGAATGGGCTGAGCGGGGATTTTGGCGCTGGCGTAAATTTAAAGAAAAAGGACAAATCCATCTTGCCAGTGAAATGGGTATTTCCGAAGAAAAAATCATTTGGCAAAAAGATTATGAATTAAAGTTCTACTTAACTCAAGGAATTAATCCCTGTCAGGATGGATCCTTTTCCATCGAAGGAAGGATCGAAGGCTATCTCGATATAAATGCTATTATGAACCAATTGGGCATTGTTGGCTCTGTCAAATATAGTGAATCTTTGGGAATAATTAACCTTCGGTCTGCAGATCTTTCACTAAATCTTTTTTCCGATGGCACAATCATTCTTCGCGGAGTTAAAGATGAAATCGAAGAAAATTTAAAGTTAATTCTCTCTTTAATTAAAAGAGCACATGAATGCATCGGCTGTGGGCTTTGTATCTCTCAATGTACGAAACAGGCCCTCACTATTAAAGCTGACCGAATTTGGGTCAATCATCAACTCTGTGATCACTGTCAAATGTGTTTAGAGAAATGTTCGATAATTAAATATGCCTGAAATACTACAATAAATAAGAAAGGCGGTTAAAATGCTCGGACGATATGAGGCATATGAACCCAATATTGCGCCTTCTGCCTTCATTGCGCCCAATGCGGTGGTAATTGGAAATATATCAATTGGCGAGAATTGCGTGGTATGGTTTGGGGTCATAATCCGTGGAGGCGAAAACGAAATTACTATTGGAGAACGTAGCATTATTGAGGATAATTGTATTATACATAGTACATCACCTATCCGGATTGGAAATAATGTTATCATTGGCCATAATTCCGTCATTCATAGCTGTATTATCGAGGATGACGTTCTGATTGGTCCTAATGTATGTGTCTATGATAATGCAGAAATAAAGACGGGCGCGATGATTGGCGTTGGCAGCGTCATCCAACCCAAACAGGTCGTTGAACCGAAAATCTACGTTCAGGGCAATCCCATCGCCAAAAAGGTGAAAAAGGTCAAGGTTGATCTGGAGCGAAACCAAAAGTATATTGAGAAAAATATCGCCCAGGCAAGAGAATTCAAGAATAAGTTTGCAATGCTCTGAGTCAAATGGGGAAATAGAATATTCCAAATTGGTGAAATAAAGAACTGAAAGATTTAGAAATCCAATCGAATACGCCAAAAATAATTCCAAGCACTATTAGAATCGCAACTACAGCGATACCGATGAGGAGTCCTTCTTCTGTTATAGGTGAAATCATTGTATTTGTCACAATTAATCTTTTTTTAAACCATATTTAAACTCCACAAGCGCAAAAAATTTTTAAAAAATAGGCTTTACCTTGGACAGCTCATTTAGAAGGAAAATCGAAGCCCTTCGAAACAGTTCCAAGCGCAAAAAATTTTTAAAAAATAGGCTTTACCATGGACAGCTCATTTAGAGGGAAAATCGAAGCCCTTCGAAACAGTTTCAATTTTTTTGATCCATGAATTGGAATCCACACTTAATTCTGCTAACTTTCGCATATCTATTCCTATTTTTGCGCTCTGGATTTTTTGGTTTTTAATAGGAATTCATGGATAGATTCTTCGGCAAATTGTAATGAATGTTGTGCCAGTTCAGCTGATTCAGTCGAGAGATAGACACTTGCAATGACCATTTTCGAGCATACACGTGCGACACGCTCCGCTATGGCACGGGACAATATTTCATTGCGTAATCCAAATACTATCGGAATCGAGGCAGTATTAATTCTATCTCCTGGTAGTGGCACTGGCGTCCCAATAGCGATGGTTCCAAGCCGGGGTCCTTTATCTGATAAAAGAAATATTAAACCATTATTTATTTCTGAGATATGTACCTCAATTGGATTTTCCTGCGCCTCCTCTTTCCGAGAAAACCACACAAGCCCGGCATATTCCATTTTTTTCACAATCATATAAATTAGTATAATTAATTAGCCTGAGTCAAAATAAATGTGAGTTCTTTTTATTAAATTTGAGATATGAATTTTTTACATATAATTTGCATAGCGCAAATTGATTTTCGAATTTAATGATTTCTTCTACATCCATCCCCCTAATTTCGAGATTTTTCTCTTTCACGAAACGTTCCCACGTTGGCATCATCAGCGTATAGGCTGAAGTGGCTGGAAGGGGATCCACGTTTGAGGGTCCCATGACATCAGTATTAACTCCTGATAGGACTTTTGCTATCATATGGATAACGCCATTTTCAGCCAGTTGCATTCCGAACTTCACATCATATTTATGGACTAAGTCTGTTAATTTTTTATAAGCTGGAATGTTATCATCCGTTCCAATATATGCGGAATTTCCAATTACTGAATTGGGATCTACTGAAGTCGCCTCATATACGAGTAATCCAACCCCACCGCGGGCTTTTTGTTCGTATATGGTCATCGTATCAGCACTAGGACACCCCTGTTTATCCGATGAGAAACTAAGCATCGGAGGGTACCATAGCCTGTTCTTCACTTTCATGTTCCTAATAATTATGGGATCGCTTAATTTTGGCATGATTTTCACGATCTTTTTGATTGTGGTTTTAAAATTCCTGAAAAAAAATAAAGAAATCTATGGCTTGATCTAATAGTTCCATGAGATCTGCCATTCTAATGGTGGACCCAAGCGACTGAATTGCATCACTTAGGTTACGATTGCAGAAAGGACAAATACTAACTAGAAATTGGGCTCCCGTTTCTTCTGCTTCTTTTACCCGGCTTTGTGCAATTTCTAATGCTAATTCTGGAAACGCTTTCTTAACACCACCACCAGCTCCACAGCATTTTGCATGGTCTTTCATCGACCGCATTTCCTTGAGTTCCGCAATTTTCGCCAAAAGCTCTCGTGGTTCTTCGTAGATAGGATCGGTTCCTGAATTTCTTCCAGCATGACACGGATCATGGTAGGTTACAGTAAATCCCAAGGTTTTCAACGGGATATTTTTTTCCGCAATTATCTGTTTGATCAGCTGAATGGAATGAAGCACGTTAATGCCTAATTGTTTCAATTTTTCGCCGTAATCTCTTTTAAGAGTCCTAAAACATCCTGCACAACTCGTGATGATCGTCTTGACTCCAGTTTTTTGAAATACTTCGAGATTCTTTTGGAGCACCGAATCAAAAGCCTTCTCATTTCCCGTCCTTAAAGCAACGCTCCCGCAACATATTTCACTTTCTCCCAAAACGGAAAAGTCGACTCCTAACTTTTTCAAGATTCTTGCCGTGTTGATAGCCACTGATTGAAGCTCGGGCGTAAGGGCGGCAGTGCACCCAACGAAATAGAGCACATCGGCTTTCTCCGTGCCGGCATTTTTTATCTCAAAATCTAATCTTTCCAACCACTTGTTTTTTTCCTTGTTATCTCGTTTATAGGGGTTCAATAATTCAACCAATGCTTGATTCATGGCTTCATGAGCTTCGAGACCAAAACCAGCTTCTACCAATTCCGCCCGTAAGGCTTCATACACGGCCGCATTATCCATATCGTAGGCGCACAATATTGAACAACCATTGCAAGTTGGGCATTGATAGATGACCTCGGCTAGATCTTTACTCAATTCCAATTTTCCATCTATGATTGAGCGTGCTATTTGCATTTTTCCCCGTCCGAAGAAGGGTTCTAATCCTGCCGTATGTTCTCTTGATACACAGATCCCCCACTTTGGAGGGTCTGATGAATAATCAGTGGCTTCTCGGCAATCACCGCAACTGATGCACTGTCTGATGAAATTCTCCAGTTTTATTAATCGTTTATGTTTTTCTTTAACCGATTCGGATATCGTTTCTGTCATGATTTTTCCCCTTTTCATTCATCCTCGACTAAATGTTTTGAAATGTCATCATCATAGCTATAAAGGTGGAACTTGTTAGGACTGAGTATGAAGTTCGGATCAACGGTTTTTTTCATGTCTTTAAAGAATTGGGCGAATTCAGGAGTATACGCGTTTGCTTCAACAATTGATTGGGAAATGGATTCTCCCAACCAGTAATGGGCTCCACCATATCTTACCTGATGGCGGATTTTCTTGTGCCACATATCCATTGATATTTTTCGATATTGCTCTTCATTCGGTGCGTTGAATCCTCCTACGACCACGCAATGACCATTAGGCAACACGTAAATAACTGCCGCAAATATGGACATCCCACGCGGAGGAAACTCCTTCATGTGTTTTTGATAAAATTGGTCATTTGCTTCTGCGGCTTGAGCCAGGAATGATATCGGTATCTTATGACAAGTCGTGCAAGAGATAAGAGGAGGTTGAAGAGAAATATATCTATTAAAGTAATTATAGGCAAATGAAAGCTTGAGTTCGAAATCTTTAGATAATGGTTCATCCATGTCAATTTCTTGCCACTCAAAAGGTCGAGTATCATGAGTTTTCATTATTTTCTCCACCTTTTCGTGATAGATCTCCAAGATTCGTTGATCGTGAGCTTCTATGCCGACTCCAATCACGGGACCTTTGATTTTTGTCCTTGCATCGGGCTTGTTCTTCGCCATCATTTTTTGAAGATTAACTACATCAAATGGAACGATAAAAATGTCATGAATTCCGTCCCCAACTTCCTTTTGTAATAAATGGACTATTTCGGTAACTTTATTGTAGTCTCGATTCAATACCATGTAGTCATGGCGCATCATGAATTCGGGCAACGGAAATAATTTCAGGAATGCCTTAGTTTTGATGCCCATTGTCCCGACATCACCCATGAAGAGGCCCGTAAAGTCCGGTGCCACGCCGTACCTGCAAAATGGTCGGGCGTATTTATTAGCGGCTACTCCAGTCCTCAAGATAGTTCCTTGTGGATTGGGTAACACGACTTCCACGCCTAAACAGATATCGGGTACCAAGCCGTACTTGGTAGAACCAAACCCCGCCGTGCTATTTGAGAGACCTCCACCGATGGTGGCAGAATATCCACTTCCAGGACCTAAAACTCCAGTATGTAACTTCTTTTGTTGCAGAACGGAGACTAAGGCGCCCCAAGTTATTCCACATTCGACCTCGCAGTAAAAATCTGTTTCATTAACTTCCAAGATTTTATTCATTCTGGTAAGATCTAAAAGAATCCCACCTTGAGTGACCGATCCTCCGACAAGATCGGCTCCACCGCCACGGGGTACGATGATTATTTTGTATTTATTGGCGATCTTGGCGATTTCAGACACTTCTTCCGTTGTTTCTGGTCGAATGATCATGTCCGCCCATCGATCGGGAAAGGCGGGATCGACATTTCTAGAATATGCAGCCTTCACGAAATCTTTATCGGAAATATATTTTGGTCCAACCACGTGTTCAATTTCTCTATATGCTTCTTGTACTTTGGACAAATTTTTTCACATCCCATCCATTTATTTTTTAATTATATCCATTTCATTTTTTTTCATGCTTCAAACATAAACAACTTATTGACTTTTAATAATTTTGATGAGTTCTTCTGCTAATTGATAGAAATCGAAGACATCATATTCTTCTATTTCAGATCTCATTAATCTGAACAAATAAAAATATTGACAAATTATTGAGCGATCAAAATATTGACAAATTATTGAGCGATTCATTGAACAATACACTAGCAGCTATTTATTATTATTTATGATCAAAATATCCTGTTTTTTCATTTTAAGTAACTCGAGCTAATGTGTCTTGGAAAAATTATACACTTTTGCGATTAAAAAATAGTGAAATAAATAAATACGCTCTATCTATTTGTTTAGTAAAGGTTTGGACAAAAGCTGGAAATTTGTGCCATTTCCTCTTGATAGTGTTTGCATAGATCCTCAAAAAATCATTTTAAGATATTTTTATTGGGATTTTGAACGTAGCTCATAATTAGAACGAACTGCATCATCAATCTATTCTTTTACTTTCGGATTGAAAATGCTCTTCTGCTCTTATTTTTGAGGCTCTTGCTGGGGTAATGATTGAGGCACCCTTTAAACTGATATTGCGTCAGCCCAATCCTTTCCATGAAATTATTATCGCTAAAGGGTTAGAATTTCTAAATGCTATGGTGAAAGGATATGAATTCGATTTCTTACTGGGAGGTATGCGGTCTGCCGGATATGGGCGAGCGGCTCTTCTCCCAATTGAACCAAAAAAAGCGAAAAAACGGGGCAAAAATGCAAATTCTGATGAGGAATTAGTAGAACTTGCCAATAATAATAAAGAAGAAGAATCGAAAGACTATAAGATTCAATTTAACATGAAAAAGGAAGATGCTGAAGATCTAGAAAAAGAATTTCAGGAAGTAATCACTTCAGAAAGAGAGAAATTCCCCATTAAAAAGGAGGATTCCTCTCAAAATGTCTAAAATAGTGCGATTACTCTTTCGATTTGAGACAGAGTACGGTGGAGATCCCCGATTTATTTCAGGAAATGCGTTCCGTCATGCGATCTCAATGCAGGTAAATACAAGTTTTGGTATCTTCACGAATAAATTATTATTAAATCCGCCAAAGACATATCAGGAGTTCTTTTCATTTCGAACCCCAAAATATTTTTTACATCCCTATTTTGAACTCTGGTATGATAAAAGGCTTCAGAAACGTGCGTATCGGTACTTTTTCCTCCCAGAGGCTGTTACTTTCGATATTTTGAATCCACCAGAGAATTTTATTGAATACATTAAAGAAAAAGAATTAATTCAGCTCGGACGAAATCGGAATTGCGGTTTTGGTATAATTGACCTACAGGATTATATAGAAATTGCTATTGATCAGTTAGAATTGCCAGATCAAGCTTCGCATCTAACTTTAATTTCCCCTGCTCTAATTTTCCCTTCCTATGTCTATCACTATAATTGTCGTTATATTGGCTTAGAAATTTGGAATCACAATAAAAGGAATATAATCCAAGCAATTGCACCGGGACAATTCTTTCGAATTAAAGGTGAGAAATCGATTCCCAATATCGCCCAAAGAGGCATATTGCGAAAAGGTCTCCTTGGTCAATTCGGGTTAGGTGAATTTGTAGTCCACAATTGGAAAAGGGAGGATTCTTTCTAATGATTAACAATAAGGAGATTTTACAAGTATTGCGTCATGATTTACATAAAGTACGAATTATAGGTGCATTAACTCATAGTGTTGCTCTTCCATCTGAGTTAGCTAAGAAAGCGGATGGAATTGCTGCTTGGTTGGGGCGTAATTTTTTGCGGGAACCGTTTGAAACTACCTATTATCGGAAATCTTTGGTTTTCCGTAATCTTAATTTATATAATCTACGAACGCTGGCCAATCAGAACAGACTGGAATTATCTGATCTTTTCTCCGAATCTGATGATATCAAACTACATCAGGCGATTCTTAATTCAAAGTTATTAAACCTTTATTCAGAAGCGCGTAGCTTTCCTTATTCTTCGCTCAAATATCATATCTTATTAACGTGTGCTTTGTTTTATAATTTATGTAATGGGTTTGAGTTGAATGATTTATATTTATGTGAGAATTGCCCACCTAAAAGTCCTTTTCAAATTATCTATCATGATTCCATTCGAGTATGGGCACTGGTCCCACAGAAAGAAGGTGCATTGTCTAAGTTCTCTCCCAAATTCTATACTTTATGGGAACGACGCCAGAAATTAAGTATAGGAGGTGATTATCAGATCCTAGATGCATTATTATCTCTCATCGGTAGTTGGACCGTTGCACTCGCTCTCATCGAAGATTTCCAAGGTCTTACTAGCCTATGCTGAATTATTAAGTTCAATCTGCACAAAAGTCTGAAGATAACTTATTCAGGTATTGCATCTTCTCGATAATAAGCCAGTTTTTAGAAATGTTTACATATCCAGGCTGTTACTTATCTCTTCTATTGGATTCTAAAGGTTCTCCTTATCTGAATAATTCTTTAAAAGATTTTTATGCATTGTATCATCTTGATAATAAAACAGTAATAATGGGATTTGCCAAAAATATTTTAGAATTAAGTCAAATGAGCAAATTTAAGAAGTTGTGCATAAAGACATATTAGAAGGCTTTTGTGCATTGCAAAAACTAGCTAATATAAAAATACCTGCTGAAGTTAAAATCTATTTTCCATTTCCCTCACTTCGAGCGGGGCAAGATATCGCCATAAATAGTATCTATAATGCACTTAAGGAAGAAAAACATATTGTAATCGCCGCCCCGAACGGCTTTGGAAAGACAGTTACCGTCCTTGCAGCAGTTCTACCAATTATTAAGGAATCAGAGAATAATTTACGAATAATTTACTTATGTCGAACGCATGTACAAAGTAAACATGTGATTGAAGAACTTGCAAGGATTATAAAGCATCTGGATTCGTCAGGATTTGCGGTAAAGTTAGGCGGAATTTCCTTGCGTGGGAGATCTTCCATGTGTTTTCATCCCCAAGTTGCGGAGTATGCGCAAGATCCTGGAACCGCCCAATTATTATGTCGTGAATTGAGGAATTTAGGGCGCTGCATTTTTGACCTCAATCTCAGGGAAAACCCCAATCAATTGGAAAATCTATTAAAAAAATTAACCTCGCATGCGGTAGATGCCTCTGAATTACTGGAAATCTGCCGAAACTGGGAGTTTTGCCCGTATCAAGTGAGTAAATTAGTTTTAAATGATATGGATATTGTAGTTTGCAATTATCAATGGCTTTTTTCGCCATATATTCGTGACACTTTTCTGGAGAACATAGATGCCACGTTAGATAATGTGATTTTGATACTGGATGAAGCCCATAACGTTCCTGATGTCGCTACTGAAATCGCCTCTGATCAGTTAACCTATTTCGCCGTACAGCAAATGATAAAGGAAGCGGAGGTTTTGGATATTCAGCCAATCATCGACTTCGGAGAGTATTTATTGGGGGTGATGGATGACTTGAAGGAAAAAATAACCGATGAAATGACCATCTCGCCCCAATTAACCTTGAAAAAAGTCTTTCAAAATCTCGAGATGTCAGTCTTCAGTGAACAATTAATCAAATTGGGTGAAAATTGGCAAAAAATGCAATTAAATCAAGGAAAGAACCCTCGTTCCTATCTATTTTCTGTGGGCACCTTCTGGATGAATTGGTTTCTCAAAATGAATTTGAATAGCTATTTCTTTTGTGCCACAAAATATTCAACGCGAGGCGGTACTGAGAGCATTAGATTAGAAATCGTTTCATTGGATCCAAAGGAGATATTAGACCCTCTATTATCGAAAGTCTATTCATCAATTAGTTTCTCAGGGACCATCGAACCCATCCACTATTATACTGATATCGTAGGACTTCCCAAATCATCCACTAATGAATTGTCTCTCCCATCGCCTTTTCCAAAAGACAATGTTCTCGCCCTCACTATTAAAAGTGGGCTCTCAACGCAGGGCGAAAGGAGAAACGCAGAAACATTCAAAAAATATGTATTGTACTGCCGTGAAGTTGCAGAAGCCATTCCAAAAAATGTCGGAATCTTTGCTGCGAGCTATGAAGTCCTTGAAGGCCTTATGAAGAATGGCCTTAAAAATACCCTTAAATCAACTGGAAAAGAGGCATTTTATGAACAGAAAGATATGTCATCCAATCAGAATGACCTAATGATAGCAAAATATAAAGCCTGTGCATCAAAAACGGGCGGCATTTTAGTGGGTGTTTGCGGAGGGCGTAATGCTGAAGGTGAAGATTTTCCTGGCGATTTAATGAATGGGGCTATTATCTGTGGCGTTCCTTTCGCAAAACCAACACCTCGCATAAAGGCATTGATTGAATACTATGGAGGGTCTCAAAAAGGGAAAGATTATGCTTATAATATGCCTGCTTTTCGGAGAGCAAACCAAGCTGCGGGCCGCCCCATCCGAACTTTAACTGATCGCGGCGTAATCCTTCTTTTGGACTATCGTTACAACCTGCCCAACTACAAGAAATTTCTAAGTTCTTGGTTTAAAAATCAACTTATTTCATTGCCAGATGATCCGAATATTGTGGCTGCGGAAATTCGCAAGTTTTGGGGGTAATTTAGAATATAATACAAAATATTAGGCCCCAAAGAAAGAAAAATTCTTCTATAGGATTTCAGCTTGGCTCAGAATTTTCAGAATCTTCCTTTTTGGTTCCTCTGGAACTTATCCAAACAACCAAAAGGAAAATAAGAACTTCACTGAGAATAATCCAAAGAAGCATATCTAATGAAATAATCGTATCCAGAAACAGATAAAGGGTTAAGGTAATCAAAAGGCATCCACTCAATAATCGAAGATGGGAACGATAATTTAAACGAATTTGATTCAGTTTCTCCGATTGAAATCCGATACGCACGGCTATTAATACACCAATTATGGGAATTAATAATCCTATTAAATAAATTATAATATGCATTGCCAGTAATGGATCATCTCTTGAAATAAATAATATTTCTAAATAAGAAGCACCGAAACAGGGAATTTTTATAAATGAAAATGTCAATCCAACTGCAAATGCATAAATTCCAGAATTCCTTTCAATAAAATCTCTCCATATTGATTTTATCTTCGGATGTGTGCCAAAAATAATGCTTTTTTCGCGTTTAAATTCAAAAATTTGCCAAATTCCCAAACCTAAAAGAATTGCCCCGAAAATGTATTTTAAATAGGTAATTATATTAAGCGCATTTATTACAATGAGGAATATAAATGAGACAATTAAATATGCAATAATTATGCCACCGATTAATCCCAGTGAAATAATTAAATATTTACTCCGAGATTCAACCATTGTCAAACTGGTACCTACTACACTTAAAAGCAAAAGCATACAAGCTGATAGACCGCTAATTAGCCCAGTCAGAAATGCAATCCATATTGTAAATTCAGTTTCTATGGGCGGCTGCCCTAATAACCATCGCTCTAAATTTTGGGTTGTAATATTTGCATAATAATAGACTGAAATTTCACCGGATCGATTTAGGACAAGGGCGGGGGGTGACGGTGGTGACGTTTGATTTAATTCATTTAATCGCTCATAGTATTCCGAAATCGAGAGATTAATTCCGATCCAGAAAGAGATTAACTCAACCTCAGGATGTGCTGATACGAAATTATTAACAATCCCATATTTCTCATGACATTTTGAGCAACCATAAATCCCATAAAATGTTAAGGCGTATTTTTGCTCTCCATTAACATTTATATTTGAAGAATAAATAAAAAAAATCAATCCAATTAACCAGAAAATTATAAAATATTTAGTCTTTATTTTCATTTTCTGGAATCCTTGTTTTTTTTAATAATAGAGAAAAAGGAGTAATTTTAAGATATTGCGAAGTGAATTTTTGAAGTTAATAGAATTATTTCTATAAACTTCAATTTACTCTATTTTTCAACTCCGTTTTGGAACCCGCTGGACTTAGCTTTTTGTGTATATAAATAATATAAAAATTACCTTTTAAATCGATTTTTCTTAATAAATTTCTGAATTTTTTAGTTTGATCTCGCCTAACCAACAGTTTCAAAATATAGGCGTTTAAATAGAATTATATCCGTTTAAGTGATATGGAACAATTATTATCGCTCAAAAGCGCTAAACAACTGTTAGGCGTACATACCAAAACTATTCAAA
>Ga0315310_10000793_pt1 | contig 20188 bp, 15 predicted proteins | sample TDP5_MG_FD_203630 | JGI IMG/M metagenome (GOLD analysis project Ga0315310, IMG submission 203630) | Freshwater sediment microbial communities from Lake Towuti, South Sulawesi, Indonesia - TDP5 | ecosystem: Environmental > Aquatic > Freshwater > Lake > Sediment | place: Indonesia: South Sulawesi... | reverse complement strand
ACGAGGTTTACACATCGGAATTCGACTATAGCTCTAAGCGGGCATCTCAAAAGATAGGTTATAAACTGGAAAGAAAAGTGTCTCAGGGCGTATCTGAGTTGTTTGATTTTGCATTAAAGGTCAAAGCACCCGCAGAGTCTTGAACAGGGTGAACGGACCTCCATATCTCTAAGGGAAATCCCACCACCGCCGGGGCCACATTTTTCATGTATTACCATGGTATGCTGATATGCGCAATACCACTGCCACAGTTTGAGTACTAACAATGTAGAGTTGTCATATACAGGAGTGAGAGCATCATATTTGGAATCCCGTCTTGAGGTAAATCTTATATTTCTAGAGGATTAACATAGAAGTTCGTTCCGGGGGCCGCTCGGTATTGGTGATAATAGGATGAGGGTTAAGATGGCGGTTAGGAAAGTGTGGACACTAGTGACTGGCCAGGCTCGAATCCCGCTTACAAGGGAAGGACTGGTTAAGATAAGGGCTAAAGCCATTCGGCGCGGCATTTGGTTTAAGGCGTTAAGTGGAGCGGAGCGAGCATACATGGGGCTGGCCATAAGGGTTGTCGAAAGAGTCCGCAGCCTTCTCCTAGCCAAAGTGTTAATTTCCATCCTAAAAAAGCTGTTTTCTGTCATGGAAGGCCGGGTTGCGCGCATAATGAGGGAGGTCGGTTGCCCTCTCGCCCGAAAACTAAGTCGAATCGCCCAGAAATGGGGCAACAAACCGGCCGTTCAATGGGCGGAAGACCCCTGCTTCATTCAATATTTAGCCGTGACCCACAATAACACGCCAGCAATGTTTAGAGTATAGCGAGTAGTTTGGTTTGTTGAGCGTGATGTCAAGCAGTGTTATCCTCTTCATGAGGCGCCTATAGATTTAAGGGTTTAGATAATGTTTGTTTTAATTCTAAAAATAAGGAATGTGGATCGTTAACATGAATTTCATATGTTTGATATTCACTTGTATACTCTCGTTTCTTTACGTGTTCACTCTATATAACATGCCTATTCTAGTGGTCGGTGTTAGACATCTACTTGGAACAAGTCGAAACAAAAAGAAGACACCACATCTAGATGAGGAAAAATTGCCCGCTATTTCAGTTGTTGTTCCAGTGAAGAATGAGGAAAGGGTTGTAAGCAGACTCCTAAAGGCATTGTTAAAACTGAATTATCCTCAGCATAAGAAGGAAATCGTCATTGTAGAAGATGGATCAGTTGACAAGACAGTGGAAATATGTGAGGAATATGTCAAGAAGCATTCTGATCAAATAAAACTCCTTCGCAAGTCAACATCCAATGGAAAGGCGGCTGCACTAAACTACGCTATCAGACACATAAAAGGAGAGATCATCGCCGTGTTCGATGCCGACAGTGTTCCAGAGCCAAACATTCTGCGAAAAGTGATCAAATATTTTGAGGACCAGTCCGTGGGTGCCGCGCAAGGTATCACCCGCTCCATAAACGCTGATGAAAATATACTAACTAAATTTGTCTCGTATGAGGACGCTGCGCGGTTTGAAATTTTATTAAGAGGGAAGGATGCCCTTAGCCTGTTTGTTCACTTAACTGGTAGTTGTCAATTCATTCGGCGAAACGTTCTTGAGGATGTTGATGGGTGGGATGAAGAATCTCTCTCTGAAGACACGGAAATGTCTGTTAGACTTCTGGAGAAAGGTTACAAAATAAGATACGCCCCGGACGTGCAATCGTGGCAGGAAAATCCGGCGAATCTGACTCAGCTGATCAAGCAGCGAACAAGATGGTTTAGGGGATGCATGGAGGTTGCGTTGAGATACGGAAAACTCATCACAAAACTGGACAGAAGAAGCATTGATGCTGAAGTCACGTTAGTAGGACCCTACATGTTAGCTTTATGTCTCATTGGCCATTTCATGGGCATAAGTACCTTCTTTGTCCCGATTCGACCCGACCCTATTTTGACAATTATGGCGCAACTCTTATCGGTACTGAGTGTTATCACTTTGTTGATTATGGGAACAGCTTTAGTCTACGTAGCAAAACCACGAAAGATGACAAATCTACTGTGTCTTCCCTTCATCTACGTATACTGGTGTGCACAAGCTTTCATGGCCTCATATGCGTTGATCCAAATCATTTTAAAGAGACCTAGAAAGTGGACAAAAACTGTTAGAACAGGGGCAACCACTAAAGCTCTGAAATCATAGATGGACGAAGAACTTCAGAGTGATATCTAGTTTTCCTACGGAATATCTGAAAATCTCTTACCTCACGAACACGTACCCCAATAAAATGTCAAGACATGTTCACGTTTTGTGAGAGCATGTTGACTTCAATTGAGATAGGGGCTATGAGTAGAGGAGCTTGGTTTAGGGTTAGGGGTCAGAGAGAGCGAGTTATCATCAGTCTCGCCATCAGATGCGCAGAAAGGATTCGGAGCTCCATGCGAGTTTCACGTGCACACCAAATATTTAACGTCTCTCTGAAGCACCCGCACATAAACTTTAGGAGAGGTCTTTTCCTTTCTCTCGGTTTGGGTTTCATTGTTAGGTTGATACCCGAGATCTTGTCATATCCATATCCAATAGGTTTTGACACAATCTACTATGCGGGAAGGATCAATACTGGTGTGATATGGTATCACTGGACGTCGGTGTTTTCAACATGGTTGCTGTACTCGATCTTGATACCAGTGCATCAAGTTATGCGGATTGATCCACTTCTTTTGCTGAAGCTGGCGGCTCCTGTGTTGTATGCGTTGAATTCTTGCGGTGTTTATTACTTTTCTAGGAAGGCGTTGGGTTGGGATGTTCAATGGTCTTTGTTCAGCGTGTTTTTCTTTGTGTTTCAGTTAGCCTTGTTGAATTTGTCGTGGCATTCTTACAGGAACATGCTTGGACTGGCGATTCTTCTCTTTACTTTGCCACTGTTGAAGAATGCGAAAACTAAGAGAGGATATGCGTGGCTTGCTTTGCTTTCCATCCTTGTTGTCTTCAGTCATGAATACGCTTCAATCGTTATGTTCGCCGTGATTTTAGGGGCTATTGCAAGTGATTTTCTGAAGGGTGAAAAGATGAGGATGCTTAAGGTCTTGACCGCTATAACTCCCGCATTGATCATATTCCTAACGAGTATCTATCTCGTTTTGTTTCCTGTACCAGTACCTGTTGCGACAAACGTTATTGACGCTCATGACATACTTCTTCCGAGTCCTGGCCAGGTGTTTTTCTTGGTTGATTATTTGGGTATTCTGTCGCCGATTGAGTATTATCCTACATACTTTGATCTCTTTTCTCGCGTTGTGACTCTTTTTTGCCTTCTTTACTTGCTGTGTCTACCCCTCGTTCTTGTTGGTTTCTTTAGAGACAAGATTCTTAATGGTTGGACCGTGTGGCTTTTGGTTGGTTCCTTCAATTCCTTGATAACCCCATTCTGTGCATTGCATTTATGGTTCAGATGGATGTTCATGCTCGTCTATCCATTCACGTTTTACGCAGTAAATGGCATTCAGAAAATTTGGAAGTCGCAAGATAATGGTGTTGCACCAAGTTTCAAGTGGATGAGTTGGATGAAAGTCTCGAGGAGAGGGGTGCTTGGAGTTTTGCTATCAACGGTCTTGCTGGGAACACTTTTTATGACTTCGCCCTTATTTTTCGGTAGGTATGGAATTTTTTCCATCCCCAACATGAACACATACTTTCCTTCTACAATGTTGCATAACACGGTTCCTCTTCAAGATGTGAAAAGCACCATTCAGACGATGGAATGGTTAAATGAGCACATGCTGGACGGCTCCTGCGTGCTTCTGCGCGACGCTTTCCAGCGGTGGTCAGACCTATATCTAGATAAGGAACACGCTGTTGTCCTGTTTATGGTGGATGTGGAAAAGGCTTTAAACGTAGCATTAGAGCGTGGTTTCAATCCTATATATCTGATATGGTGGAACGACAATATCGGGTGGTACGGGGGTCTCACCGTTCCAAGCTATTTCGAATCCATCTTTAGCAGTGAAAGGCTCTCAGTCTTCGAATACCGCAACTCATCACGCACTTAAATTCTTCTAAGGAATCGTTAAGTAGAGAGTAGTTAATGTGAATAGAGGTAAACCCTTGATAATCGCCGCTATTCCTGCCTACAACGAGGAGAAGACGATAGCGAAAGTTATTGTACTAGCTCAAAAGCATGTGAACAAGATTGTTGTTTGTGACGACGGCTCAACCGATATGACAGCTGAGATTGCGGAGAGGCTTGGTGCCGATGTTGTGCGACATGGCAAGAACCTAGGTTACGGTGCGGCAATTCAGAGTTTGTTCGCGCGAGCGAGAGAGCTCGGTGCAGACATGATGGTAACGTTTGACGCAGACGGACAGCATGATCCTGAACAGATTCCAATGTTGATAAAGCCTATTCTAAAGGAAGATGCTGATATCGTTGTGGGCTCAAGATTCTTAGGCAAAGAACAATTGACAAGAGATGTTCCATTGCTTAGGCGGTTTGGAATAAGATCCATCACGAAACTGACCAACGTTGCCACAAAAAATGAAATTAGTGATGCCCAGCACGGCTTTCGAGCATATAGCCGAAAGGCTTTGGAAGGATTGAAGCTTTTTGAAAATGGAATGGGTGTGAGTGTGGAGATTTTGCTAAAATCTGAAAGACAAGGGTTCAAACTAGTACAGGTCCCCGTGGGTTGCAACTACCATGGTCTAGAGAGGACCTCAAGATACAATTTTCTGAGACATGGTGGTAGCGTCATTATGTCGATTGTGAGGGTGGTTGTAGAAGAGAAACCCTTGCTTGCTCTAGGCTTGCCCGGCGCCATTTCCTTATTCGTTGGTCTACTGTTTGGAGCATGGTTGCTACAAATTTACGCCATGGAACATCATATTGTCACAAATATCGCTCTAGCTTCCATCGCGTTTACGCTCATGGGTATATTCACCATTTTCACTGCGATAACGCTCTATGCAGTTGCACGGTTGTGGCAGAAAATGGCTAGCAGATAAAGGAAATTCTATAAAAGGACAAGTCAATGAACAACCAAGAGAAAATAAAAATCCCCGTGTGCGCTCCCAAAATTGGAGAAAAAGAACTCGCTTATGTGGAAGAGTGCATACGATCCGGTTGGATTAGTTCAAAGAGTACGTATGTCAAAGAATTTGAAGAAAAATTTGCCGAGTACTGTGGCTGTAAGTATGGCGTCGCAACGAATAGCGGTACCACAGCATTACACCTAGCTTTGGCGACCCTAGGAATCGGCAAAGGTGATGAAATTATTTTACCAACCTTTACAATGATCGCAACTGCGAATGCTGTTACTTATACAGGTGCAAAACCTGTGTTAGTTGATGCTGAAATGGAGACTTGGAACATCGATGTGTCAAAGATTGAAAAGAAAATCACTAAGCGCACAAAAGCTATCATTCCGGTTCACACATATGGTCACCCAGCTGATATGGATGCTATTCTGGATATAGCTGAAAAATTCGATCTCTACGTAATTGAAGACGCTGCAGAAGCACATGGAGCTGAACATAAAGGTAGAAAAGCAGGGAGTATTGGCAATCTAGGGTGCTTCAGTTTTTATGCAAACAAAATTATCACCACAGGCGAAGGAGGAATCGTTGTCACCAACAATGAAGAACTCGCTGAAACAGCAAGTTGGCTACGTGCTCACGCTTTTGGCAAGCATAATAAGCATTTCTATCATGAAGCCTTAGGCTTCGGCTATCGTATGTCAGCGTTGCAGGCAGCATTTGGATTGGCCCAACTTGAACAAATTGACGAATTCGTATCGGTTCGAAGAAACAACGCCAGACTTTACAACTCAATACTCTCAAAACTAGAAACTAAAATAACACTTCCTCCAGAGGCGCAAACGGTGAAGAATGTCTACTGGATGTACTCAGTCTTGATTAACAATGGTCTAAGCGTGTCTCGAGAAGGCCTTATGAAGGAGCTCCTCCTAGAAGGCATAGAAACCAGAACTTTCTTTTACCCCATTCATGTTCAGCCTATTTACGCGAAACGATATGAAAGAGAGAGGTTCCCTGTAGCGGACGACCTTTCGAGAAGAGGCATAAACTTGCCCTCAGGAAACAACTTGACAAAAGAGGAAATAATGCACGTTTGTGAATGCATAGTGAAAGCCGTCAAGTGAAAAGAGGAGGAAAACGAATGAAAGGAGAAACTGTTCTGGTGACTGGCGGCGCGGGCTTTATTGGTTCGGCTCTAGTGAGAGAGCTTCTGGAACAAGATGCTGAAGTGATTGTCTATGATAACTTTTTGTATGGCGACAAGTGCAATCTTGAAGAGATCGAAGATCGCGTGCAGATAGTAAATGGCGATATACTGAATTGGAAACTCTATGACACTCTAAAGAAAAATAAGGTGAAATACGTCTTCCACTTGGCGGCTGAACCTTACATTCCTCATTGCTATGATAATCCAGAAAAGTTCTTCGAGGTAAATGTCAAAGGTACAATCAGCGTTCTTATGGCATGCAAGACACTAGATGTAGAACGTGTTGTTTACTTCTCCAGCTCTGAGGTTTACGGTACTGCGCAATATGTTCCGATGGATGAAAAGCATCCAACTTTTCCGTTGTCTACCTACGCTGTCAGTAAGCTAGCTGCAGATAGAGTATGCCTCGTCTTCAACTATGAGCATGATGTGCCCGTATTGATTCTGCGTCCATTCAACTGCTATGGTCCCAGAGAGACTCAGCCATATGTCATACCAGAAATTATTGCTCAATTGAGTAGGAGGAACACCCTCAAACTTGGTAACATAGATGCGAAAAGAGATTTCACCTATGTTGAAGACATAGTCAAAGGTGCAGTTGCCGTAATGGAATCCGATATACCTTGTGGCGAGGTGGTCAACTTGGGTTCAAACAGAACGTACTCAGTTAAAGAATTGGCACACTTGACTGGAAAAATAATTGGATACAGCGACATAGAAATAAACATTGATAAATCAAGATTGAGACGATTTGACGTAGAACTGCTTCAATGTGATTACTCTAAGGCAAGAAAATACACCAGATGGGAACCAAAGATCGGCATAGAAGAAGGTCTTAAGCGCACAGTTGAGTGGTATATGGAAAACGGCAAGCGTTGGAGTTGGGAAAAGCTTATCTGAACAGGTAGGGCATTCCGGGTTACTATTGTGCAAATTTTTTCGTCATACGGAAAATACTATGACATTATCTATGCAGACAAAGAGTACGAAAAGGAGTGTGACTTTCTAGAAGAAGCCTTCAAAAAGTATGCACGGACTCTGCCAAGAACAATACTTGATGCTGGCTGCGGAACTGGAAGCCACGCGGTTTCCTTGACGAAAAGGGGTTTCAAGGTGACTGGTGTGGACGCTTCTGAAACAATGATCAAGATAGCAGAGGCAAAGGCTAAGAAAAACAGAGCCGACATAGATTTCCACTTGATGGATCTACGAAACTTGCAACTGAACAGGAAGTTCGATGCCTGCATAGGTATGTTCACGATCGTTGGCTACATCATTGAAAACGAAGATGTCAAAAAAGTTTTAAGTAACATTAGAAGGCATCTGAACAGTCACTCTTTATTCCTTTTCGATTTCTGGTATGGACCTGCAGTACTCCATATTCGTCCCAGCCCAAGAATGAAGATTGCAGAAAAGGACGATGTTCGAATCACTAGATTTGCTGAACCTGATTTGAACACTCAACTTCACCTTTGCAAGGTAAAGTATTCATTGACAGTTACTGAAAAGAAAAAGGTAATAGATGAAATAGAGGAAACACATATTGTAAGGTACTTCTTTGCCGAAGAAATTGAGCATTTCTTAGAAGGAGCCAACTTCAGGTTGCTCAGACTTTGTCAGTTTCTCAATCTAGCCGCGGAACCTACTGAAAAGGACTGGAACGTTGCAGCAATAGCACGAGCAGTATAGGTTTTCGTGGAATCACTGTGGGGTTTAACGGGAAAAATAACATAAGGGTCGGTTTCCTTTTTCCGCATCCGTTAGCATATTCATTGGGATCAACCTACAGAATTTTTGGTCTTGCAAACAGCCTTAAGAAAAAGGGAGTGGAGCCTTTGATAATCACACCCTATGAAAAGACTTGTACAGTGGACGATGTCGAAATTGTTAATATTCCCAGCGTTTTTTCAAGTGTTGGTTTAGGCAACTTAACCTATGCCTTTGCCAGATATGTGTCTAATAACAGATTTCTTTGCAAGCTTGCCATAAGAAGAATGAATACTATTTCAATGGCAAACCGTAGTCTTCTAAAAGTCTTGCAACAGTGTAGGCTAGACCTTTTACAGATCGAACAGGAACCTACACTAGCACTTATCCAACCGATCTGTAATCAACTTTCACTTCCACTCATTTTGGATTTCCACGGTATATGGTCTGAGGAGCTGGTTGAAAGTAACATCTTGACACGAGAGAGTCCAGAATACCTGATGTTACAGGACACGGTGCGTGAAGCTGTATCAAATATGCAGGCAGTAGTAGTCATGAGCGAGGAGATGAAACAGTATGTTATAGAAACTTACAACGTGCCTGCTTCAATGACTCACGTCATAGAGCTCGGAGCCAAACCGCATTTAGAAAAACTTCCAGAAAGACGCGGGTCACCAAAAGTAGTTCACAGCGGAACCGTCTCCAGAGGCAAGCATGTTGACCTATTCGTAAACAGCATTCCCCACATAATCAAAAGGCGCCCAGATACGAGATTCTACATCACACGTAAGGGCGATTTGCTCGGCAATATACGCAACATGACAAGAAGTCTCGGGATCAATGTCAATTATTTTTGGTTTGCAAATAGGAGTCTATTGCTAAGGTTCATGTCTACATGCCACGTAGGCGTGTTAACGGTGTCCAACAACATATCTTACCGACTGAGTCCTCCAGCAAAATTGTTTGACTACATGTCAGTAGGATTGCCCATAGTGGCAAATGACATCGGGGGATGGACATCAATTTTGAAGGAAGAAGGTGCAGGAATACTCGTGGATGATGATCCAGAAGCATTTTCCAATGGAGTTTTAGAATTGATAGAAGACCCCGAACTAGCCGAACGATGCGGTCAAAGGGGATTTGAATTAATCAAAGGAAAATACAATTGGGACAACATAACAGAAGATTTAGTCAATTTATATGAAGTACTCTTAGGTTGCAAGTTGTGAGAATGTGCTTTGCACTGCATTCAAGCTACGGAACGCAAGCAAGACCCAAGAAGCTTCCCCCTCAGAATTTAACGTTCAAAAATATCTTTGCCTTCAACTATTCTTTGCAAAAGATGGAAATTCGATTCTTTATGCCCTAGTTAATGTTGATCTCAGATGCAATATTCTTATAAATCCAACAAACTCTTATAAGGGATTTAATTCGAAGGTGGAGTAAAAATGCTTCTTTGTCCTGTTATACAAATTCTTGGATTAGTGATTGCGCTTCTTGCTTTTACGCTTGTTTTGATCGCTCGCAAGAAGAAAAGACTTAACTCGAGGTTCCTCTTATTTTGGGTTCTGTTTTGGAGCGTCTTTATTGTTTTTGATCTTTACCCTAGTATAGCGGCTTCCTTTTCTCCGGGATTTACGTTGGAATTGAGTGCATATGTATGGGTCGCTGGTTCTGCCCTCACAGTTTTCGTTCTTGTTTTTGCTCTGTTTTCTTTTCTTTTTGACTTGAATCAAAAAGTAACTACGCTAATTAGAGAGCAAGCTGTTCTCAACGGGAAATTGCAAATGGCACGTGCGGGTGGGAATAGGAACAACAAGAAGAAGAGAGTGGCAATAATAATCCCGGCTCATGACGAAGAAAATTCTATCTCAAGCGTCCTAGAAAGAATTCCTCCCCTTGATCAACTTGAAAAAAAGATATTCGTCATCGATGACGGGTCGGAGGACAGCACAGCCAAGATTGCGGAACAGAATGGGGTAGAGGTGATAAGGCATCCAGTGACATTAGGAGTAGGCGGAGCGTTGAAAACGGGTTACTTGTTGGCAAAAGAATGGGACGCAGACGTCATAGCCCAGTTTGACGCTGATGGAGAGCATGATCCCATGGAACTTCCTAATCTTCTAGAACCTGTCCTCAAAGGTGAGGTGGATATGGTATTAGGCTCTCGATTTATGAATGGAGACGTGCCCCTTTCTACTATCAGGAAAATGGGGATCAGGTTTTACACATGGCTGGTAAATAAGCTGACGCGATACAAGCTAACTGACATAACTATTGGATACAGAGTCTTCAAACGGGACATTCTCGACAAAGTGATGTTCCCGTCTGAAAAGCATTGGGCTATAGCGATGGCGTTGTTGGCGAGCAGAAACGGCGTGAAAATAAAAGAGGTCCCTATAAGGTCCACAATTAGAAAAACTGGGAAATCCCAGTTTCATGAGATAATGACTTTTATCTTTTATCACGTAAGTGCAATAAAACAGATAATCGACGTTTACCTATAGCAAGAGGCTCTTTTGCGATTTTCTGATTGTTAGACTAGGCCGAGTTGTCTATTCAAGTCACGAAGAATTGAGCAGGAAAATATGAGAGAGAAAGTTGCTATTGTCCAGAATGTTTCAATTAATGATCATAGAATGGTACATACGGATGGTATTGGAAGAGAGTTAGTCGATAGAGGTTACGATGTGGAAGTTATTGTTCAAGAGAGCAGGGAGAGCTGTCAATTTGAAGAACCTCCCTACAAACTTTTTAGTCTTCCGGGGGGCACCTATTCAGTGTCAGGGCAACTGGTTTTTACTTGCAACCTACTGAGATTGTTGAGAAGAAAGGAGTATGACATCATTCATGGGAAAAACCCGTTTTCTTCAGTTTTGCCAGCCCTCTTACTGAAGAAGGTCGGTGGAAGAGCTAAAACGATTTATGATGTTCGAGGCTTGTGGGTTGATTTCGGTGTGCATGCAAAGAGGATACCGAAAGCCACTGCTTTGTGGTTAGAGAAGTTAGACAATTTCTCCATGAATCAGGCCGACAGAGTGATTGCCATTTCCCATGAATTGAAAGATGTTTTGGTGAAGAGGGGCGTAAGAGAGGGAAAGATAGACGTGATTGTGGGTGGTGGGGTAGATTTGTCGAAAGCAGAAGGTGTCAAGATGAAGGATGTCAGAGGGCTTTTTGGTTTTGATGGAAAGGTTGTTGGGTACGTTGGTAGTATTGGAAGAGCGAGACATTCTGAAAGAATTATAGAATCTTTTGAGATTATGAAAAAGCACGTGGATTTCGAAGTCAGTCTCGTGATGATGGGGCCTTTTCCAAATGGGTTTGAAGCTAGGTATTTTCAAGATTTAGTTACAAAAAAGGGTCTTGAAGGGGCTGTATTCTTTTCCGGGTACGTTCATCACGATGAAGCTTTGCAGTATATGAAGTCGTTTGATGTTGCTGTTGCGTATCATGAAGGAGATGTCGATTTTTTCAATGTTGCGGTTCCTACGAAGATTTTGGAATACATGGCAACTGGAAGAAGTATCATAACCACTGATCACAAAATGTATCGAAACTTGTTAACACATAGAAAAGATGCTTATCTGACAAAGCAAGACCCAAAAGCGTTCGCAGAAGGCATTCTTTGCTTACTGAAAAATGATGAGTTTTCGAAAAAATTGTCAAAAAATGCCCAAGAGACAGCGAAAAGACACTCATTTGAAAAGATAACAGATAAGATTGAAGAAGTCTATGAAAGTGCGCGTAACCAGACGAGTGGCGGAACTTGATGGAACAGCTTTCTGTTTGCTACTTAGCTTTCTCCTATTATCCGGGGCAGGGAGCCACAAGTCTGTTCGAATATTCCAGAAATCTAGCCAAAATGGGACATAATGTGCATGTTATTGTTGGGGCTAGATCCGGTGAACCGGCATATGATGTCGTTAACAAAGTTGTAGTTCGCAGAATCCATGTCAAAACTGTAAAGAGGCGTTCTCTTGAAAACATACGATTTTCCTGTCTGGCTAATAGAACTCTTGTAGCAACTATCAAGATGGTTCCATTTGACATTGTGCATGTCTTCTCATATGCTGGCTCTTTCCTAACTAGATTGGGCACCAATGTTTCAAGACGGACAAGATGGATTTACGATGTGAGGTCAGGCTCTGTCGGTGGTTTTCCTAGGCAATTCTTTGGAAAAGTCGTTCAGAAGTTTGAATCGTCGATGTTTGATGCAGCTTTTGTTATTGATAAGGCGGTGATGGAAGCAACAATTGGATGTAAACCAGAAGGTAAAATATTCAAGGCTCCGATAGGAGTTGACCTAGAAAGATTTCGTGCCTTAAACAGCCGCTGGACATTAGCTAGGCACGGGGTCAAGGAAACAGACATTGTTCTCATTTATTCAGGCAGTCTTGACCCTTCAAGAAGAATCGACAACCTAATTCACGCTTTTTGGAAAGCTCTTAAAAAAGTCAAAGACCTCAAGCTAGTGATTCTTGGCGAAGGAGCAGGTTTCAATTGTCTTAAGTTGCTTGTTAAGAAGCTTGGAATCTCTGATAGAGTTTTCTTTCTAGGTTATGTGGATTATCGGGAAGTTCCTGCGTTGCTTTCAGCCGCTGATATTGCAGTGTCCTATGTCCCTGTTACTCCCGCATACGATGCACAGCCACCAGTAAAAACAATTGAGTATCTTGCTTGCTCACTTCCTGTAATAGCAACGGAGACTGTGGGTAACAGATGTTTCATAGGCCATGAGAGAAATGGATTGCTGACAAGGGACGACCCTAACTCACTTTCCGAAGCTATTATTAGGCTCTCACAAGACGAGCACCTCAGAAAGGCTTTATCCAAGAGAGCCAGACCCAGCGTAAAGGAGTATGATTGGAATGCGATTGTTAATAGGAGAATATTGCATGCTTACCAGAAAGTTCTTCAGACCTAACAATCTTTGGCTACTCATTCCCATTATGGCGTTATTTTTATCATGGGTGCTCTCAGCGTGTGGAGTGTTCTATGTCGCTCCTGACATCTTAAAGGCTTTTAGACTTCTAGTTTTTTTGCTTGCCCCAGGATTCTACTTTGCAGTGGTTCTGGGCGATAGGATGAGGTTAAGGTTAGATGAAATCTTGGCGCTTGATGTTGTGATCAGCGTGGCAATTGCTATGTTAGTGTGTGTTTACCTTAGCTTTCCTTTTCTTCAGATCACAGAGTCGGAGATGTTTGGCGGGTTACTAGCAGTTACGGTGTTGTCAGGGTTAGTGTTGTTGCCTCAACTTTTAAGGCTGCCCGATGTCAGAGGAAGGGTTACTTTAGTAAATACCTCAAAAGCAGTTGCGGGGCTTCTCATTAGTTTCCTAATCGGTTTTCTTCTTACGTTGCGGGCGATTCCCGAAGAATACTGGCGAGGTTGGGACCCTTGGATAAACGCTCCCGTCACTAAAACAATTCTTGAAGGCGGCCTTAACCCCTTTGAGCTAGTCGATAGGTATCAAGGGGTATTAAACGTCGGCATTTCAGGATTTTTTTATTTTTTTGCATCTATTCAAGTATTTACCAAGATTAGCCTTTACTCAATAAATAGGTTCGGAGGACCAGCTCTGGCGGGAATGGCAAGCATAATTACCTATTTAGTAGTGCGGAGACTTGAAGGCAGAGGAGCAGGATTCCTCGCCCCCTTCTTTCTTTTTCTCAATCCTTTCTTTGTCAGACGTTTTTCCATGGCCATCCGTGAAAACTTCGGCTACGTCTTTTTTCTGGAAATCCTACTGTTGCTAATTACGAGAAAACAAGTCTTTGAACGAGAGCAAAACTCTCGACTTTGGTTTTCCTTCGCTCTTAGCTTATTTTTGGCAACTTCCTTGAGCGTCCATTCATTAGTCTCCATAATTGTCTACGGCATAATTGTGCTAGAAATCATCTTGTCTATCTTTAGGCCTGGGCGTACCTCTATTGAATTAATCCTAGCCCTGTTTCTCTCCTTCCTTTTAGCCGCTCCTTACTTACTCAGCAACTTCGGAATTTTTGCTTGGACGATAAGTAAATGGACCCTACCTGCTATTGAAGTACCTATTCTCATTTTCATTCTAGCAGCCTCTATACTGGTGGGTTTCCTATTTTTCTATAGCCCAAAAAAAGTGTTGAAATTCTTGCAGAAGCACATTAGAAAAGTGGGTTTAGCCATAGGAGTTGGTTTGTTCATTGGTGCGTTCTATTCAGTTCTTTTCCCGAGAAGCTTTCCTGGCTTGGGTTGGGAATCCTTCATAAGATTGGATATGTTTGCCACTTCAACGCTACCACTAGCATTTTTAGGCTTCTTAACCGCCATTTGGACCCCTGTGCCGACCACCATCCTATCCCTCTCTCTAGTTCTCGTCTTTATTCCAAACCTTACGAACATGAACGTTGCCTTTCCCCTATTCAGACTCGTCATATACATGTCTTGGGTTCTATCCTATGGGTCTGCCAAGTTATTGAAATTTCTTTATGACCTCCACCGAGAGGTCAAGCTAAAATTTCCCATGAGCCCTCGCCTTTTAAGAAAGACATTTGAAATCAGGAATCTCAGAGTCTCTGCGATTGTCTGCGTTATGGTATTAGCACTTTTAAGCCCATTAATGCTTGTCGACTTTCAAGCCTGTGGGAAAGCATACTCTTACTTCCGGAAGGAAGATGTTGATTCCACTCTTGACTTTCTTAGTCTTCTCAATGATAGCGATTTGGTGGTACCACAAGGAGGGACGCATGACCTTCTTCTTTATGCGGGTATTGATCCAAGCATGCTGATACTTGGAACTGTCCTAAAGGAGCTTTACTCGGTTGACCCTTTACAAAACTTTTCTCAGACTATCCTGTCAAGGTACCCAAACGCCTCAAGAGCACAAGTATTCGTTTTAGAAAGATGGATCAATAGGGGAGAAACCTATCCGATTCCATCTCTACAGTTACTTGAGGGAGTGGGAGAAAAACATCAACTTGGAAGCATCATCTTTTACACAATCCCACTCTCATATTCTGAAAGAGAACTACTCAAGTCTCCCATAGTCGTTCAGCTTCCGGCAGGGCGCCAGTGGGTTGAGATCGACCTCACCGAAATAGATCTTCCGAACAGAGCGATCCTAACCCTAAGAATTATTAACAGAGGTGAGTCTAAGCAATTCATTGCGGAAATCGATGACATACAAGGGAACTCAACAGAGGAAATCGTTTTCACTCTTCAACCTGGAGACCATATGTACTACATTTTCCTTTCAAGTCTGGCTAAGGAAGTGGACCTTAGCAATGCAGCCACCCTAGGCCTTTGCTTTTCTTGGTTTAGAAGGTACCCAGACATCGATCTTGCCGTCGTCAACATGACTCTGGTTGTTCCAGAATATTGAGGCCTATCTTGAAAGGCAGCGAGATATCACGTCAACTAAAAATGGCAAGAAGAGGCATAGTCGTATCGTAGGGATCTCCAAACAAGTGAAGATCATGAATAAATGTTCCAATGGAGCGCATGCGAGCGAACGCTCCGATGCTTACACCTCAAAAACTTTGGAGAGTTACTTAAACCTTTATCGCTACCGAGCGGCCTCTCGTTATGTCATGGAAGCATCCACACTACTCGATGTAGGAACAGGCTATGGATATGGCGTTCATTACTTAGACAGCGCGTCAAACAGTAATCTTTCAATAGGGATTGACATCTCTACTGCAGCTTTAAAGTATGCAAATGAACGTTACAGAGGAGAACGAAGGTGCTTCATCCAATGTAGTGCAACACATTTACCATTCCAAGATAAAATTTTCGATCTAATAACGTGTTTAGAAGTCATCGAACATGTACGCACTCCTTCGATGGTTCTAGACGAAATTCATCGCACATTGAAGATCAATGGAAAATTGATCATTTCAACTCCAAACAGGTATACAATAGGAAGCCTGTTAAGGCAAAAAAGCAAAGATGAACCTCCTAGAAACCCTTTTCATGTGCACGAATACTCAATCCCAGAGTTCAGGGAACTTTTAAAAAGAGAAGAATTTAGCGTGATCCATAAGATGGGAATATACACTCCAATCCCACGAGTTAGGAAAGTGAAAGGCATAAGAAACAGCTACCTCTACTCAAGACTATCATGTCACGCCTTCAGCTTTCTACAGCGGCTATGTCGATACCAACAGTATGTCTGTACAATACGACCCCGCAAACGAAATATTGATAAGCCAGTGCTTCTGCAAACCACGAAAAATGGAGAGTGAAGCATGAAGACCAGCGGACGAACGAATCTTTCAATAGTGTACCTTTATGATTTAGGAGGAGCCATTGCTAGACTCCTACCCAAGTTGAGCCACGCATTAGATGGAGCACACATATTTTTTCTTGCACCAAAACATCTAAGAAACTCTGAAAGTCTATACGGATGGTCAAAACTTCTGGCCAAGAATTGCAGTATTGAAGCTTCTTGGACAGACTTCACTCACCCTATTCACATACTAAAGTTCTTGATAAGAAAGAAAGCTAATATCCTTCACATGGAATGGGATTTTACGCTTTTCCGTTCGTATGCCTTCTTCTCCCTTACAATTTTGTTGCTTTTTTTTGCAAGGTTTTTCCTGGGGACAAGGATAATTGTTACAATGCATCCAGTTATGCCTTCGGACAAGTTTCATCAACGTTTCTTCCTAAGGAACGTCTTAAGACTGGATAAAGTGAGAAGCGCCATTGCAAAATGGTCATTAATCTTTCTCTACCAACTACTAAGTATTGCGAGTTCGACGATAATTGTACACACACACGTTCAGCGGATGTGGCTCCTAAGTTATGGCACACCAAGCAATAAGGTTAAGGTTGTTCCATACGCACCTTTCATGTATAGTGAACAAAAGGAAATTCTTAAGTGCAGAGAAAAATGGATCAACTTCTTCAAAAATGGAGGCTTACATGACAAGAAAAAAGTACTCTATGTAGGAATGTTCGGGAAGAACAGAGGTCTAGAAGAACTGATATCGGCTTTCAAAATGTTAAAGGAGATAAGAGGCAACGTGTTATTGGTGTTTGCTGGGGCGCCATCTCTCGTTAAGGGTCGTGAATTCCTTTCACAACTCAATTCCATGATCGCAGAGAAAAATCTTGAAGAAGACATAGTTTTTGTAGGTTGGATTAACGATGTTGACATGTTTGCACTTTGTTCTATCACTGATTGTTTTGTACTGCTCTATAAACTGGTCATGTCAGCTAGTAGCAAACTACCCCTAATAACAACGTATCTGCCAAAAACGCCTATCATATGCACTGACCAACCCATACTTAAGGAACAATTGATGGGACATGAGCATGTTCATTTTGTGCCCCTAAATTTTTCAAGCACCGATCTGGAAAAAACTTTAGCCGAAACTTTAAACCTTTCAGAAGAGAACATGAACAGAAGTGAGGAGATACTCACGTTCCCTCTGAATGAAACTGAGTCTAAGGCTTTGCTCCTTGATTTGATCAGTATATATGAAAATGCTGTGTGAGAAATATATGACCGTGGGTTGGCAAATATTTTTTGGCAGTCAAGAAACAAAACACAGGTTTCTTCCTCTGATTTTGTTGTTAGTATCGTTCATATTATTCGGAGTTATTCTTTCGTTACCTTTTCTTCAAAATAGTCTTCCCAGCGGGTCAGACACCCCCGCTTATTTTCTTTATGCACGAATCACACAAGAAGAAGGCTTTCCATACTTACTTCAATCTGACAGGCCTCTTACGATTGCTTTCGTTACGATTCTCAACATGATTACATCTGCACTTAACATGTCGCTCACCGAATTTCTTTTATTCGCACAACTGGTTCTGGGTCTTTTCTACATAACTGCAATATTTTTCGTAGTATTCGTCGCCACGGAAAATCGTTGGGTCTCAATTTTGTCTTCGATGCTCGCGTCAACATCAGCAAACACTCTGAGATTTCAGCCACTAATGTCGAACTTTTTTGCTTTCTCCTTAACGATCTATTCGGTTGCTTTCTTGCTGAGCTACTTGAAAGGTTCAAGTAAGCAATATTTGCTATTGACGTTCCTTTTTCTCTTGTTAGGCTTTTTTGCTCATCCATGGCAGACGGTTTTTTTCACTATTCTACTTTTCTCATGGTTCCTCTTGTATTTGATTACAAGTCACAATGAACACGAGAAGTTACAACTAGAACGCACGAAATTCTCTGCAATAGTGTTTATCCTGCTGTTTGTCTTGCTAGCAATCCTTCTTCTTTCATGGTTTCTATTATGGCCATCCACCTTTTCTGATCTAGCGAGAAGATTTACACAAATCTGGGCTTCCTTCTTCGCTGTTTCTTCGGAAACTTTTCTGGTTTCTGCATCAAATTGGATAGTCTTTGAAACTTGGGTTTTAAAGTTGACTGGGCTGGCAGGAATTTTGTATGCCAAAGTTTTCATTAGAAGCAAGTTTGGTTTGATCTTTTTCTATTTGTGGTTTGTATCGCCACTCTTATGTTCCACACTTCTCCTCTTCGGAGAAGATTCTATGCGATTCTTCATAATAGCACCATTCGCTGTTTTTTCTTCCTTCTTCATTGCCCGAATAGCATTTTTCATTCAAAGATCTAACTTCAGACGTAGAATTATTTTCAAGTCGATAGAGCTAGACAAGAGATCTCTTTCAGTTTTGCTCGTTTCTGTTATCGTGACAGTGAATTTCTTCGAAGCCTACTCTTGGCAGTCTAGGTACATGAGGCCGACAATTACGTGGCGCGATTATAGAATACTATTGAATGCTCAGGAATACATTGGAAACTACTCCATAATTCCGATTTACCCGATAAATGATGCTGGCGTTTGGGCAGAGGCTATTTTTGGTTCAGCATCAAAGAGAATCTTCGTATATTATGGAAAACTTGAGAATCTGATTAGAAATAAAGAACCCGTCTTTAACTCTCAGGTGCCCTACGCGGTTAATTTCCCTGAAGAGAACTACACAATTGTGGTAATTGACAAGCTGTACTCCCCATATCTTTCCATTAGACAGATTATCAAAGAAGCAGGTGAAGAAGGTATTTTCTACCTGCAAATCAGCAATCAGTCAGAATATTTGTTCGTCAACAGTTTTTTGGCCAAAATTGAAAACATCAAGATTGCTATCGTGGGATCCGGGGCTGATGTAATTACTAAGATCGTTCGGGATTTGGATTTTTCTTATGAATATCTTGGCAACAGTAACGTTTCCCTTCCAAATATAGAACAACTGCTGGGATATGATCTGATAATAATGACTAATTGGAGCATTCCTTCTGCCAATGATTTTCTAAAGCTTTCTATTTATAGCAGTCAAAAGCCAATCATGGCTTTATCCACAAGCGCCTACAACATGTTCAAGTATAACAGCACCTTTTTTGAACAAGTCTTTGGCGCCAAGTGGGCAGGCAACTTCAATTCGACCAATAAAGACATAGTCTACTTCGACAACAGCACCTTTTTCACTTCCCATCTAGCAACACCTTGCATTAGGGATCTTTCAGGCGGCACGTACGTAGCGAATCTTACAGCTGCCAGAGGACTAGCAAGGACAAATGACGACGAGTACTACTTGTTAACTCTTTGTCAACATGATGATTTTTACAATGTAATTTTTGGGGGTCCGTTACATAATATAGATGAGAATGAAACTTTCCTACTCAAAAAACTGGTTGTTTGGATTCTCAATCTTTAAGGTTTATTGTCTTAAGGCGTTGTGGCGTTCACTTCGCCTGAGTGTCCATCATCTTAACAGTTTCTGGTTTTACCTTCTTTTCGTCATCGTAAATGATATTTCCTCGCAGTATAGACTAGGTAGAAGGTGAGTGATGTGGGCATAAGAAAGGTGACTGTTTTGGGTGCTGGGTTGATGGGACATGGGATTGCTCAGGTTGCGGCGCAGGTGGCGAAATATGAGGTTAGTTTAAGAGATGTGAAGCAGGAATTTCTCGACAATGGGATAAAGATGATACGGAACAGTCTGCAGAAGTTTGTGGACAGAGGGGAAATATCAGAGAAAGAGATGAACGAAACCTTGAGTAGAATTCATCTCACACTAGACTTAGAAGAGGCGGTGACAGATGCTGACCTTATAATCGAAGCAGTTCCTGAAAACCTTGACGCCAAAAGAAGTGTGATTATGGAAGCTGAAAAATTCGCTAGAGAAGGCACGATAATGGCTTCGAACACTTCGTCCATTAGCATCAACAAACTCGCGTCAGCCACACGTAGACCAGAAAAGTTTTGTGGGATGCACTTCTTCAATCCTCCACAATTGATGAAGT
>Ga0315310_10000792_pt1 | contig 20196 bp, 21 predicted proteins | sample TDP5_MG_FD_203630 | JGI IMG/M metagenome (GOLD analysis project Ga0315310, IMG submission 203630) | Freshwater sediment microbial communities from Lake Towuti, South Sulawesi, Indonesia - TDP5 | ecosystem: Environmental > Aquatic > Freshwater > Lake > Sediment | place: Indonesia: South Sulawesi... | reverse complement strand
TATTTCTCCGTCGATCTTGTTCAGAGGGTCGTAGACGAAACCGTTCTTAATCAGCAACTCAGCCATTACGACGCCCTCCATTCTTCCTCAATCGACGGATTTCACGCAGAATCTTAGTCAGTATCTGCTCGTCGGACAGGCAAGTCTTAAGAGGTTGCACAACTTTTTTCAGTGGCAAGGGAACTCGGTCCATCCGATAGGCTGTGCCTTCAACTTCGACCCCGCATACAGCGCTTGGCAAGACTACGTCTGCAAACATTGAAGTGGCAGTGGTCTCGGGGTCAATCACCACCAAAGGGTTCTTTATCAGGTTCTGCGCCGCTTCACGCGGAAAATGCGCAACTGGGTCGGAGGCAACGACGAGACCGGCGTCTGACTCACCCCTGCTCAGTATATCAACAACGGACGTTTCCCCCGGGTTATACCTTGGATAACCTTGCGAAAGGTCAACTGCATATGGATAACCCGTCTGCCAAGTCGAAACAATGTTGGCGCCAGTCACGTTGTAATGGCCACGCATCGGCATGATGATAAATTTAGTGAACTGATTCAGGTCGCGCACGAGCGATATTCCCGCCTCAATGTTGCGCAGCTTGCCCTCACTCATAGTCAAGCCGACTCCGAAGAACAACACGCCGAACTCGCATCCGACCAGCACGTCGGCCAGGTCTTCTAGGACTTCAACGGGGACTCCACCAACTGAGTCCACGTCCAACTCTTCATCGCGGATGAGTCTGCGCAACGCCTGGAAAATTTCGTAGTCTTTGTTAGGTTCAACCTGCAGAAAACAGTCGGCCAAGTCGGCTGAGCGGGTTTTGCGCACGTCCACCACAATCATTTTTCTTTCTTTCTCAAACAGTGAATGAGGCACGCGTTGCACCCCATTCCCTTCTTCCATGGGAGTCTCAGCTGAAACGCAGCCTATCTCTCCAGCCAGCTTAGTTGCTCTCTGCATCCTGCGCTGTGACCTGTACGAGCTCAAGGTCGAAAGGTATTTGTTCCATGCGCTTGAACGAAATCTGCCCTCAGTGAAGTTAGTGTAGCGTTCAATGTGGCGCGGATGAGCACTCCAAGGGTTACTTGCCCAATAAAGAACCAAGTCAGCCCTGTGTCTGATTTGACCCAACGTACACGTGGAAAAACCGACGTCCTGAATGCTCAGCACAGAAGGACCATGACAAACCGTGGAGGTGTTGTCGATTACTCCACCTATCTCCTCAGCAAGCTCAACGCCAACACGTATGGCTTCGCAGCTGGTGTTTGACCAGCCATACAGAATTGGATACGAAGCCTCGGCGAGGATCTCGGCACTCTTCTTGACCGCTTCACTTAGCGACGCTTCAACTAGTTCTCCTTTTCTTCTGATGAGCGGCTTCAATGGGCGATGGGTCGAGTAGCCCAAGAACTTTGATTCGCCCATGCCGCAGGCGTTTCTCACCTTGGTTATGACGTTGTTTTCCACTTCGACTTCAACGTCGTCGCAGAGTGAGCCGCACACTGGACAAGTTACGTTGGAGATCACTGGCAAAGAAGCTCTTACTCCTTTCTGAAATGGCTTTGAAGCAGCTCCTGCATTGTCATCACTTTTTCTGTTTCCTCTGCAGGTTCGATTGTTGCCTCAATTCCCTTAAATGAGGGCATGCCCGTTCCGTCTGTTTTGGGGTTAACAATTAAGCTTGCCCATGGCCCGTAGGGAACAAAGACTCTTCCCTGATGGGGACCCCGCAGCGATTTAACTGCACGCACCACAACCGACCCATAGTTGGTGATAACTTTGATCGGGCTGTTGTCTTTTATGCCGAGCTTCTTCAAGTCGTCTGGATCTATCTCACATATGGCTACACTCTTCCAGTATCTTTCGGAGAGTTTTCCATACTCTTTTCCTTGTCCCTGTCTTAATGTTCGACCTGTAAGCAGAAGCACCTTCAAACCGGGCATTGTACGTCTCCTTATGCTGAACCGAACTAGCAGTCCTAGGATCGGATGTTGAAAAATCTACTAAACATGTCGCATCCTATTAAGATTGCTCACTAAAGGGTGAGTCTAGTAATGGTAAAGGATAGAAAAATCGGATTTTCGGACGATTTTGCTCATTTATTTAGACCTTGGTAATTATTAGACTGCTATCTTTGAGATCGATAGCTATAGGTGTTTTTTCGCCTTTCTTGATTCCGAACGCTTCAGCAGGCCACCACTGCATGCGTATGACCAATTATGGCATTCAGACCAGCAACAATTGCCGGCAGTAACCAAGACATTGGCTCCAAACCAAGAGTTATTCAAGGCATCACCAATGACTCCTAGCGCAGCGATGCAAAGCAAGCATACTGAGAGATGCTACCGAACAAGTTACAGTTACGAATCTCAGTCTTCACGTCTTCACGGTCCTTGAAAGGTTTATTTTCATCTATGATGAGGATAGATATCATCCCTTTTTCGCTCTCGCAACAGAGAATTTCAAGCTGTATTAATAATTTAGGAAGAAGAGAGACATGGGGAATTAAGCCATTAATTTTCATTGATTTATCAAAAGCTTATAATTTAAGGCACACACTCATTGTAGCCGTTTCTACTTTGATGTATCCAAGGGTTAATGTCTTTCTACTCAGAATCACAAGTTTCGTTGGGTTGTCAATCGGTTTGTTTAACGCCATGTCATTTTTCATGATGCCTGGGTACACCCTGTGGAACCTGATCCTTCTCACACCACTCATTTTGATCTCAGCATACGGCTTGCTGATCCCAATCCTAGTGAAGAAGAGCTTTTCCTCACAAGAGGAAGGGGCAAGATAGAAAAAGGGGGGAATCGCGGAGATATCTCTACGCACTCGCTTCGATGCGTTATTTAGGGTACGATGACAAACGATATGCCTATGACATTCTGGGTGTCTGTTGTCCACGGTCCAGTTGGAAAGGTCGAGTATTCAGCGTATGCGATGACAGTGTAAGCCCCAATGTCATCCGGAGTCGGCCACCAATTAGAGAATTGCATAGGGGTCGGACCTGCAGGGACTTGTCCGAAATTCACTACAAAAGTGAACGGCTCACCGTCTCTAGCGCCTGCAAACATGACTCTAGCATATAGGCTATAACCCGCGTTGTTGTCGAGTTTAGCCTGATAGGTTAAGGGTTGGTTCGATTGCAACCCCACTGACATATCGTAGTGACGAGGCTGGACCTGTGCAAGCTGAAGATCCATAGTTGTGGCTACGGCTGGCATAATCGAGGTATGAAACAATGCCACGAAGGCAATGGCAGTCAAACCTAGGCTCAACAATACGCTTCTAAACCTGAACGACAACTTACCTCTCTCCTGATGTTTCGGCGCAAATCGGATGGGCATGGTGGCATTTAAGCTTTTCATGCAATCGAAAAGGGTTTCCATAGGAAAAACTATTCGTGACAGATACGGTTGAAAAGGCGCAGTCAGTCTATTCGAAACCGCGGTTCTATGGTGAGTTCAAAGTTCCTTGACCAAATAGACAAAGCATTGAAAAGTCACTAATCATTAAGCCTTTCTCGTTTACGATACTGTCCACGCGCGATACATTCAAAAGAGCATCCGAATTAAGCCTTATCCCTTAAGTTGCTCTGTGAAGCTGAATCTAACAGGTTTAATGTTCTCAAAGCTACGCCATTTCTGTTTATGCGTAACTTGATTGCCGAGGGTAAAAATGTTAGGTTAAATACTTCCTAGCATTTTACCTATTAGGGTTACCACTTTTTCAACATACGGCAAGTTTTAAAGCAGACATGCCGTGTAAGAGGGTTATAACTCAGATTTCAGACCAAGGTGGAAAAATGTCCAAGCCAGCAAAAAAGATGGTTATAATCTTCCTCGACACAGACAAGCATGCAAGCCCTTTTGACATTCTGACGGCTGTTGACCTGTTTCCCGATGCCCAAATACTGGCTTACAGTGGTATTGAACCCGCAGATTCTAAGCGTATAATTCAAGACGCTATGTTCCCACGCGGTCCGGAAGGCGCCAAACAAACCAAACTGTTCATTGGTGGGCAGGATGTTGGAAAAGCCTTGGAAATCCTTGAGATCGCTGAGAAGAGCATGTTTCCGCCCTTTGAGCTGGCTGTAATCGTTGATCCTAGAGGAGCCTACACTACAGCGTCTGCAGCCGTGGCTAAGACATTGTCCACCATGATGGAGAAGGGTTTAGGAGACTTCAAAGGCAAGACCGTGACGGTTTTGGCTGGAACTGGACCAGTGGGGCAAGTTGCGTCGCGCCTATATGCTATGGAAGGTGCGAATGTCGTCGTGACCTCTCGAGACCTGTCACGATCAACATCTGTTGCAAACAAGATAAACCAGGAATTGTCTGCTGAACTAGCGTGCGGAGTGAAGGTGGCGACACCGGAAGAGGTTGGACAGGCTATCAAGGATTCCCACGTGATATTGGCAGCTGGCGCCGCTGGAATTCCCCTCTTGCCACTGAACGTCCTGAAAGAGCACGGCAAGAACTGTAAGGTTGTCGCCGACATAAACGCCATTCCACCTCTGGGTGTCGAAGGACTCAAACCCACCGAAGAAAATGCCGAGATCATGCCAAACGTTTGGGGAATCGGCGCATTAGCAATCGGCACATTCAAGAACAAGATTGAGGCGCAAGTGTTCAAGCGTGCGGCAGATTCACCAAAAGGAATATTTGACTACAAAGTCGCTTATGAAATCGCCAAGTCCATGGTGTTGGACAAGCTTAGGAAAGAAAAGGAGAAGCAGAATCCAGGACCGAATGCCCGTAACCTGCTTCCTTTCTAAGGCCAAATTCACAACTCTTACCGTGGTAACTGGATCAGAGAGTGATTGAGTGCAGATTGTCATTGTTGGATCTGGAGTAGCCGGTGTCACGGCGGCCACAACAATAAGGGAAAACAATCCAGAAGCCAAGATTTCCATCTACACAGATGAAAAACACCTATACTATCCACGGCCCAAACTGTACGAAATCCTTTCTGGAGAGGCCGGCCCTGAGGACATCTACGGTTTTCCTACACAGTGGTACAACGATAAAGGAATAGAGGTTCACTTAAACCGCAAAGCAATGGACATTGACACAGCTGCGAAGGAACTAGTGCTCGAAGACGCAACACGCGTGAGGTATGATAAGCTTCTGTTGGCCAACGGCGGACGTTCATTTGTGCCACCTTTAAAGGGCGTGGAAAAGCCTGCTGTTTTCACTTTGCGCACAATTCAAGATGCTTTAACGATCAAGGAATATGCGAAGAACACGAAGAAGGCGATTATTATAGGTGGCGGGTTGATAGGTTTAGAATTCGCAGCCTCTCTGAGAAAGCTTGGTCAACAGGTTGAAGTGGTTGAGATATTTCCTCGATTGTTGCCCATGCAGCTCGACCGGGATGGAGCCGCGGTTCTGAAAGACCGAATTGCAGCTCTAGGCATAGGCTTTGTGCTGGGGGTGAAAACAACTGAGATACTGGGCGAAAAGGCAGTTGCTGGTATCTCACTGGACAATGGTCAGCAGTTGACGGGCGACTTCGTTTTGATTTCTGCGGGCGTGCGCTCAAACGCAGATCTTGCTGTGAAAGCTGGACTAAAGGTTAACAAGGGAGTTGTAGTCGACCGGTATTTGCAGACCAGCGCAGATGATGTTTATGCTGCTGGAGATGTGGCGGAATTCGAGGGTAGGGTCTACGGCATAATTCCAGCAGCCTTCGACCAAGCAAAAATAGCGGCAATGAACATGCTGGAAGGCAATACGAAGGTTTACAAGGGCACGATACCCTTGAACACTTTGAAGATTGTCGGCATTGACCTGACCTCGATGGGGCTGGTGAATCCGGAAAGTCCACGGTATGAGGAGATCAGGAAGATAGACCAAGAAAGAGGCATCTACAAGAAGATCGTTTTGGATCAGGGAAAAATCGTGGGTGCTATACTTTTGGGCGAAACAAGCAGTGTTGGACCGATCAAAGTGCTTATGGATCGAGGAACAGACGTCAACAGATACAAGGACGTCATCTTGGAATATGGGTTTGATTTTCGAAGCGTCGTTGCATAAGATGCGTGACAGCAGAAGCGTTAATAGCTGATCCATTGTATGGTGTTGCCCATGCCAGACAAAGTTCACTGCGCACACATTCTTGTGAAAACAGAGGCAGAGTCCAGAGCGATCTTGGAACGTCTGAACAAGGGTCAGAAATTCGCCAACATCGCCAGAGAAATCTCGCTCTGCCCCTCAGGAAAACGAGGCGGCGACCTTGGAACATTTGGCAGAGGCAGAATGGTCAAAGAATTCGAAACAGCTGCCTTTGCTCTTGAGAAGGGTCAAGTTTCGCCAATAGTGAAGACGAAGTTTGGATATCACATAATAAAACGGCTCGAATAGACGGTTCATCAACAACAGGGCGTTTCGCCAAAGAAAAACAATGGCCCTTGTTTTTAACATCGAACCGCAATTGCTAAAAGTTGCAAAGAAGATGATGACCTTTCCAAGGTTGGACAAAAGTCATGTCGCAAGCCGAAGGCGAGTTGCAGACGACAGAAAGAGGCGAAGGCTGGTTCAAGGTTCAACACCGGCAAAACGGAAACGTTACAATCATAGAAGACACGTTTGCCGAAATGTTTTCGATGTGGGCTGGGCGCGTCTTAATCACAGCAGACAACGAAAAATGGGCAAGAACGGCGGCAATCAACGCCACAGGATTCGCCACATCAATCATCATGTCACCATCCGAAGCAGGCATTGAAAGCATGGTCCCACCTGAAAAGACCCCTGACGGGCGAGCTGGCGCACTCGTTCAAATTTACCATCGCTCTAGAGCCGATCTAAAGACTCAAATGATACTAAGAATCGGCCAGTGTGTGATGACGTGTCCTACAACTGCCGCCTTCGACGCTTCACCAGAAACCAAGAGACGCCTCAAAGTTGGCCGTAGCCTCCGCTACTTTGGCGACGGCTTCCAAAAGAGAGACACAATGTACGATCGTAGGGTGTGGCGCATACCAGTCATGGAGGGAGAGTTCGTGGTTGAAGACCGCTTTGGAGCCATCAACGCCGTTGGCGGCGGCAACTTCATCATCATGACTGAAGATCAGAAGGTCGGACTGCAAGCCGCTGAGAACGCTGTGGCAGCCATAACCCAGCTCGGAGAAAAAGTGATTCTGCCATTTCCAGGCGGCGTCTGCCGCTCAGGTTCGAAGGCTGGCTCGCTTAAGTACAAGCTCAAAGCCTCGACCTTTCATCAGTTCTGCCCAAAGCTGAAGAAACTTGTGCCCGATTCCAAAGTTCCAGACAACGTGAACAGCATCTACGAAATTGTCATCGACGGCCTTACACTGTACTCCATTAAGCACGCTATGGCCACAGGCGTGAAGGCCGCGGCTAAGGTTCCTGGGGTTGTCAGAATCTCGGCTGGAAATTACGGGGGCAAACTGGGACCATACAGAGCCGACCTTAAGGAAGTCTTGGCGCTGCAAACTGTCTAGGGCTGGTGTGTTCGACTGTTGCGTCTTGTTGTAGCCATAACGGGCGCCAGCGGCATCATCTATGGCAAAAGGCTGTTAGAGGTGCTGCATGAAAAAAGGGTCGAGACACATCTCATAGTAAGCAAAGCAGCCGAGAAAGTCATGGAACACGAGCTGAAGATCAACAGAAAAGTCTTGGAAAAGCTGGCCACCCACACGTATGATGCTGACGACTTAACAGCCCCGCTCACGAGCGGATCATTCAAGACAGACGGCATGGTCATAGTTCCGTGCAGCATGAAGACACTGGCCGGAATCGCCCACGGTTTTGCCGACAACTTAATCCTGCGAGCTGCAGACGTTATGCTCAAAGAGAAACGTCGCTTAATTGTTGTGCCACGTGAAACACCCTTAAGCATTGTCCACCTGCGCAACATGCTAACAGCCGCTAGGCTGGGGGTCTGTGTTGTGCCTGCCATGCCCGCCTTTTACCACAAACCAGAGAATATAGGCGATCTTGTCGATTTTGTCGTTGGCCGAGTTCTAGACTGCTTAGGTATTGAGCACAGTCTTTTCAAGCGTTGGTCAGGTGTGAAAAAGAAGACACAGAGCAAGTTTGGCTTATCGATGGTTTTCTCAACTTCAATGTCAAGGTAGCCGTGCCTATGAGAACTGCGATTTCGGCAATGAGGGTGAGTACAAACTCCAAACCACTGGGGCGGCCACTGAGCGCCGAAGGAACGTTGACCGCTCGCTTTGAGGCTGTGCTTGCGTTTTGCCACAGAACAGTTCCGCGTGGAAGAGTTTGACCATTGTAGAAGAAAAATAGCTCGTAAGGGTTCTCAAGTTGGTTCAGGTAGTACTGAGCTGAGACTCCATGGTGGGGTTCGCCGCCCCACTTCCAGTCATAGTCGATGTAGGAGATGTCGCCTTGTGTTGACCACGCGGTGTCAACTAGTTGCCAGCCGCTCCTTCTTAACACCCGAGGTTCCTTGAGGCGTGCTGCCCAGTGGCTATCCGGAATGAGTTGGGGGCTGATGATGCCGAACTGAAAATAGTGAACATAATGTCCAAATGGAAAAGCTAGCCCAGCGTTGTACGTGCCCGCGAAGAACCGCCTGATTATGCTCTCACATCCAGGCAAATCCGCAACATTCACGGGTGGAAATGTAACGTTGATTTCCGTCGTAAGGATTGAATAGTAGACGAAGCCATCTTGATCCCAAGCTGCGGCTAAAGTAACTGGTGTTGAAAGGTCAATGCCTTGCAACTGCCAAGCGTATGCATAGAGCAGGTCTGCGGTTGGCCACTGCAGCGGGGACGTTGACTCTCTAGTCTGATGCATTCCATAGTCCAGAAAGAGGTCGCCTGAGTCGTCCACAACAAGCATTGTGTAAAAAGCATAATCGACATTGTACAGCTTGTAGTCTTGGGCTTGAACGAACATGCCAGCTCCAAGCCAACTGTCAGGCGGAAAATGGCTTGGTTCCGTTGAGGGAAACGAGACGGTTATAGCCGTTGCATTTGGGCTTTCAAGAGTGCTTAAGTCTGGGGTGTTGACATGGTAGCCAGCCACGTAAAGCTGATCTGAGTTTATCTCTGCGATGTGGTGCTCGTCAGTTGGCACCAAACCTACGGTGTCGCCAGCCTTGCCGGGAAAGGCTCTGAACGTCAAAGCAAGGGCAAGCAGACTAGAAAGCAAAATCAGACTACTTGCTCTCAAATGCTCTCCACACTAAGGTTGAGAGCCTTAGAGTAGGTATAAATGACGTTTGGAAACTTTAATCAACCTCTAACCTTGACTTGTCCCTATGGCTTTGCGCTGCGCCAAGTGTGGTCGAAGTGTACCCGGAGATTCAGTTTATTGTCCATACTGTGGACATGGCCTCAGACCATCAGCCAGATCCACTCTGGTGTCTGCAGGCGCCACATTGATTATTGTTGGCGCAGTTGCCGACATTATATTCTTCGTTCTTTCGATTCGCGCGATTACCCAAATCTATACATGGTATCCGTCACTCGCGGCCCAGAGTTGGATCATTTATGATCAGGCCTTGCTCGTCATTTCGCTCGTAGGCTTTCTATCTGGGTTCTCAGCTGGCGTGCTGTCTCTGGCACGGAGCAGATACAAATGGACTGTGGTCTCTGCGGTTGTCTGCACCGTGATGGGTGCTGGAGCTTGGGTTCTTTCGATGATCACGCCTTTTTCCAATATGTCTTCATCCTTCTTCTACTATTTTTTGCCAGTGTTCACATTTCCACTGATTGGAACAGTTCTCGTCTTCTCTAGAAAGGCGGAATTTGACGTGCGTGTCTTAGGGTGAGCGTAAACACGAAAGGACTAGTGCGTGCCAGCTTGTTCCAAAACTCTTACGTATTGGTTTAGGACTACAGAAGCCTTCTAAATCAAGACTAACAAGGACGATTCACATGGATTTTAACTTTACACCTGAGCAGGAGATGTTGAGAAAGGTCGTTCGAGAGTTTTCGGAAAAAGAGCTATTGCCTAAAGCAGCACAGCTTGATGAGTCAGGAGAGTTCCCAAGGAACATTATCAAGAAGATCGGTGACTTGGGCTTAATCGGAATAGTCATTCCCGCTGAATATGGCGGTTCACCGATGGGCCATTTAGCCAGAATGATCAGCATTGAAGAGATTTCGTGCGCCTACGCCTCCATTGGATTATACCTTCAAGCCACACCATTAGGCCTGTGGACCATACTGCACTTTGGAAACGAAGAACAGAAGAAAGAGCACATTCCGCCCGTGGTGCGCGGAGAGAAAATCATGTGTATGGCAGTTACTGAGCCTAGTGGTGGTTCAGACCCCCAGTCGATCACGACCAAGGCAAGATTAGAAGGCAACCACTATGTGGTGAATGGGAGCAAATGCTTCATCACAAACGGCGCAATATCTGACATTTGCGTCTTTCTGGCAAGAACCGGTGAGGGCGCTAAGGGTTTGAGCTGCCTTGTGGCTGAGAAGGACACGCCGGGCTTCGAACCCGGCATGAGAGAGCTGCATGCTGGCATGCGGTCAATGATAGTTTCCGAGATAGTGTTCAAAAACTGCAAGATCCCTAAGGGGAACTTGATTGGCAACGAGGGAGATGGGCTTCGAGCCACGCTTAAAACAGTTTCAGAGATTGGCAGAACGGGCAACACGGGCGTCGCCTTGGGCATAGCCAGAGCAACATATGAGATTGCTTTGAAATACGCTAAAGAGAAGCAGCTCTATGGCAAGCCCATTGCTGAACTTCAAGCCATAAGGTTCATGCTTGCCGACATGAACATTGAGTTAGAGGCTGCAAAATGGTTAGCCTATTACGCGGCTTGGCTACTTGACCAAGGCAAAACAAGCAGAGAGATTTCAAAGGAGATTGCGGCAGCCAAGGCCTACTCCAGTGAAGTTGCGAGAAGAAATGCTCTGAAGGCTATCCAGATTCACGGAGCTTGTGGAACCCTGCCAGAATTTCATCTAATGCGTCACCTCAGAGACGCCTTGGAAGCCATTTCTGCAGGCGGAACTAACGAAATCATGCGCACAGTCGTAGGTAGAGAAATCACGAAGTAGAACCTTTAGGCGAGATCTTTTAGAGTCTGAATTACGTCTTCGACGCTACTGTAGTTCTTTTCTGGCAGTTTTTCGAGGATCTCAGACGCGTGGACTCGTGTGTCTTTGGTTAAGTCCAAGAGTTTCCAGCCTTGATCTTTAATCAGTTCGTGCCTAGAGCTTGGAAGCCTTGCATCTTCTCTTAATACTTCATCAAGCGACCTAAGCCCGGTTGATCTTGTGACCATCGGAAACTTGCCCATTCGCTTGTATGTTTTGAGTCTTGCAGCATCTTTGTACATTCTGATAAAGTGGAAGCTGACGATCGTCTTCTTGCCGGCTTTTGCCGATGCCGAAGCTCTGTCATCAATGCTCTTCAGCTCTTGGTCTGTTGGCTGATAGACGTTGTGCCAACCTTTTCCGAAAAGCCTAGAGTAGACGACGTTTGACTCGAACGCTGGCGACTCACCCCTCGAGAAATCGACGCTATGTACCATGTTGTGGGTCTGCATCATTTTGACAAACTTCGGGCTGAGCTCTTGGTTTGAACCTCGTACTTCCAGGGCTATCTTGACGCCTCTATAGTCAACAGCTGACAGAAAGGAATGTACTAGGTCAGCGTTTTCCTCGCTGGGTTTGAACGCCGCTGGTGTCTGCATGTGCAGAATGTCTGCCCTCAAAGTTTTACATATGGTTATCATCTGCTGGAATATGGTGTAAGCCTCTTCGTTTTGCTGAAACTGATGCTTGTGGGTCAGGTCCCTGTTGCATCTCACGGAAAATACGAAGTCGGGTGAAACCTGTCTCCTCCAAGACTGAACCGTCTTCAGGTTGGGAACTTGGTAGAAGGTTGAGTTCACCTCGACAAAATCAAATAGCCGGGAATACGCAACTAGAGATCGAAGCCCAGGCACTTTGAAGTATGCCCACCCACCAGTGCCGATCAGGTAGTCAACCAATCCACGCACTGCCTCTGTTGTTTTGAGCCTTTCTGTGGAATAAAATGTTACCTAAGCCGAACTTAAATGCAAATGGTGGATTTGGACAAGCACTGTCACGTGCGCAAATGGTCAGACATTCCTTTTTTCTTGACTCTGTGTTTGTCAATGTCCAGTTCTAAGAATACTTCGCCCATTGTCCACCTGCCCATAAATTGTCTGAAATGATGCCTCTCATAAAATCGTCTGGCGTCAGGACTAGCTGTGGGCGTCTCGATTCCAAGCGCACCCTTACTTAGAGCATCGTTTATTGCTCTGCCCAGAAGTCCCGAACCTATACCTGTTGAACGTTGATTCGAAACGAAATATTACCTCAGGATGGTATTAGTTTCACTTTTCTCCCTCTGCAAAACCCCGCCTTCTTTTCCGGCTTAAGGTTTATGAGGCTTCACTTCGCCTGTTTTTAACCCCTAAAGCGTTGTGATCACATTGTTAACCAAGGCTGAGCAAGCGTTATCTTTCGGTCTTCCACACATTGACCATGCTTTTCCATGCTTCAGAGTTGGAGAATTTGCGGTTCTCTATGGACATCAATTCTGTAAGACCCTGACCTTCATGCTGTCTGTTCGCTGTCAGCTTCCCAAAGAGTTGGGCGGTTTTAACTCCAGTTGTGTTTACGTGGATGGTGGAAACACGTTCAATCCTTACACTATCTCAGCTGTGGCTCAGCAACACGGCCTTGACCCAAAATCTGCACTTGAGAGAATCTTTGTTTCCAGAGCTTTCACAGCATATCAGCTGTCGGCTCTCATCTTGGAGACTCTGGAGAAAGCTTTGAAACAGCACAGGTCCAGACTTGTTCTGATATCGGATGTTATGTCGTTGTTTTTGGATCGTGACGTGCCAACCAGAGAAGCCTTGGACATTTTCAAGAAAGCCTTGAGTTATGTTTCTGAGTTAGCGGAGCAAAGAGAAGTAATAATTGTTGCTTCTTATTTTCCTCAAGGGCATCTAAGACGACGTTTCTTTTTGGAATCTGCGCTGTTTGGAAGGGCGGGGTCAATCATTAAAGTAGAAGAGATTAAAGGCGTTAGGCTTCAGTTCAGCTTGGAAAAACATCTGGCTCTGAAACCTCTGACTCTTGATGTTTCGTTGAATGCTGATACTCTAGAAAAGTTTGTGGAGGTCTGAAAATGGGTAGAACCGTTGCTTCGTATAGGCAAGCGTTGGAAACTGAGATTGCAAAGTGGGAAGGTTTCAGGAAGGCGCTGAGAATGACTGACGCTGAAGCCTTTGATAAGATGATGAATGCTTGTCGAATGCATGCTTCGGCAGGCAGCATGGCCACAAGGCCTGTTCTGTTGGAGGCCATGCTCATGTCGATTCTGCTGAGTCAGGAGAGAGAAATGGCAGAGATCAGGGAAAGAATTGACCGCATTGAGAAGCGACTTTTCCAGCCTTAACCCAATACGCGGCTGGATACTTGACCTCTACTCCTCAGCGCCCAGCGAAATGACAGTCTGGATCATAACTGAAAAAGGCGAGCGGGTCAGGCTTATCGATGAATTTCAACCAAAAATGTACGTTTCAGGGAACATCGTTGACCTCTCGAAACTTGCGGACAGGCTTAGAAACAGCAGATTCGTGGCCAAGTGGGCCTTCGTGGAGAAATATGCAGATTTTATGAGTGGCAAAAAGTCGAAGGTGCTGGAAATCACGGTTACCGATTGCCCTGTAAGGCAACGTTTGGCTCGCAGAATACAGAGGCTTGGCGGATACGAAAGGTTCAGGTTGCACAATGTAGATGTGGCAGATGATCAAACGTATCTTTATGACAAAGACATCTTTCCAATGGCTCACGTTGGAGTCGCCGCTCAGGGCAAAAGACTGGCTTACTGGCTGCTGGATTCAGTTGAAAGCGTCGACTACAAACTGCCGCCTCTTCGCCAACTAAGGTTGCTGGTTCAGATAGCGAAAAAGAAGATTATTCCAGCCTTCAGCGACTCCATTGAGAGCATTTCACTCGAATCAGAAAGCAAAGAGATAGTCATTGATGAAGGCGATGAGAAGCAAAAGATTCTTAGCATGGTTGAAGCCGTGCAGAGAGAAGACCCAGATTTTGTTTTAACCGAAGGCGGCGATTCATTTCTGTTCCCATATTTGGCAAACCGTGCATTGATCAATAAAGTGCCTGATCGTCTCATCCTTGGAAGAGCCGCTATTCCATTAGTAGCTCAGCAGAAACGCGGAACCAGCTTCTTCTCTTACGGTAGAATCTACTTCAAGGCGCCCGCTCGCAGGCTGTACGGACGCATACACATCGACACTCAGAACACTTTCATCTATTCTTCTTCTAGCCTACAAGGCCTAATTGAAGTGGCCCGAACCTGCAGGGTTCCGTTGCATCGAGCTGCGAGGGCTTCAATCGGCACCATCATGTCTTCACTACAGCTCTATCAGGCCACAAAGGATGGCATTCTGATTCCTTGGAAAAAGAGTGAGCCGGAATCCTACAAGTCGGGTTGGGAGCTTCTTGTGGCAGACCGTGGCGGCTTCATTTTCGAACCCAAGGTGGGGATACATGACAACGTGGCTGAAGTGGATTTTGCTTCAATGTTCCCCATGCTTATGGCCACTCGGAACATTTCGGCGGAAACCGTTCTCTGCCAGTGCTGTCCAAACTCGTCGATACGCGTGCCAGAATTGGGCTACCATGTCTGTCGGAAGCGTGAGGGCATAGTTCCTAAGACTCTGTGGCTCATCCTCACAAAGCGAGCGACATACAAGGAGCTGAGAAATGAAGCTGACGACGCTGAACTGAAAGAAATTTACAACCAGAGGCAGAGCGCCTTAAAGTGGATTCTGGTCACATGCTTTGGCTACTTGGGCTACAAAAATTCGAGGTTTGGCCGCGTTGACGCACACATTGCCGTTTGCGCCTTTGCCCGCGACGCACTGTTGAAGACGGTGCGAATCGCTGAGGAACGCGGATTTGAGGTTGTTCATGGAATTGTTGATTCACTGTGGCTGAAAAAGGAAGGTGCCACTCCAAAAGACTATGCTGAACTGTGCAGTGAAGTGAGTCGAGAAATCGGAGTGCCATTAAACATTGAAGGACGTTACAGGTGGATTGTTTTTCTGCCGTCCAAGACGCACGCGGGAGTTCCAGTTTTAAACCGATACTACGGGGTTTTTGATTCTGGAAGAATCAAGATTAGAGGCCTAGAAGCAAGGAGAGCCGACACACCCAAGTTTATCTACGATGCGCAGATAGACATGATTAAAGTTCTGGCCAAAGCGCACAACTCCAAGGAGTTCATGGAGAGAATCCACGAGGCCTTAGCTGTGCTGAGAAACTACATAACAAAACTGATCGAAGACAAGGTTTCAACCAGAGACTTGCTTATCGCTAAAAGGCTCTCACTGCATCCATCCAAATATTCTCATGACGTTCTTCAGGCAATCGCGGCTAGACAACTGGTGAAGGAAGGTGTTGACGTGTCTGAAGGGCAGACGGTGCAGTATCTGATAACCGATTCAGATAACAAAATCACTTATCTAAGAGCTAAACCAGCGCAGCTTCTGGGCGAAAACGTTCACTTCGACGTTCAAAAATACATGGAACTGTTGCTATCATCAGCCGCAACCATGCTGAGCCCATTCGGCTACACAACCAATAATCTCTACGACTCCTTAGTTCTCAAACAGAAACAAAGGCCACTCGATTGATAAACCATGTTACGCTGATGGTTTTCGCCTTGACCGCGACTCCTTCAGAATATTCCGCATCTTCTGTCCGCTTAAAAACTCGGACACCGATATTTAACCAGAGCTCGTGCAACTGCAATGGTCGTAGTAGGTCTAGACTTGGCTGGATCTGAGGCAAGACCCTCCGGCCTATGTATCCTTAAAGACATGAGCGCTAAGACTTGTGTGCTCTACTCTGATGAAGAAATCATACAGAGCATTGAACATTCAAAACCCGAGATAGTCGCCATTGATGCTCCTCTAAGTCTGCCGAAAGGAAGAAAATCACTCGAACAAAGAAGCCCAATTCATCTGAGAGGGTGCGACAGAGAACTGTTGATAAGGGGAATACGATTCTTTCCAGTGACTCTAGGTCCTATGAGGAAACTCACTGCAAGAGGCATAAGGCTGAGAAAGATCCTAGAGAAGAAGGGCTTCAGGGTCATTGAGGTTTACCCAGGCGGCGCACAAGACGTGCTTGGGATACCGAGAAAGCAACATGGACTGAACAAGCTGAGACAAGGACTGCGAAAGATAGGAATTGAAGGATTAAATGAAAGAATGACACACGACGAGCTGGACGCTGTAACCTCAGCGCTTGTAGGAAGAATGTTCCTTGAGGGCAAGACCGAAACTCTTGGCGGAATAAACGGCAAAATAGTGATGCCTGAGACCAGAGTCTAGTGTTCGGTTCCACCTTCAAGTTAGCAGTTTGATGTATTCTGCACCCTTTCCCTCAGGTGAACCCACAAGGACTCGGTGATATCTCCTCTTACTTTTCCTTTCTGTGACCTGTTCCAGCTTTCCCTTGACGAGAATTGTCTCTCCGACCTCAGCAATGTCGCCGTACAATCCCTCATATGACACGACCTCTTCGATGTCCGTTGTTGCTGGAGGACCCTTGATCACCTTGGCCTCACGCACCTGATAAACTGCGGGCAGAAACATGGATTCGGAGTTTTGATGCACGACAGCTCCGACTGTCACACTCCCAACTGATTCATAGACCCTGTCGGCGTATTCCTCATTAACTTCGTCTTCGGTCTTGACTGGATGCACTGAAAACTTGGTGCCGTCGAACACTCCAAGATTCCACTTTCTCTGATAAATCAGCGAGGCCTCGTCAAAGGTTAAGGGGTGAATACCAGCTTTGTTCCTAACCCACGCGTTCAGGTCTGCATCCTCAAACCGCTTAATATTCGAGCCTTTGACCACGTATGCGTCTATGAGCGCTCTCTTCACAGCCAAGCTGTTCTTATAACCATAAACTGTGACGTCCAAATCAGAGATGGTTAACCTATGAATGCTTATGAGCAGGGACCCCGTAACGCCGAACGATTCAATCGACACTCCGCTTTTTTCAGCGAGAATGGACACGAAGCTTTTGAGCTTCTTTTGAAGCAGGTCAGGCCTCCGCGCCTTCATTATTTGAGTCAATTTTTCTTCTGGTTTGTAGTGTCTTGCCATGTACTCAAGCGGCACGGCGGTCATGAGAACATTGTAAAACGGTGAATAGAACAAGTAGTGAGGATACTCCTTCTCTAGGAGTCGAAAGGTTTCTAAAAGGCTTGGGATGGTATAGTCTCTTAAGGCTCGTTTGAAGCGCCACTTTCCTCTCCCCCATTTGCCACGCCTCGATGGTGCATACTTGAGATATGATATGACACGGTTTGGCGGGTGAAGCGGGCCGACAACGCAGAAGAAAAAGCCTTCCTTCGTGCGCAGGTAGTCTCGATCCCTGAACCCTCTCATGAGTCTGACTTTTAGAACAACCACATTTGGTCCCATGCCCATTCTTATCAGATGCGCTGTCTGTCATTGCTAACGCATGTTGAAGGTTAAATATTTGATGTTCACATGATAGTAGCTCCCCACAAGTTGAGGTTCGCTTATGGGAAAGCTAAATCTGAGCGAAGAATCAGATACCCTCAAATACGTAAAGGACAACGGAATTAAAATCCTCAATCTTTGTCACATTCCGGATGACAACCGCCTCAAAACCTTAAGCTTCGCAGTCTCAGATGAGAAACAGGTTAAGTCAATTTTTGAATTTGGCGAAAGAGTTGACGGCTCAAATCTCTTCTTAGACATAGATCCGGACAAAAGTGATGTCTACATAATGCCCAGACTTGAGACGGCTTTTCTTAACCCGTTCAATTCAATTCCGACGCTGAATATCTTGTGCAGATACTTAGACGAGAACGGACGACCTTTAAAAATCGCTCCTGAAAGCATCCTGCAAAAAGCCGAGCAGAAACTTGGGTCTTCAGCGGACGTAACACTCAGAGCGCTGGCTGAACTTGAATTCTACGTGATCTCCAGAAATCAACCTAAACCATTATTCGAGTGTATTCCCGAAAGGCACTATCATGAGTCAGCGCCTTTCAGCAGCTTTACCAACATAGCAGACGAGATTCTAGTGACTCTGGAGAGCATTGGGATACGGATTAAATACGGACATGCAGAGGTAGGTCGAATACAGGGCAAAGACGGCACCGTTGTGGAGCAACATGAGATAGAGCTACTGCCTCAGAACTTAACTGAAATGGGAAATGCCGTTACGGTTGCGAAATGGGTCATACGCAACGTCTGTGCAAGACATGGGTTATCCGCCTCTTTCATACCTAAGATCGCTCTCGAACATGCTGGAACTGGGATGCATATTCACATCTGCGCGCTGAAAGACGGTGAAAGCATAATCGCAAAGCCTGATGGAGGCTTAAGTTCCCAAGCCATGCAAATTATGGGCGGCATTCTTAAGTTTGCGCCAAGCCTCACTGCATTTGGCAACACTATTCCGGTCTCTTATCTGCGCCTAGTCTCACGAAAAGAGTCTCCTATGTATCTCTGCTGGGGCGCACGAAACCGTTTGGCCTTAATTCGCATACCTTTGTGGTGGGACTTTAAGAAAAACGAGGAAGGAATGGACTCCTGCAAGAGAACCTTTGAATATAGAGCGCCTGACCCATCGGCAAACACTCACCTCTTATTCGCAGGCATAGCGATTGCTGCACAGTATGGACTGGCTAACGCAAAAGAATCGTTGCAGACAGCTGAAGAACTCCATCTTGAGAGAGTTGCCAAACGAAAAACGGGGCTAAAACCTCTGCCCCAATCCTGCAATGAATCCGCTGCGTGCCTCCGAAAAGACAGAGAATACTACGAGGCTGACGAAGTCTTCCCCGAGACAGTCATCGACGGAACGATCAAGAAGCTTGAATCCTATAATGACGACGGGTTGGTTCAAAAATTGAGAAACCAGCCCAGAAAAAGCGAAAAATTGATGCAGAAATATCTGCATTACGGATAGAACACGAGCATATCTCAAGTGAAGCGCTTGGCATTCTTCGGACTCAGAGACCGTGACGCAATCCTCACAAGTGACAACTTGATCTTTCGAGTATATGGCTACGTTCATCCACCCAATTCATACATCTGCGACCCAGAATATGCGCCAGCCAGCATTTTCAGATCAAAAGAACCCAAAGCGTATCGAGCCAAGGGCAGACAGGTCTACTACAAGTTCTTCGCAGATGAGGGCCTGCGATTTGTAATGGAGAAATGCCCCAGATACATGGTTTGGCATGCGTCTTTGCATCGGAATATGGTAGGCGTCGCTCATGACCACATTGCGAGAACCAAGCAACCAAGCGAGACACTTCGTTCTCTTCTTAGAAAAAGGCCTAAAGACCTTCTTGTTCAAGCTCTGACCTCACTTCTTGACCTGGTAAATCAAAGATCAGGGCCGCATGAAAGCGACTTTGGAGTCTTTGGGTCACTCTTACATGGCTTTTATCATCCAATGTTTTCGGACCTTGACCTGATAATCTATGGTCGAACGCAGCTCGGCAGTCTAAGGGAAAGCCTGCAAGAACTCTACGACGAGGCAGACATGACAGTGCGAAACGAGTTTGAAAGTATCGAGGCTGTGCAAGAAAAGCGTTGGAAGTTTCGCAACTACCACCCTAAAGACTATGTTTGGCATCAGAGAAGAAAACTGATTTACGCACTGTTTCACCACAGAAAAAGTGGAAGAACAATAAAATGTGAGTTTGAGCCGGTCAAACGCTGGGAGGAAATCCAGGAAAAATATGATCCACAAATGCAGATCCAGCAAAAAGGATGGATAAAGCTAAAAGCTCGCGTCACTGACGAAAGCGACGCTGCTTTTATGCCTTCGATTTATGGGATTGAACCCATGGAAATCTTAAATGGTAAAGGCATCGACAGCATTCGACGTGTTGTCTCATATGTTGAAGAGTTTAGACTTCAAGCCTATAGAGACGAAATGGTCAGGGTTGAAGGAAATCTGGAGAAGGTAAATACATCAAGAGAAACCTTTAATCAAGTTGTCCTCACCTATTGTCCTCGCTACTATGAGCAAACGCTGAAAGTGTTGTGAAGCACCCTTATGCAAGTATCAAGAAGTCTGACGGTTTGTTGCCTAAGAGCAGGCGAAAATGCTCTTCCTCGACGGATTTCTGAACGCGCTCCAGTTTCCCTTGAGCGATGACCTTCT
>Ga0315310_10000791_pt1 | contig 20199 bp, 22 predicted proteins | sample TDP5_MG_FD_203630 | JGI IMG/M metagenome (GOLD analysis project Ga0315310, IMG submission 203630) | Freshwater sediment microbial communities from Lake Towuti, South Sulawesi, Indonesia - TDP5 | ecosystem: Environmental > Aquatic > Freshwater > Lake > Sediment | place: Indonesia: South Sulawesi... | reverse complement strand
TCTCCTCCCTGATGTCGAGGCGAGGTTTTCCCATTCTTGGACCGGCTTCAGCCTTTATGTTCCCAAACTCTCGGATCTGAGGTTTTCCGTCCGGGCCTATTGTCATACTGTATCCATAGACGAAGGGACCCCACTCCTGTACTTTGGAGCCGTCTGGTAGCACACGTTCGCGGATGAGGTCTTTTGGAACCCTTTTCTCGAGTTCTCGGAATTCTCTCTCCATTTCTCTAAAAGCTTCATCGATGTCCTCGAAAAACATGCCTCTGAAGAATGGCCACGTTCTCCTGCCATACCACCTACGCCACCATTCATCTTCAAACAAGGAGACCACCGAGATACTATGGTCGAATTATGCTATAAAAACATTTACCTAACGATTGAAGGCCTCAACCAAGCGCTCTTAGTTGGATTACCGTTCCTAGGAATGTTCCATCAAGTAGGTACACTTGAGCCTCCTCGATGTTTATGCTTCCGGAACGAAGAACGGGCCCGATGAACTGACTGAACTTTTCTCCTCTTCCGAGTCCTGACCTATTGACCGCTTGGCCTCCTAGAAAATCGTTGAAAGAAGGCATTATGAAGAGCTGAGAAGCGTTCAAATCCAGATTATAGTGGTCTTTGAAGGACTTCGACGGGTCTTCGATGACCTTCATTCCAGACCGGTTTAGGACAAACCTTGCCAGCTCAGGCGCGTTGCATGCGCACTTAACCCAAACCTGCCTCGTTATCCTGAAACCTGTCGGGTCTCTAAATGCGACAACAGGGTGAACATGACCGATTATGAGATGCTTACATTTCAACATTTCAGGAGGCGGCCATGCATGCCCATGAAAGAGTCCGACGTCCCAGAGGATGATCCCTGTTGATGGCAGAATATCGATGCTCTCGGGCAGAAGAGGCTCAAGGTTTCCATCATGATTTCCCGGTATGACCTGAACCTTTGGCACCATCTTGGTGACCTCTTCAAAAAAATCAGGTACATCACGCCACTCCTCCATCTCAACCTTCGCGATTGTATGCTTTACATCTCCAATGATTATGATCCTCGTAGGCTTATGCGTTCTTACTAGTCGGCTCAATCTTTTCAGAAGCTTCGGTGTCTGAGATGGAACGTGGAATCCTTGGTGCGCCAGAGATACCTCCCAGCCCATATGCAGATCCGAAATCACAAGAACCCTTTCATCTCGCATCTTCAAAAGGAGAGCTGCATGATGCCTTACCGGCACCAGTTTTGTGGCTGTCTGAACCAAGGTTCACCTATTCCTTCATGATGACTTATTCCGAATCAGATGATTCATCCTCTAGTTCTTGAAGAATCTCAGAAACGAGCTCCATATTCGAGGCAACGATAACTGAAAACCGATTTATAACTCTTAGAGGGGCATCCCTAAGTTCCTCTCCGTTCGGTTGAAGGACTACGCCGCCCGCCTCTTTCAAGATTAACATAGCAGCAGCAATGTCTGTCGTGCGTAGTTTATCTCTGACGTCGACATAAGCATCTAACTGTCCAGAAGCTACGTGGCAAATCTCAAGAGCAGCCGATCCTAGGCATCTGATGTGGCTAGCTGTCTTCAACAGGGGCAATATCCTCTCAATGTTCTCTGGACTCCGCGAGATGTCGATGGCCATTACCGCTTTTTCTAGGCTTTTCACCTTAGATAGGCTCATCTTCTCGTCATTGTACTGTGCTCCTTTTCCCTTTTCAGCCGTGTAAGCTTTCCCGTTATCCAGCCTCATGACTATTGCAGCCTCTATATTGTTCATGCTGTCTTTTGGCGACACTGCTATCGAGGTTGAGGCGAAGTTTATGCCCCTTAAGGCGTTCGTTGTTCCGTCTATGCTGTCAACAATCATGTAGGTTTCCGGCTCTTCACCAATCTTTATAGTTCCGCATTCCTCACCTATGAGGATGCAAGAGATCTGGTTTTTCTCCGGGTATCGTACGATCGCTTTCTCAGCTAGGCTGTCTATCTTTCTAGTTATGTGTCCACCGGCTCCGATGCCCATCGCTTTGCCAGATATCTTGGTTCCTAAGATGGGGTTCACAGCCAAGTATACGTCGTTAGCAATTTCCTTTAGAATTCGTGGCCAGTTTCTCTTCAATTTAGCTCTTTTCCGCAGATACATTGAAGTGTAGTAGGTTTATGGAACGTTATGGGTTTTCCTCTTTCGTTCTCGCTTGCCGTAATCGCATGATTCGACTACCTGTGAAGTGAGACGAATCTCTCTATGGACCTATCGTACGTCCTCTCGACTTCCGGTGGGAAGTAACATCCTGGTAGCTCACCGTGCGCCCTGTGATTCCGAAGGCATTCGCAGCATCTGCCTCTCAAATCGCATGGATACGTGCAGGAGCAGTCTCTTAGGTTAATTTTCAGATTTGGGCATTCTTTCGCCATGATACTTTAACCCCTGGCTTCCATATGTTCTGGATCTATTTAATTGTCAACGCATGCTCAAGTACTTTTTCTCGATCTTAGCTGCAACTGTCCAGAGGTTTCCGATTCTGATCCTTCCAACCTGAGAGCAAAGCATTAAACCATCGAACCTGTCCAATCCGTACTTCTCTTCTATCCACATTACCAGCTCTAGGAAGGCTATTCTGATGGCATCTTCAAGGCCTCTGCCAGCACTTGTAGTAGCCACCGACATGATCTCGCGATCGGTTTCGACTCGAGGCCAGCTAATCGACTCTTCTATCAGGTCTATCTTAGTTGCTACTTCTGCCGGCATCTCGACAGCCGTTCCAGATATTTCGCCGTCGCCTTGAACAGCGTGAACGTCCCCAACGTAGAGTAGGCCTCCCTTATGGAAAACGGGAAGGAAAACAGTGCTTCCGGGGCCTAGGTCAGGTAAGTCCATGTTTCCGCCATGCTGGCCTGGCAAGACACTCGAGGATGTTGATTCTGCCTCAGGGTGGGGGGCTACACCTATCGTGCCGACCATCGGCTGGTACGGAATAGTTATCTCATCGGTGAAGTGAACTAGTCCGTCTCTTATCTTACATATCTTCGGCTCGCGTGGGAGACTGGTCTTCATGAACTTGAAGAGAGGAGAGGGTGCAAGATAGCTTTCGCTGAATTCCGAGAGGTAAGTAGCGCCTTGACTCACAGTAGGTCTAATCTCTTCAATCGAGACCGATATAGAGGTTCTTTTCTCCGCACCCTCAATATAGATTGGACCCAGAACCGGGTTTCCGAATGGAATTTTGCTTCGATCCCTGAAGTTGCCTCTATTTCTTATTTGCCCTGAACACGCGTCCTCAACCTCCAATATGAGGGTTTCTTTAGGGACTACGCGAGCTATTGGTTCATCGTATGGGCTTAATCTGTATTTTAACCCTATGTCTCTGAATGAAATCCTTTTCAACCGCGGCACCAGATCTAGAGAACCTGTTTCTTACTAATAAAATGAGATCATCTGCTTAATCGAACGACCAGACGAGACTTGGCCTTTGCAGGACTCAATGAGAGTTTTATGGCTAGAGTAACGTTAATCTTAAATCATACGTGCATATGTAGAACTATCAAGTCGAGGTGAATGGTTTGGTTAAGGTTGACGACTATGAAGTCCTGGAGGGATTGTATTATTCAAAGGACTACATGTGGGTTAGAGTTGAGGATGGCAAGGCGAGGATCGGCATAACTGACTATGCCCAGAAGCAGCTCCGTGAGGTTGTTTTCGCGGAGCTCCCAAGCGCAGGGGACGAGATCGTAAGGGATGAACCCTTTGGAACATTGGAGTCGGTCAAAGCAGTGTCAGACCTGGTTGCTCCCATAAGCGGCACGATTGAGGAGCTAAACGAGGAGGTTAAAAGCTCCCCAGAGATTTTGAACGAAGACACATACGGCAAGGCATGGCTCATCGTCGTATCTCCCACCAACTTGGAAGAGGAACTGAAGGATCTTATGGACTTTAGGGCCGCGGTAGAATGGCATAAAGACCTGGCAAAAGAAGGATAAAGAAGAATTGCCTCGGAAAATAGTCATAATAGGTGCTAATGCCGCTGGAACCGACGCCGCCGCAGCCGCCAGAAAGACTGATAGAGAAGCCGAGATCACACTCATCACTAGGGAGAATCTAGGAGCCTATTCACGTTGCGGATTGCCCTTTGCTCTAGGTGGTCACGTACCGAGATTCGAAGACTTAGTTGTCTATCCGCCTAAGTATTACGATATGATGAAGTATGATCTCAGGTTAGGAACCGAAGCCAAAGAGATTGATACAAAGGCGAGAACCGTCAGAATTCAGGATAGAAGTGGAAAAGAAGAAACCCTTCTGTACGACAGCCTGATTTTAGCCACGGGCTCGACCATTCTTGTCCCTCCAATAAAAGGAATAGAAAAAGAGGGAATATTGCCCCTCCATAGCATCGAGGAGGGCCAAGTTATTGATGCAATGATCAAAAGAGGCGCGGGATCAGCTGTCGTTTTAGGAGCTGGCTTCCTAGGGCTTGAAACAGCAGTAGCCTTGGCTGAGAGAGGCGTGAGAACCACGGTTGTTGAGATGCTTCCCTATGTTCTACCAAGGTTACTGGACAAAGACATGGCAGACGAGACTCAAAGGACGCTTGAGGCGAAAGGCTTGAGGATAATCGTGGGGCATCCAGCGGAAGAGTTTGTGGGTGATGAACATGTTAAAGCGGTCTCAGTTGCGGGCGAAATGTTGCCCGTTGATTTTGTTGTCAATGCGTGTGGAGTTAGATCCAATGTTGCTCTAGCTCAGAAGGCTGGGATAGCCCTAGGTGAGACTGGATCTGTAAAGACGAATCCTAGGATGGAGACCAATGTGAAGGATGTTTACGCGGCTGGTGACTGTGCGGAAACTGTGCATTTGTTTACTCAGAGGCCTGTTGTTCCTGCTCTTGGGACGGTTGCTGTTAGGCAGGGAAAGGTGGCTGGCATTAACGCTGCTGGGGGCTATGCTGCTTATCCGGGGACTTTGTGTTCGGCGGTTACAAGGATGTTCGATTTTGAGGTTGGGGTGACGGGTTTGAATGAGTTTTTTGCTAAGCGTTGCGGCTTTGAGACTGTTGTGGGGAAGATCGTTTCAAAGACTAGGGCTGATTATTATCCTGGAGCTTTGCCGATAAGGGTTAAGCTGGTGATTGACAAGGAATCAATGAGACTGATCGGCGGTCAGATTATCGGTGGCGAAGAGGTGACTCAGAGGGTCAATGCTCTCTCATTTGCGATTCAGAAGCAGATGACTGTTTATGAGTTGGCGAAGGCGGATACTTGTTATGCGCCGCCTTTGAATGAGACTTGGGAGCCGATGGTTTTGGCTGCTGAGGTGGCTATTAGAAGAATATAGGCTGTTATGCTCATTTTCCTATTTTTATGATTTGAGTACTTGTGTGTGTGCAATTGTTTTAGGCCCCTCTATTTGGATCCAAATATGTTTTGTTTAGTTTTGATAGTTGGTTACGTTGGATATTTGTTTCTTTGCTGGGTTTGTGAGTGGTTGGCGGTTTGATGTTTTTCTTTGATTGTGACTGATGGGCTTGCACTTGGGTGGTCAGTTAAGGCTATGGTTTTGCAGATAGTTAGTGGCGTATGGGATTAATTTAGACGTGGTCTTTCGTGGTTGGAGACTTCTATATTATTTCTATTGTAGGTGGAAACTTCTTAAACGAGACCTTTCCTTCTTTGGCGTCTACCACTATCTCGTAGGGTTCCATTAGGTCCATCCCTATTATTAAGTCGTGGTTGAGCTCTTCTATGACTCCGAAGACATGGCTGAGGGGGAGTTCGTACTCCAGTATTGTAACCCTTGATATTAGCTCGCCGACCATATTTGCCTTTTTGTCCTTAGCTGCTAATAGGACTTCTCTTGGTTTTCCGTACCTTGTGTATTCCAGTTTCTTGGCAAGCTCTAGGCTCACAAAGCTTCTCGTAGCGCCTGTGTCGAAGATTGCTTCGACATCCATTCCCTTTTCTCGAAGAGCTAAACCTACTTTGCCTACTACTCTTCTAGTCATTTTCCCTTCTATTATTGTTCTTTTCCCTCCTTAAAAAAGGATTCTGACTTGGATTTTTCAGCTCTGAGCCTTCTTTCAAATTTTCTCGAAAAAGAAAAGGCCTTTTTGACGCGCTTCTTTGCTCTATTTGATAGAGTTATGGTAATAAGTTTCAGGGAAAACTTCAGCTTGGGTCTTGATGAAGAGCTGGCTTATGAGCCACGAGCGAAGAATGGTCTTGAAAGAGGCGATTGGTTCTGGTTTTTCCGTCCCTAGTTGTTCAAGCTTGGACTTCATCAGAATATGACTCGATTCTCTCGAGGACATGTTTAAAGCCTTAGCAATCGCTTCAACTTCTCCGCAGAGGAGTTTAGGCAGAAAACGCTCCTTTTTCCCCTTCGGAAATATGGCCGTTCGTTAAATAACCGAGTTTCCCAGGCAATTGTTGCTCAGAAACCCTTCTTTTCCCTTAATATTCTCAATTTTGCCAGAAAATCATATCGCCTATAACTTAACGATAATTTAGTCACATGATATGGCTGTGATAGCTATGGGATTAGATGATATTTATTTCGAAAGGCTCGTTTTAAAGACCAGGGATCAACTATGAGTTAATGATGGTACTGGAAGTGTTAACTTGAAAATACTAATGGTCAGCGATCTTCATTACGGCATCAGACCGTTCAAGGGCAGAGATGAATCTAAAGTTTTTGAAGCCCTCTATGATGCTGTGCAAGATGAGAAGCCGAATCTTGTGCTTTCTGCAGGAGATTTCGGAGAAAAGGCAAACGAGGAAATGTTTGGACCCATCTGCAAACAAGCATGTTTCCTGACAATTTACGGAAACCACGACAACATAGGCTTAATCAAAAGCTTATGGAACGAGAATGGCACTCTATGCTGGCTTTCAGATGGCAACATAATAGAATGGGAGAGCTTGAGGATAGCGGCTATCAACGGAAACATTGTTCTGAGAAAGAGAAAGCCTCATCACCGCACACCAGAGGAAGTAGAACAACTCATTGAAGCCTACGCTGCGATAGGTAGAATGGACATGCCGGTGACTCATGAAGCACCTAAGCATCATCTACTGAAATCGATAGGCTACGAAGTCTTGAGCAAAGCAATGGAAGTACTTAAACCCAAATCATACCTCTGTGGGCACATCCACTTTCCCTCGCAAATCATAGAAGTTGGCGGAACATAGTTAGTCAGCTTAGACAGCAGTATGAAAAATAGGAGCTACGCCATTGCGGAGTTTGACCGAGATATCTTCCACGATATAGAATCAAGGAATTCCTATAGTTGGATTCTCTGGCTTTCTAACTCCCCATCCTCTTATAGAAGTTCTTCATGTCTTCCTCTAGGTCCTCTATATCGTATTGAGCTGGTATCTTTTTCTGCTTCATGTATTCCATCATCTCCCTCACGCTTACGCCAGCGTCTACAGCAGCCCTTTCCAGGGTTATGGAGCCTTCAGCGTAAAGCCTAGCAGCGTACTCCTTCTTCCAGTCCACTACAGCCTTATACAAGAGCTTTCTAAGCACTGTAGAGCGGTCTGCCTGTTCAACGCTCTCTATCTTCCTTATATCTGCTACTAGCGCATCAGGCAGTCGTGCAGCAACCATCTCTTCCTTCTTCATCTCACCACCTTCTTTGCTCTTTCAATCACGTCAGTTATGACGTCTGTGGATATCCACATCACCCTTGTCAGCTTGGCTAAATCCTCAACGAGCTCGTCATAGCTTATTAGATTTTTGACGAAAGCCTCGTACAAGACCATGACGGTACTCGTGTAGTCCAAGTTCCAACTCTTAGCCAGAGCCCTAGCCTCCTTATCATCGAGGATTGCAGGTACTTTTTTGTCTCGCGCAAGAATCAGAGCTCCAGCCTCACCGAAACCAATTCTTGTCTCGTCGACTAACCTTTGCATGTTTTGATCCTGTCTTCTTGTCAACATGCATGCATATATAACAATACATAAAAAAGTTTTTGATTGTTATATGAATACAAAACAAGAGTTTGAGTGAGAACAATAGTAAGCTCTCACTCCTGGATAGCCCCGCTCTTACATTTCTTGCATCGTTAGCATCCGAAATACATACCGACTGCACATAAAACATAATTCTTTCCGTTTCATAATGCACTAGTCTCAAAATTCACGCATGACAAGGATTTCTCCGAACACATTCAATTTTTAAGGCATATCCGGTGATGCTTAATTTCTAATCACGAGTCTTTCATGCTTATTTTTCATAAAAAATGTCTAGGTAACCTTCTTTCTCCATAGGGAATGAGGAAAAAAGAGTTTGCAAGAAGACCCCTTGGATACAGAGGAGTGTGGATACGCTCTTTTTCGAGCTTTCATGCGGGCTGTTAGAGTTGCCGTCTCAACAGGACTTTTGACTTTTCAACTTGTTTCAAATGCTGAAAGAAAAGAAATCTGCAGACCTGATACAAGGCCAGTAATATTCTGGTATAAGGTCATAAAAATACTGGTTGTCTTTGTTTTTTGTGCTGTGGTTTGCCTGACAGTCAGAAGGCAAAATCGATAATTTAAACTGATACATGTATCGATCAGGGGCTACCGAATTGCTCTAATTGTTGCACTTAGTTTTTGAGGGCGTCCTCTGTCAGACTTATCAACTTCTTAACAAGTTCTGCTATCTTTTTAGAACTATTTTTTATGTCATCTAACGATAACCTTGAGTCGTAGAAGTTGTTGTGTAAAGAGTTCGCCTCTTTATAATTCTCATAGATAGACACATCTCCTGTTTCTCTTGTTAATTCCCGCGCAATTTCCCAGAACTGACTGTGACTTCTTACCTCTATTCCCTTCTTAGCCATTACAAGAGCTTTAAGAGCCGTGGCCACGCTTCCCCATAGAAATTCCCCAGCCTTTTCTGGATTCCCATCTTTAAAGGCCTTAGATGCATTTTCAAGATACTCAAGTGATTGGTTCAGATAGGCTCTGGCTCTCTCTTCTCTGTCTATAGGCTCTACAAATGTCACCCTTCAATTCTCCTCGCTCTTTTCACGCTTCCCGTCTTTGGGTCAATGAAGATTTCATATTTATAGTAAGGATCAAGAAGGCCGGGCGAGGCTGTAAATACAACTTTCCAGTCATTTGTCTCCTTGTCAATTTCGCATTCAAGTACGTCTCCCCAATAAGATGCTTGCATACTGCGGGCGGCATAGTCCCTGGCAATTTCTATCACTTTCCTTGCATCATCTAATGTTTGGGACACAGCAGTTTCACCATCTTTATATACGAAGTTTACAGGTAGAAAGGTTATTATGTGTAGGCATATAAATAAGTTGATCAAGTTGTTTTAACGAAAAAACAAACGCCCAAGAAAGCATTCTCCGCATGATAACCATTTTCCCGAAGGGATAGAGAATAACGTTGCAGCATGCGCAATCTAAACCGACATTTGAACCTAACAAGCAGTCAGACCGCTGTAGTTTTCATTTGTTTTAGCTTTGTTTTGGCCTCATTATTGCAGGATATCTGCCCAAATTTCGCTGTTTACGGGAAATTCAAATGGGAATTCAAACCTGCCCCGGTGCTATGTTTAATCGTATACCTAGTTGTGTTTTTTGGAGTAAGAGTTAGAAGACTCTTTGGAGACTATGAAAAGGTTGTGAAGGAGAAATGGCCCTCTTGACAGCTGAGGAGAAGGTTGCTAGCAAGGGCGGCTAATTCGATGGATGAATTTTTGAGACCCTTGAGATTATGCAGGACGATACGATTGTTGAAGATTTGAAGATTGCTCTGCGAGAGGTTGAGGCGGGTAAGACTAGACCGCTAGACGAGAGTCAAACCTTGAAGACGAATTTGTGGTCAGGTTTCAGATGACCACGTTTCTTGAAGAGAATCAAATCCTTAGACAAGGAAGTTCAAGTTAGGATACTTAGGGAAGTTGACATTTTGAATACTCATCCTTATGCAGGAAAGCCTTTGCGTGGTGAATGGAAAAGGAGTTTACTCTTTAGGAACAGGAGATTGTCGAATTCTCTGCCAGATCAAGGGAAATGAGGTATTCCTTTTAGTTGTTGGTGACCGCAAGTGCGTCTACGAATAAACCCTAACAAGTATTGCATGCATGCAGAGATTGGATCCTGCACTAGGCTTCCAATTCTGCGTAGGCTGTTGCCCTGTTCTCAACGGGTTTACTGACCAAGAGCCCTAGAGTCTTGAAGTCTGCTAGCATTATGAGTTCCAGTTTGTCCAGTAGGGTGGTTAGTCCTGGAATGTCTGGCTTCATGTGGAGGACTTGTCTCTCTATGCCATGGTTGACTACAGCGCGTTTTCCGGGTTTGATTGCTTTTACTAGGTCTTTGAGGGCTTGATCTGCATCGTTTCTTGATAGTCCTGTTGTGTCGGCTCGGATGAAGAGGAAGGGTGCCCAGAGGCTCATACTTATCTCTGGTAGGTCTTTGCGGAGGATCTCGTGTCGAGTATTGCATACGTCTAGGATGGGTTCGATGTCGCTTAGTCCTTCGTAGTCTGCTTCTAGGGCGAGGTTGATGAAGTATAAGACCTCTTCTGTCTGGTAGAAGTCTGATTTTCCCTTGTACTCGAAGCCTGTTAATTCCCAAGAATCGTTTAGTTTAGGTTTTAGGCTTGTGCTTTCGAGGGGTAGAAGCCTTTCAGGAGCCAGATCCTTGTCTACGACGATTTCGAAGCCGCATTTACCGTAGATGCTTCTTTTGGTCTGAGCGATGAATAATGTCTGATCTAGGTTTGTCTGCTTATTCAGTTCGTCTATCTCAGACTTGATGTAAGCGTAGTCTTTGAGCAGTTTCTCTTTCTCTTGCTCTGAGAGTTTTTGAGGTTCAGCAGGTTCTAGAACGGTTTCGAAGCCTTGGCTCATACAGGCGAAATATGCGTTTGTGACTATGCAGCCTCTTACGAGTTCGTCTTGGCGGAACCAACGGTAATACTGATTCATGCCTTCATATTGTCTGCTCGTGGTTGGTGTTGATCCTGGAGAGTAGATTGCTTTAGGCGCCTGTGCCTGTCTTGAGCCGAAAAGGATATGTTGAGTTAGAGGAACCAGTCCAGGCCACTTCACGTTTGCTACTCTCCCGGTATCCTCCTCGTGGTGTCTATGATTCTGATCCCCGGCTTGTCCCTAAGAGTTCCCCATGGATCAGACTCAAGAGTATACTCTTCTAGGATCATAGCTTTGGGAGGCTGCTTTTCTGAGCCATCAAGCTTCTTTTTAGGCAAGTATTATGACTCTCTCACGGATTTACAATTGAAAAATTGGCGGTTCGTGAAAATAAACTCTTTTGTTAAATATTAACAAGTTATAACAAAACGAGTTAAATATTAACAGGTTCACATAATATTATAAGGGCAATGAGCGACAAAAGCGTCATCTTCAGTATTTACCTTCCTAAAAACTTAGTTGACTGGATCGATGAACAGGCATCTGTTGAAAGAAGAAGCCGAAACGAATACATTAGAATAGTTTTTGAGGACTTGAAAACAGGCAAACTCTCTTACAGAAAGGAAATCACCCCTGAAGTAGAGATTAAGAAAATGAGAATCCCGCCCTTAGCACAAGTCTAAGTGACATTTTTTCTGTTTTTGACCTCGATCTGGTCTTCTTTTTTAGAAGTCATGTATGTTGTCTTTGCGTAGCCCACTAAGCTCTATAGGTTTTTTAGTATTATTATTCTCTGAGTCTTAGGCGAAGGGAACGTGGAATGCCTCCTCCAGTTGTTAAAACCGTTAAAGATTTAATCTTTTGGCAATATGCGAAGATAATGGCGGGATCCGCAGGTTTTGGAAAAACAAACTATGGGTTCGTCATGAGCAGATTCAAGGAGCTTCAAGAGGGAGATATTTTTTGGAATGAAATAAGAGAATATGTGAAGGAAAAGGAGAAGAGTGATGAATGTATTTTTTGTGGTTCAAAGACCAGTTTGACCATTGATCATCTTTTACCCCGCTGTTTTAATGGGCCTGATGATGAGAAGAATGTTATCTGGATATGTAGAAAATATAATTCATCCAAAGGTTCGAAAAGACTTTATGAATTCTGGACAGTCAACAGAGGGTTAGAGGGAGCAAAAATACGACATGCCGAGAATAGCTGGAGGAAAATACTTGAAGTTAGGATATGAGGTTTTGAAGAAAAATGGACTATTTGATATCAGAATTGATGAAATAAGAAAGCGAGTCTGCCCAAAATGCGATCTGAAGAAGCTCTGCATTGAGGAGAAATCGGAGGTTAAGCTTTCGCCGCTATGTTTGGATGGCATCTTAACGCTATGTTTCATGGGAAGATTATGAACAATGAACTCGCATGAAGGTCGTTGGTTGGGAATTAAAGGAGTCGGAGTAGGAGCATCACTTTTAATAGGACTGCTTTAGATAAGTAAATATATCAAAGAATCATAATTTCTAAGTCGAAAGAAACGGAAATAGGTGGTTGTTCACCATGAGAACTCAAGATGTCTTTCAAGTACTTCGAGAAGATATAAAAGCAGCAGTAAACGCTTTCGAAGAGAACGATTTTGATGAAATGAACATTTTCGCGAATAGGGCAATGGCGAATGTCATAATGGGTTCAACACCAAAGCATGTTCTTCCCGGCTTTTTTCTAAAGGATATCGCTACGGTTTACCGTATTCTAAATCTTCGCAAAATCAAAGATTTTGAGACTGCCAAATCCCATGGAAGGGATTACCTTAAGTCTTTGTCCAATCTGCTTTTAGATTTTGACGAACGAACAGCGTGGGAAGAGTATCACAAATTTGACCTAAGAATACGAAAGTTTACGATGAGTAAAAATGAGGAGAGCGCCTATGGTGAGAATTTGAGTTTTTCAGAAAGTGCGTTCGAATGGATGGTTCAATATTTACTTGGGAACGAGCAGACGCTTCTTAATCCGAATAACAGATTTCTAAAAGGTGTCCTGAATGAGATTGTAAGGATTTTCAAAGTACACGGTGGTAGTCTTAGAATGGATGTTGCTGCTTCGCTGATCGAGGCTCTCGACCGATGTTATGAGTATCTCGAAGTCCACAAAGAATCAGCCTCGAGCCAGTTTGAGGAAAAAGTAAGACAAGAGATCACCCCTTATTTGAAAGGAATTGCTGACGTTGTTTTGACTCCAAAGTCAGATGAAGAGATTGATTTTGCAGCTGTTGATGCTATTCTGTGGGAACTTGTGAGGAAATGGCGTGAATTTTTCATTCAATATATGGAACGCCCCAGAGCAGAACTTCCTGCAGAAAAGGCAGTTCGAATTCCAGAAGAGGCGAAGAAAAAGATAAGTGAAAGTCTAACTAAAGCTTTAGAGACTGAGGTGAAACTAGAAAAATAGCCTGAGGGAGATCCTGAATTGCCACAGCTGATGGAGTTAATCGCAACTAAGATTGCGAATGCCAATCCGGGCGCAACTAGAGACGACATAGTAAGAGAATTCCTTTCCATGCTTGAAAATTACGTGCTTCCAGATGTTTTAAGAAAGATGCGACCTATCCCTCGGCCATCGCCTGCTCAGTTGAAGTCTCAAGAGTTTCGTATGAAAAGGGCGCGTCGGGGAAGGAGGGAACGTTACAAACAACTTCAACATTTTTACGATCTGGCGCTCCAATTTGACATGATAAGATCCCAGCTTGATGGGCGTGAGTTGTCAGACGCCGCGTATTGGTCTAGGGTTATTGAACATCCTTCAGATAAATCGACAACGCCTCTGTTCGTAGAGGAAGAATCAAGTTCCCAATGGGATGGCAGAGAGTTCGAAAATTTGCAGACTGACCCTTATAAGCCTCCATTTCGGGGTCGTTTGTTCTATGAGCCGTGGATATCGAGTGAAGAAAGGATAGTGAGTCCTGAACGGTTCGGCTTTTCCATTCTTGAACCGTTGCAGGGAACTGTTGTCTCTGATCCTGTCTTAGAGAAGATCGTTCGAAATGTCGAGACTAGGATGAGAAAATCCTTCGCACAGACCAAGACAAAACTGGATCTGAGGATGCTTATACGTCAAGATCGGGAGATCGGGGATTGGGAGAAGATAATTCTCAGTATAGATAGTGAGGAATCTGATTTTGATAAAAAAATGAGTATTTGGGAGAGGGTTGACGCTGAAGTTATGGGAGCTATAGGAGACGTTGAAGAACAGGTTTCTTCTAGAGAACGTGCACTGATATCTTCAATCAAAAGAAAGATATTCACTGACATGAGCTTTCCTCCTGAATGAAGGGAAACTATGTGATGGCTCTTAATCCTCATTCAAGGACGCCCTATGATCCAAGAGAATTCTATCGCTTGGCAAATAAACTAGTTGATGACATTAACTACGATCAAGATAGTAGAGATAGAACTGCTATAGGACGTGCATACTATTCTGCATTTCTATTTGCAAGGAAGAGGCTTCAAGACCTTGGGAAAGGATTCTCATCGGATTACCGTGTCCATGAAGAGGTCATTACATCTTTGGGAGAGAAGAACCATTTAGCAGGAAGCCATTTGAATACTTTGAGGGATCACAGAAACGATGCAGACTATTCAATGAGCGCGGACATTCACCCGCAGTTATGTCGAACATGCCTTAAATTGTCTGAAAGAGTTGTCTCAGCAACGGAAAACCTGAAATGACGACTCGGATTCTAAGTGTTCAACTTGAAGATGATTGAGGAACCAGAGTCAGCAGAAAAAGAAAAAATATTGCGTTAGTAGAGAACAATGGGTGGTATACTCCTAATATGGGTCTTCACAAACGGAGATTTCTTTCATACGCTTGTCTTATCAATTCAACTGCTTGTGTTATTTCATCGGTTGAATGGACCCTGAAACGGCTGTTTCCGGTCGCCCAGTGGCCTACTTTGCTGCAATCTTCTGCTATATGAGCTGGGTCGTGTAGCTCACTTATTGGGATGTCGAGATACACTTTGATGGCTGAAGATTGGATGACAAATTCCGTGAAGTTGCTGTTCATTTCGTATGCAATGTAATGTTTTTTTACTTTTTCTTTGATCTGAGGATTCATGCCTAAAATGGCTTGTTGCAGTTTCTCAAATGCGGCCTTGATGATGTCGTTGGTTTTTCTGAGATGATCTTCAAGAGTGTAGACTTTGATTTCTCGCACTACTTTCTGCGCAATCCTGCTTACTGGAAGTCCGGCTACTTGCGTGAACTGTGGCTTGAGTTGCTCGAAAGAGATCATTGAATCTTCATAGAGAACGTACTTCCATAGTTCAAAAGGCAAGTTCTGTGCTAGAGCGCCTAGTTGATAGGGATTAAAGGATCTTGCGATAAAGACTATTCTGGATTGTGACCAGTCTACTTCCATTCTCTTATTTAACTTCCGCTCAAGGGCAAGCTGAAAATCACCCTTATGGCTCAGTAATAGATTGAGATATGAATAGCCCTGATCTATGACACTATAGTCCTCGGATTCTTTGTACTCTATTATAACGAGCGCCTTACTCTCCGGGTCGAATGAGACGGTATCTATCCGAAAAGGTGGAACCTCAGATTCAGTTTCAGTAAGTTTCAGCTTGAAGATTTCCTCAAGATTGTTTTCAACAAGGGTTTGAAGATCTCTCTCATTTCTAAACTTGGAAAAATTCAGTGGGTGAGCTTTTCCATCCGTCACTTTGAATAAGGTCATAACCTCACCTTAGAGTCATTGCATAGAATGTTACATATTTTTGCAATTTAAATCTTAACTACTCGCGATGTAGCAATAGAGATTCAAATCACTATCCTACTGCCCTAATCACCTTCAACTCCAATGCGCAACATCACCTGGCCATTTTAATGCCTCGTTTTGTGCGGATGACAGAACAAGGCGTTATGAAACCGCCCAAATGCGTATGATCCCCAGAACCCTTCTCAATTGGAAGATGATTGAAGAGCCAGAGTCGAAATAACTAGAAAAGAAACTTGCAAATATTAAATCTTTGAAAGAATTCTTGAATATTTTTCCCTCTCATCTTTCTCCTTCTGGCTGCACAAGCCATGTCATCTAGCAGAGCTCAACTGGTCTGTATCTACAGCTTAGGGCGGCCTCTTCAGCTTTCTCTATGAATTCTGAATCATTGTTCACTGGCTCACAGCCAGCTTTCTCCAGAATCTCGTTTATCACTTTTTGGCTATTTTGTCAAGCATTACGTGTCGACGCCGCTTATCATCCTCAAATACTGAAACGTGACTATGCCGACTCCTTTAATTCTATCAACCGGATCTTCCTTCCAATTTTCGAGGCATGCATTTCTTGCCCATGTTCTGGTCTTACTCGACTTTTTTGCATGCTTCACTTACCCAATTCTCAAGATCATAAACAAATTCATGTTCAATCTGGTCATAGGTGGCGCTTACGGTTGAATAGGTCGCGCTATACAGGTCGTGATATGCTATCATTTCCTTAAATACCGGTTCTTTCACAACATTTTTGAAGTGTTTGAATTTTCCATCAGGTATGACCATTACAACTTTAACGCTAAGATGCGGTAGCACTTCGAAAATGTTAGATGTGCGCTCTATACCAGTTCTGATATTTGTTGTATGTTCCACTTCAAGCAGCACTGTAGGTATACTCTTCCTAGTTAACCATGTTACATCAACTTCTCGAAGCCTTCCAAGTGCTATCTGATCAACACCACTTATGTGTAAGTCCGTAACCGTCAGAAACTTCTTCAAGTCTTGGTTTTCGTTCTGTTCTTTTTCTCCAATCCAAATATCATAACCCATATTTTGACCAAGTTCTGCAAGAACTCTTATCATACGGTCATGATTAAGAGAGGCGTCCTTCAACTCTTCCTTGCTAATTCTTGGTTCAATTGAAGGAATTCCCACAAACTCAGTGAGTTTTTTATCTTTTTCTTTGATGACCCACACTGGAATCCCATTGACCTGATCAGAATCCGCTATTTCCCGCACAACATCAAATATTTCTTTACTTTCTGGGGTTTTTGCATTCCTAAGATTTGTGTAGATTGCAGCTAAAATTTCGTCTGGTCGTGCCCTTCCATCCTTTTCGTTGAATACACTTTGGATAATCCATTCTATGCGATTGTCTAAGGGAATAAAATCAATTGGCGATATTCTTTCTTCTTCCCTCAAACTCCATATTTTGGATCTTCCTATTCGTTTGAGATACCTGTTAAACAAAGATTCATAATTCAAGTCTCGAATTTCCGGGTGGTGCAGAAGGCCACGGTTGAGTAAAAATAAGGTAACTGCACGGACCAGTTCATCGTAGCTGGCTGTTCCTCCGTGTTCACATATTATTTTCCTTGCCTCTGGCAATATAAGATATTGAATTATGTCTGCGGTTTTCACTGCTTTTGTTTCTTTTCTTAATCCTTCTAATCCCCTTTGTTTGAAGAAAGTGACATATATATCTCCGCTCATTCTTCCCGGGTCGCGTGTATGTATAAAATCGGTATATTCATTCGAAGGAGGCTGATACAATGCATCAACATACTCAAAACCTGCAATTTGGATTGCATACATGAGGGCATTCCAATATTTTATTTCTGCACTGTGAAAAGTGACTGTCATGTAAGAATCATAATCGAGAATGCGGTAAACCTCTATGAAGGCTTGTGTCAACATGTCTCGGTAAGTGTCTGCATGCTTCCCTTGTTTGGAATTTACTATTATTTCCTTCTCGAATGGTGAATCGAGACCTAACCAAGTTGATTGCATATAGCTTAGTTCAAGGTATTGTATGGTTTCTCCATATGGTGGATCTGTAAAGACAAAATTGGCAACGCGATCAGATAGAGGAAGTTTACGGGCATCTTCCTTCAGGAATATTGCTGTTGCCTTGCCTTTCTTTATTTGCTCGTCGGACTTTGCTTCAACACAGAAATCGCCAATTTCCTGTGAACATTCTTTTGAAGCCTTCATTATTGTCTTAAAGCGATTCATGAAAACATGCAATATATTTTGCTCAAGATAAAGCTAGCTAGCTAGCTAGCTAGCTTGGTTGGAGCACTCAAAGTTCTTGCTATGAAATAGGCAAGAGGGTTCAAGTCGTTGTAGATTGTTCTACGACCTGTCTTTAAAGATTCTATTGCTACCACTCCGCATCCGGCGAATGGATCAAAAACAACATCGTTTTTCCTGGAATATTTTTCCACATAATTGCGCACTATCGACCAAGGTTTTCGACCCCACCACCGAATGGCATCATAGATCGCGGTGTTTCGTTCAGGAGTCTCCGGGGCTGGCGGTTTTATTCTTTGTCTCTTCTCCGTCATTGAAGAGGCAGTCATTTCTTTTCACCCTCCTGCTTGGCTGAGACTCTCTGTTGGTTATTTTTCTCGTAAAACTCTATTAGACGCTCTATTATGTTTTCATAGGTCTCCTTCTTACTTCCTAATTCCGCAAGCTTATCTCTCGTTTTCTTACTAATCTTTACAGTCGTTATTTCGCTCATAGAATACCAAGTATACATGGTATCCGAATTATTTATGTTTTGTTCAATTGATCTCGTTTTTCATTGGAAGGCCACGATGTATCATATAACGAAGGACAATTCTTGCCCCTTTTGTATTAGGTCCTATAGGTGTCCGCTCTCATCTGTTGCCGCTGTCTCTTCTCAGGATCTGATTCCAAGTTAAACAACTGCTTAAGTGTAGATATCAGCTCCGTCAAATCCATATGTAGAGCTTCAACCTTCCCTTCTAGGGTCTTGACACGTTCCGGCATCAATAAGCATTCGACAGCAGCATCATGGCTAAGATGATCTATCTCGCCTTCCAACTCGCCGGGACTATGATCCATCTTCCGATTAGGCGTGCTTACAGTGAAGTATCGACTTAGAAACTGGGCAACAGGATCATCGATAGCGATCTCGTAACCCCTACAAAACCGGCCTTCACGAAGCCTACAACCATACTTAAGCATCAAAGCCTTAGCAACACGATCAGCAAGACCCTTAGCCATGGCACCTAACTCAGCAGGGCTTCTACCATACAAAGTCTCAACGTGAACAATCCAGCTTCGGCTCGTATGCCTAACCTTAACACGCTGTTCTAGACCCAGCAACGCAGTCCAGTTAACCATCTCAATCTGCTTGAAATCTTTCGGCAAAACACCCTCAGCAAGAATCTCGTAACGAACCTGACACTTGTGAAGCCTATACACACCACTACTCATCAACAACCCCTCACATCTAGCGAGAAAATTTTTATTCCGAGGCGTCAACACATAAAACACAGCGCTTAACCATACTTGCCGCCTCACCATTCCTGCCTTTTCAAGCTTCTTTAGGTAGTACCAGACATCTTGACGGCTGTCGCTCTAGAACGCCCCCATCTTCTCATCGACCAACACGCGATCGGCTTCTTCCTCCACAGCCAAAGCCAGAGCTTCAGCCTCACCTAGAGATAACGGATCAAGCAAAGCGTTGACCAGGACCCTATTCTCAGCCTTCTTAACCCTAATCAAGCCTTTCTCTACTGACTCACGTAGTTCACGGTCAGCAGTCAGTCCTCTTCCTCTATCACAGATCTCTCTTCCAAAGGAGCCTTAACGCACTAGCCAACAGTGTATTCAATAGGGGTTTGACGGCTCAGGCGCAACCTTATATGCTCTTTATAAGCAACTAAAAGAAAAATTGCATGAAACAGGGAACTGAAGTTCTATGCAGAACAGCGATCCAGAGATCCAAAAGGCAAAGAATGCAATACAACCCGTACTTTACAGACAAGTATGGATGTCCTCTTAGAAAACCCTATTACGTGACGCAACTACAAACACTCCCAGAAGATCGGCACTTCCCCTAGATAGCCTATCAGGCTGCCAGCAGACTCGTTGAAGAAGAACACCTTTCAAAGATTGAAACCGCCACCAAGTATCACGAAAAGGTTACCAGAAACCGAGCCAAAGCTGGATCTTCTAATTACGACAGGCGCATACCGATTTTGCAGACATCTGCAATACTTGAGTTTCATGATATGATGATTCTGGGATTTGACCTAATGTTTAGAAGTGTCATAGGCATTAGGTTCACTTTTACACTGTCAATTCCTAGTACAATCTATAGGGCAAGAGTCGAAGACAGACTGCTAAGAAAGAAATTCGGAAAAGCATGGGACAATTACATCAAGAAATTGGATTCCTGTTTCCAAAGTTGAAAAAAGCAAACATATGAAACTCGCGTTAGAGCATCAGTAGCAGTATTATGCCAACCAAATCCGCAGATAGGTGTGCAGTCCAAGCAGCAAAAACATTTCTTGACCTTAGATAGATTAAACCATAC
>Ga0315310_10000790_pt1 | contig 20207 bp, 15 predicted proteins | sample TDP5_MG_FD_203630 | JGI IMG/M metagenome (GOLD analysis project Ga0315310, IMG submission 203630) | Freshwater sediment microbial communities from Lake Towuti, South Sulawesi, Indonesia - TDP5 | ecosystem: Environmental > Aquatic > Freshwater > Lake > Sediment | place: Indonesia: South Sulawesi... | reverse complement strand
CAGGAGAGCAGCATTGTAATCGCTCTTCACCCCTGCACGGATGGTCAGCCGTTCAAACTCCTTTACCTGCCTGATAAGGCCGATGATCTGCGGCTCTATCTGGCCCACAGGCAGGGGAGAGGCGCCGCCTCGTCCGACAATCGTCGGGATCTCCATAACTGCATCCGGAGGAAGGTCAGGTGTGGCGCCGTTGTTCTGGACATTGACAATGTGCTCCTCTTTTTTGTCGTTCAATATGGCCTCAATCAGCTCCAGCGCCGCCCTGGAGTAATATGCCCCTCCCCTCTTTCCAAGGAGCGAAGGCTTCTCATGATTTTTCTTGTCCCTGTAGATCTTCATGAGCTTTTCCTCAATCCCCATAACCTCCTGGGCGCGCGTCTTTTTTGCCCTCTTCAGAACCTTCAGCATCTTCTCAGGGTAATAGTAATACCTGAGATAGAACTGGGGGATCATTCCGAGCGCCCTGAGGAGGGAGGGCTCATATGAAATGTCAGGTATGTTCACAGGCCCCCTCATTTTGCGGGTGCGCAATAGGTCCCTCTCAACATCAGATCTGGCATTTGCAGGCTCCCTTGTCTCTTTAGAGGTAAGGAAGGCAAGGACAGTCCCTGTCACATCAACACCCTTGATAAAGATGCGTCGGACCCATCCGAGGTGATTGAGCCCCACATAATCAAGCCTCACATCCCCTGGCTCCACGCCAAGGGCGCGCGCTGCCTCCATCTTCATCTCCATTGGAACATTGCACAGCCCTATTGCCCTGACCCTGGACTCGTTCAGGACTGCCTCTGTGATGAGGCCCGAGGGATTGGTGAAGTTGATAAGCCATGCCTTTGGGGCGCGCTTCTCAATCCTGTAACAGACCTCCATCATGGCAGGGATCGTCCTCAATGCCTTGGCAAAACCGCCGACGCCAACGGTCTCCTGGCCAATCAGGTTGTGCTTCAGGCAGAGCATGACATCCCTGTGCCTGGCCTTCTGGCCGCCGACCCTGAACTGGGTGATGACAAAATTGGCCCCGTCCAGGGCTTTGTCCAGGTCAGCAGTGGATTCAACGAGGAACGAGGCTCCCGCATGTGAGACCATCCTTTCGGAGAAGGATGTTAGGGTCTCGAGCCTGACTTGGTCAATATCATGCAATACAACCCGATCAAGGCCAAGCGCTTTCTCCTTCTGGATCAACCCTTCAATCAATTCAGGCGTGTAAGTGCTACCACCCCCTATGACAGCAATCTTCATGGCTTGCCTTCAGCAAATAGCATAATGCTGTTAGGGTCCAAAGGCAAAAGACAACGGAATAGCCACAAGGTTGGGGGTAAGGGACCGGACCTCATCCCCAAGATAGAGAATGATTGACATGCGCAAGCGCTTCCCAAATACTTCCTTGCATACTGTCAAACCCTTAAGGTCATGGGGTAAGATGGTTGATGACCACTTGACTTCTATGGGCACTACTTCTCCTCCTTTTATGACGAGGAAATCCACTTCTTCTCCCCCGTGTGCTCTCCAAAAAAAGAGACCATATTCTTCCTCCTGACAGGATATCCACTTCAGTATCTCACCTGCCACCCATGTTTCTGCCATATGTCCGGTTTTTCTCACAAGTTCTATATCCCGCCAACTCCCAAAGCCGGCCAGATGAGCGCATATCCCGGAGTCCAGAAAATAGAGTTTTGGCCGCTTCACCAACCTTTTCCCGATATTGATGAAGTAAGGGTAAAGACGATAGACCTGGTATGTCACCTCAAGGAGGTCCACATACCTTTTCACTGTCATTTCCACCATTCCAAGGTCACGCGCATTCTCGGAAACCTTGAATATTTCAGCGCTTCGAGATGCGATGGAAGTCAAGAGACGGTTGAAATCCGGAAGGCTCTGGATGGCAGAGATGTCTCTCAGATCCCGTTCCACATAGGTCTGGCGATAACTGGAGAACCATCTCCCACGCTGCAAAGGATTCATCCCTGCCACAGGAGGATACCCCCCTTCAAGAATTTGTGCGACAATCGCATCTCTTCCCCTGGCGCTCTTTTTGACAGGCGGTAGTCCTTTCAAGAAAGCAGAGCTGTTTTTGCTTTTGAAAGCAAGATCGAGAAGCGCAGGTGGCCCCTGCCTTTCCTTCTCCCTCCAACTAAATGGAAGGAGCCGGAAAATAGCCGCCCTCCCTGCCAGGGATTCTTTAATCTGTGGAGAGAGTAAAAGGTTTGTAGAACCGGTGAGCAGAAATCGTCCCGGTCTCCTTTTTCGGTCTATTTCGAGTTTTATAGCCCTGAGAAGGTCCGGTGCTCTTTGCACCTCGTCAATAACAAGGGGGTCTTCTCCCTGGGCAGACAGCCACCCATCCGGGTCACTTAATACGGCATCCAAAATCATTCTATCGTCAAGGGTGATGTAACGGGCATTCCACCCCTTGCTGATAAGCATTTTCGCAAGGGTTGATTTCCCTACCTGCCGCGCCCCGGTGATAACCGCAGCAGGAAAGACCCGCAAGCATTGTTCAACATTCCTCTGGATGTGCCTCTGATTCATGTTTGATATTCTAACAGATAATATTAGAAATTACAACAAAAGATGTCCCGGTTATGATGCTGCAGTTAAAGGCTTCTCCAGGGAATGGAACGACTCTTTTGCGCGAATCATCCTCTCCTCGCCTGCCTTGCCATAGAGGCGATCCAGGCAGAAGAAAATTGCACCGAGGACAGGCTCGAAGTCAAGGGTGATCATCCTTATCTTCCGATAGTTCTTTGGCAGGTTGGCCCTGAGCGAGCGGACAAGTGCAGGATGATTGCCCCTCTGGAACACGCTCCCTCCCATGACAATCGGGACATCCTCGTTCGGGCGAAAGAGTTTTTTCATCACAACAGATGCAGCCCGTGCGATCTCTTTGCCTGCCTTTTTAAGGATTCCCTGTGCCACACGGTCCCCCTCCCTTGCAGCCTCAAAGACCAGGAAGGCGAGGGCTCCGAAATCAGACCAGCCGAGTGACGAGGTCTGGCTGCCCCCTGACTGGGCAATATTGTCATAGTAAAGAAATTCAATGGCGTCCTCAAGTTTTTTTACGCCAAGAAGGCGGCAGAGCTTTTTATAAAGGATGGTTGGCCTCCCCCTGCCGTCATGGCCCCTCATGGCAGAGAAGAGCGCATACTCCCCGATATCGGAGGCGGACCCGAAATCCCCCATTGGCCTTCCAAGCCCTCCAACCTTTGCGATCCTCTTCTTCCTGTTCATGCCTATGGCATTGTTCGATGTGCCAGCGATGAGGCCGATGCCAACCCCGTCCGAAGTCCCTGCCCTGAGTGCTATGACCGTATCGTTGACAAGGATGAACCTGGGCGTGGGAGTGATCTCCATAAGGAACTCTTTGATCGTGCGAAAATCCTTTTTCCTGTCCGCGCCGGCAATGCCGTAGCAGGCAGCGGAGACCTGAGTCCTCTCCACCCTTGCCTGTTCCAGGGCAAGCGTGATGGCGCTGTTAATGGATTCGCTTGCCCCGCGCACGCCGCTGCTCTGGAAATTCCCGCCGCCTGAGCGTCCCATGCCAAGGACAAGCCCCTCTGCATCGGCAACAAGGGCATGTGTCTTTGTGCCGCCGGCATCCACGCCGAGGACATACCCCTTATTGATGCTGCCGCGGTTTTTATCAGAGGAGCTCTTCAACATTCTCCTGGATCTTGATGATCGCATCGGCTATATCGTCCATGTCCTTCTTTGTCCCGAGAAAGAGCCGGTGCTGAAGCCAAACAGACTCCTCAAAGGCAGCCTTTTCAGCCACCGGGCAGGCGATCTTGTCCGGGTCAACTGCCTCGCCGTAGCGGCCCCTGATCTCTGGGTAATCCCTTGCCCTGAGCGGGAACAGCGGGCTCCTGTAAATAGGCGCATAGGAGTATCCGCCAAGTGTGATTCCCTCTGCCTCCAAAGCACTGGTGAACTGATCGCGCGTCAATCCCTTGAAACCATCCGGATTGAACTTGAAGATAAACTGGACGCCGCTCGGCGAAGTAACTCTTGGGTCTTTCTTGAGAAGGGTGATCCCTTTGATCTCTTTGATCCTCTTAGCAAGATACTCCTTGTTCTTCTCCCTGATCTTCATCTGCTGCTTGAAGCGACTGAGCTGGGCAGTGAGCACTGCTGCCTGCCACTCTGTAATGCGGTAATTCCAACCGAACAGCTCTCCATCAAAATTGTTATATCCCGTCTCCTTCCTGCCGCAATTCGTCAGAGACTGGCACTTTTCCTCAAAATCCTTGTTGTTGGTAGTGATGAGCCCACCCTCGCCTGCTGTCATTAGCTTGGAGGATTGAAAGCTGAAGCTGCCGAAATGACCTATGGAGCCAACCCCCTTCCCATTCCACTTGGCCCCATGCATGTGGGCGCAGTCCTCAATGACAATGAGGTTGTGTTTCCCTGCGACTTCCATGATCTTGTCCATGTCTGCAATGCTCGACCCAAGGTGAACGGGGATTATGGCGCGCGTCCTATTGGTCACGGCCTCCTCAATCTTTCTGGCATCAATGCAGTATGTGTCAGGGTCTATATCAACAAACACAGGGACCGCATTGACATAGACAGGTGTCGTTGCAGAGGCCACCCAGGAATAGGGTGTCACAATGACCTCATCACCTGCTGCAATACCTGCGGCCCTCAAAGCTATCTCAAGGCTCACCGTGCCGTTGGCGCAGCAGATTCCAAACTGGGCATCCTGAAATTTTGCAAACTTTGCTGCGAACTCCCTGGCGCGGGTGTTTGGCGCAGGAAATCCACCCCAACTCTTTGAACCCAGGACCTTTTTAAGGGCTGCTCTTTCCTCTGCCCCAAACACAGGCCAGAGGTGGAACCCTTCCTTCCTCAGCTTCTTACCTCCCTTGATGGCTAATTTTGGCATGGCATCTCCTCCTTTTTAAAAAACCAAACTTGGCACTTTGACCAACCGTGAAAAGTGCCGCAGCTCCTCACCAACATCTCCATATCCGATCATCCAGTGGTGGCCAAGGCCGCAGTCAGCGATCCATTGGATGACCTCTGATGGCGGCCCAGGAAATTTCACCCTCACCGGGTTCCCGGGAAATACCAAACCCGTCTCCAGGGCCTTCCCCTCCAATATGCCCATCCTGTATGTCCCTTGTCTTCCGACTATATTAAGGAGTGTAACATCTCCTTTCCTTGCTGGGAACAGGACACAGACGCCCTTGTCCTTTAGCCTGACCGGGGCAAGGGTGATGCCTTGCCTGCTCCGGGCCAGCGAGAACCCCCCTGAGCCGCAGTGCGAGAATACAATGGCCCCATCAGCCATAGGGCCGAGGAGGTCTGTGTTGTGCACGGGCTTGCCGGTTAGCATGAACAGGATAGCCATTGCAAGCAAGGAGTTGACATCACCCTCACACCCCCCCATTATCCCCTGCTCTGAAAGTAGGGAAAAGGGCAGGCAGAACTCCCCCATGAGGTCAGGATAACACTCCACTGCAATGCCCATTAGCCCCTCCTTCAGGGCAAAATCCTTGAGTGCAAGGGTGACCTTCATGGAGCGCAAACCCGCTTTCTCGCCAACCCTCACTGACCCAGCCTTTGTCCTTGTCTGCAGCCAGAGCCTCTTCACCTCTTTGTCCTCAATACTGTCAGCCCTTGAGAGGATCGCCTCGGTGCTTGAGAAAACCATGCCAGTGCCAAAGGTCTCCCTGAGTGCCAACTCGTCGAATGCCACCTCGGTCATGCCCTTGAGCCTGTGGCCGAGCTGACCGAGCTTCGCCTCCCTCAGGCGGCGCCTAACTGATACAGCCCTGGAGAAGTGCGCAATCCTGTCCGCCCTGCTCGTGTCAACATCCCCGAATATAAAAAATGGGCTGTGGCCTATCTCATTCATGACACAGCAAAATTGATGGGCAAAACAAAGTGAGCCGTTCTCAATCCCCGGGATTGCCCAGGCGATGGCAGGCAGGCGCAGGCGTGCCAAAATATCCAGGACAGGCGTATCTTCAGCCCAGGTGGCGGCAAGACAGCACAGGAGCTCTGCTCCATGTTTTGCGAGATTATCCCTGGCGCTTTCAGCGGTTTTTTCATCCGATACGATCCCTGCCCGGATGACATCAAGCCCTGCGCGAGAAAGGACGGCCTCTGCCCTCTTGAAGAGCGGATATGCCCGGTCTGCCCCTTTTTCAAGCGGGCTCATTACGACAATAAGTCCTATCTTTGGCTGTAGCATGTCAGTTAAATCTCTATTCCCCAAAGGCGGCGCACGGCCGTGCCCAGGGCATAAGTCACAATGATTGCCCCAACCATGATCGTGAGGTTCATAAGGATCCTCTTCCTTACATTCATGCCGGAGAGAAATGCCACAACAAAGGACACTACCACCAGCATTGCCCCGCCCATTACAAGTGATACAACCACGCTCTTTGCGCCGGCAAGGACCGGAAGGACAGGGACCATCGCTCCCATTAAATAAAATATCCCAACAATGAAAGCAGAGGACAGGGGGCGATCGCTTGCGCCCTCATCCGCTGCCTTACCCTTAAGGTAGATTTTCTTCATCCTGTCTGCGGCTTCCACCTCTTTCTCCGAGCTTGAGGCGACATATACACCGGCTCCCATGGAGATGGCCCCGGCAACGGCAACTGTCAGGCCAGCCATTAGAACGGAGGAAACATTGGAGAACGCAGCAAAAAAGCCGTTTACTGCCCCAAGGATCTCCACAAGCCCATCATTCATGCCGAGAAAGACATTTCTGATCCTTCCACCCTCAATCTTCCTCTCAATGAATTTTGAAACCATAACATCTTCATGCTTGAACTCGTCATCCAGAATGCCCTTCAAGCCATGTGCCAGCTCGGTATTTTTATATTTCTGCCAGACATTCAGGTATTTCCTGGTTCCGTAAATCTCAATAGCCTCCAGGATCAGTTGTGTCATCTTGTCACCGAAGATCCGACAAAGGTTATAGAGCACCCAAAGCTTTGCCTTCCCTCCCCATGTGAGGCTGTCAACCGTGACATTAAAAAATTCCTTCCAGAAATTATAGTGCCCGTCCTCAACAGGGATGATCTCCTTGAGAAGAAGGCGGGGCCGGCCCCTGGTGATCTTTGCCAGTTTCTGATACAGCGTGAGGTCAAAGAGCTCGTCCAGGGCCAGGTTTCTCCCAAGCGCCCTCTCCGACTCATTAAACCGCATCTTTGCCTTTTGAGCCATAAAGGAGAAATTATTGTATCACGAAATATTGCCTCGCAATACTGCGAGATTGTGGAGTTGTTTTATGTAGTCGCCCGATTTATCGGGCAATTTGAGGTCCCATGAATGGGACAACTACAGTGCAATGGGTAGTCGCCCGATTTATCGGGCAATAGTGCAATGACACAAATTTTTAGACTATAATCTGTAATAACGATGCAATACAAAACACCAACTGGAAAGAAACTCACGCTCATCATCGCCAAAGATGCAGGGGATGTTGGGGCCAGGGCTGCTGACATCGTCATGGAGCTTGTCGGAAAAGGTAGGCCAGCGGTCCTGTGCTTTCCCACTGGGTCAACACCTATCCCCCTTTACAAGAGGCTCGTCAATCTATACAAAAAGGGGCTGATTAGCTTCAGGAACTGCAAGGCATTCATCCTTGACGAATACCAGGGGCTGCCTTCTTCAAATAAAAACAGCTTTCGTTTCTACATGGAAAGGCATCTCTTCTCAAAAACAGATTTCCCTCGTCGAGCAATACATTCCTTCAACGGGATGGCAGAGGATATTGAGAGGGAGTGCAGGAGATATGAGGAGGCAATAAAAAAGGCAGGGGGCATCTCGCTCATGTTCCTGGGGATCGGAGCCAATGGACATATCGCTTACAATGAGCCCGGCTCAAATCAATTCTCCAGAACAAGGATGATCGTCCTTTCAAAGGAAACAAGAAATGCAATACAAAAGAATTTCCCGCGAAACAATCCCCCTCAATATGCCTTCACATTGGGGATAGCCACCATCCTTTCAGCCAGGACGATCGTGCTTATGGCAACCGGCAGGGACAAGGCCAAAGCCATATTCAGGGCCCTGAGGGGCAAGCCCCTGCCCGATCTGCCCGCCTCATTCCTCCAAACCTTCAGGGGCCGCCTCTTTGTGATTCTGGACAGGGACGCTTCCTCTATGCTAAATGTTTAATAAGAACAGATGCAAGACGATAAGCCAAAAGTGAAATCTATCCACGAGGTTGTTGTCGCTGTCAAGGACGCTGGAAAGGCAGCAGCCCTATATGAAGAATTGTTTGACTTGAAATTCGATCTTGGATGGGAGCTGCCCTGGGAGAAGATGAAGGTCAAGGCAGCAAAGATCGGCGAAACCCAGTTTCACTTTATTGAGCCAACCTCCCCGGACAGCGTCGTTGCAAAATTCATTGAAAATAAAGGCGAAGGCTTGAATCACATTTGTTTCAAGGTTTCAGGGCTGTCAAAGATGATAGAAAGATTCAGGGAAAAGGGCATAAAGCTTGTCCCTGAGAAGCCGGTGTCCTTTGGGAACATCTCTTACATCTTCGTCCATCCATCCATGACCCAGGGAGTCCTTGTTGAACTGGTTGAGGAGATCTGAAGGAGTATCCGGAGGAGGAAAAATATGAAAAATAAAATTGTAATAGTGATAGCCGTATCCGCAGCGCTGATATTGGGTTCCCGGCCATCGTATTCGGATGAACTTATTCCAAAGGGCTCTGTCGCACCAAAGTTCATTGTATTTTTTCCTAATGACGATTACGAGGGACTAAAAAATTTCAGCACTGGATTCGGCGGAGGGGTTGAAGCGCGGTTCAATATTGTGTCAACAACTACCATGGGGATCTATGTTGGACCGGAATTAGATTACATTGATTTTTCAACTATGAGCCAGACTTATTCTGATGTCGACTTTACCTATGAGGACAAGGAAAAGTTCACAACTATAAAGATCAAGGGCAACTTTTTACTTGTTGTTCCATTACAAAAAATTTCTTTTTTCTTTGGCGGTGGGCTTGTATACAACCAATCAACTATAGATGTGGAGCTCACCATTCCCGAAATGGGGTCCTTTTCGCTCACTGCTTCAGGGTCTGGAATCGGAGCACAGATGCTGTGCGGCATTGACTTGCTCTTGGGCAATAGAGGCGCCCTGTCATTTGAGTTGACAATACCATTGTCACAGAGCCAGGACATGAAACTATCATATATGGTAGAATCCGATTCCTTAAATATGAATGTTGGAGGAACAGAACTTAATGTTGGGTATAGGTTTTATTTCTGACCCGCTATGCAACAACCTCCCTGACAGAATCAAGAATGCGAGGGCCTGTGCCTGCGGCAAGAGACATGCTTCGCTCGTAGCTGTATAGGGGATCGTTCCTCTCATCCTCGGTCATCAGGTATGCGATCTCATCATTGGCCAGTGTGAAAAGGAACTTATATTTTTCTCTCATCATGCCCTTCACGGCAAAACCCAGGCTTGGAAACAGCTCCCCGGGAATGCAGACGATCCCGGCAGGGCCGAGGCTTACGGCGCACACCTCAGTCTCCAGGATCGGTCTCCACAGGCTCCCGATGTCCCTTTTAAGAATGCCGAGAGCCCTTGCCAGCTTGAAACGCCAGTTCGTAACCGGCAGCCGCAGGATGTTTTTTTTCACCTGTATTTGAAGAGACTCCACTGGTTCGCCTGCCTTCAATCCCTCCAGGGTCTTCTCCGCAAGGACTTTTCCGATCTTCTCGGTGTAAGGAATCCTCTCAACCAAAGGAGCCTCGTCAGGAAGGTTGCCAGTGATCATGCCGCCTGCTGCCCCCTCGAAGAATATCGCAACCCCGCCCAGGGCCTTCTCAATTTCCCTGTAAAAATGCCCTGGAAAATCAGCGCTGATCTCCCTGTTGTGCTCGTAGAGGGTCTCAGCATGGCAGGGCCAGTTTGCAACAACTGCAATCGCCTTCCCATCCATGCCCTCGGCCTTCATGATGGTAATTTCATCATCCTTCTTACCGGAGATGCGGATATTCTCAGAGATGTCGTTTGGCATTCCGGCGCGAGAAAAAACAATCCTGCATTCCCGCGCGTTTCTCACCGCGTTCTCTATGCACGAGGCGATCCGTTCACCTGTCTCGTCCATGTATGCCTCGTCTCTCCCTGTTGTGAGCGGAAAACCAAAGGGCCAGAACAGGCCCCAACCCCAATACCCCAGGGTGTCAGGGCTTGCATGGTTGTGTGTGGAGCATACAATCACATTGTCCCCAACAATGCCCTTGACCTTCTGTCTGACCCTCAGAACATCCGTGTAAAAATAACCGATCAGATCAAGACACACGAGGACAAGCGGTGTCTTCCCGTCATTAATATATAGCGCGCGCGCATAAAGCTGGTCCCTTATCCCCTTGCTCCTCCTGTTGAAGTCAAAGCCTGCGAGGAAGACCGTGCCCTTCGGGGTTATCTCAACCGAACAGCTTCCTGCTTTCATATGTCAAAACCTCCTTTTATTTGAGTAATGCGATACCGCTGACGATGAGGAGGACAGCGACTGCCTTTTTCACGGTAATTGGCTCTCCCAGGAAGGCAACGGAAAGGATGGCAGCAATGAGTGGATAGGTGCCAGAGATGGGGACAACCCTTGATGCCTCACCGTGCCTGAGTGCCTGAAAGAACAGGGCCTGTCCCAACACCATTGATGTGATCCCTGTGATAATGAACAAGGCAATAGACAGGGGCGGACTTTCGGTCAAGGGCCTCCATCCGTGAGGGGCCATTGTGAAGAATCCCGCGCTCGCAACAAAAGCCACAAAGGCACGGATGAAGACCCCGGCCATTGGATCCGATCCCTTCATTGCAATCTTCTCAAGGAAGGCGCCGCAACCCCAAAGGATGGCTGCCATCAATGCAAGGCCAAATGCTCCGCTCAAGAAGGCCACAACCTATTCCCCCTGTTGTCCGCCGAGAAGGGCCTTTATTGCGTCCATTACAATGGGGCCGGTGTTCACTCCCAGGGACATGCTCTGCTCATATTCATAGGTCTTGTCGCTGAATTGGTCCTTTGTCATTATGTATCCGAGCTCATCGTTGGCAAGGGTGAGGATGAACTTGTATTTCTCCTTGATGAGCCCCTTGATCTCAAAGGCAAGGCTTGGAAAAAGCTCTCCTGGCGCGGTGACGAAGCGTGCAGGGCCGATGGTGAAGGCATCAACCTCGGCCTTGATATTCAAGGTCTCGGGATCCGCCTGCTCGCGGGTAAGGATGCCCTGCTTGAAGGCATATTCAAACCTCCAGTTCTTTAAGGGAAAATCAACAATCTTTTTATCCAGGGAGATCCTTATGCCTTTTGGGCCCACGGGCGACGAGCCCTCAATGGCAGAGGCAGCGCTTTCTGCATAGGCCTTGCCCATCCTCTCTGCAAATGCCACCATCCTCTTAACAGGCCCCCAGCTCCCTGTGATGGCCCGCGGAGTGATCATGCCGGCTGCTGCACCGCTCACGAACATGGCAATCCCGCCGTGCTTTTCCTCCCATGCCTTGTAGAGCTTGCCCGGCCAGTCAGCGCTGATCTTATTATTGAACTCCTCCATGGCCTCGGCATGGCACCCATAATTGATGAGCGCTGCAATTGGCTTTCCATCCGTGTCCTCCACATTCATCACTGACATCTCGTGGTCCTGCTGGTCAGGAGGCCCCCACAACTGGGCACATAAATCGTTTGGGACCATTACTGAACCGAAGCGAAGCCTCGCAGGACGAGCATTGGATGCAGCTTCAAATATGACCCTGGCGATCTTTTTCTTCAGGGACTCATTGTATTTTTTGTCCACGCCGGACATAAACGGGATGAAGATCCCTGCCCCCCAGTATCCCACGATATCGGGCCCCTCGTGGTTGTGGACAGAGATGATTATGATGTTTTCGCCGTATGTCCTTGACACCTTGTCCCTAATATTAACAACTGCATCATAGGAATAACCCACCAAATCAAGTGTCACAAGGACAAGCGGCGTTTTCCCGTCAAATAGGAACAAAGCCCTCGCAGTGATCGGGTCCCTGACCCCTGAGCTCTTGCGTCCCTGCATGAACCCGGCGATATAGATACTGTCCGTGTAGGCCCTCTTTGGAGTAATGTCCATTACGGCTGCCCCTGCAATAAGCCCCTCGCCCTTTGCCGCATATGACTTGACAACATTATCAAAGTTGGGCTTTTGAGCCAGTGAAGGTGATGCACAGACAAGAAACAACAGTGCAGTTATAAATAATATTTTTTTATTTATCCTCTCCATTGCGTCACCTCCCTCCTTGTTGCGGCAGAGTCCTGATCAGCTCTTTGAGAGCGTCCATAAGGATCGGACCTGTGTCTTCACCAAGGGACACTGATTGCTCATAGCTGTGGATGGGATTGTGAAACTGCTCCTTTGTCATAATATACCCAAGCTCATCGTTTGTCAGGGTCAGGATGAAATTCGGCTTCCCCTTCATGAGGGATCTGATCTCAAAGGCAAGGCTTGGAAAGATCTCCCCTGGCACCCCGACAAACCACGCAGGGCCAACAATAAATGCGTTGACCTCTGTCCCGATCGTATTCGATGAACGATCAAGGGTTGATCTCTGAATGATTCCCTGGTTAAAGGCATACTCAAAACCCTTGTTGTGGAAAGGGAACGAAACCGGTCTCTTAACAATTGTGATGGCCACACCCTTCGGCCCCAGAGGGACGGATCCCTCCAGAGCTTCAGCCGTTGTATCTGATAATGTGCGGCCGATCTTCTCCGCAAACTTAACCTTTGGGCCAACAGGCCCCCACTTGTAGAAAAATGTGGCAGGGGCAATCTGCCCGCCCTGGGCGCCGCTGATGAACATTGCTACCCCGCCATGCGCCTCCTCCCACATCCTGTAGAAATGCCCGGGGAAGTCCGCGCTCAGCTTTGTGTTGAATTCTTCCTGTGCTTCAACATGGCATCCGTAGTTTGTCAGGGTCGCAATGGGGCGCCCGTCAGTCCCATCAACTGCCATCACAGACACCTCGTGATCCTGCTGATCGGCCGGGGCCCAGATGTTGACGCAAAGCCCCTTTGGAAAGGTCGTGGAGCCAAACCGCAGCCTTGCAGGACGCGCATTTGAGGCGGCCTCTTTTATAACAGAAGCGATCTTTTTACGCAGGACAGCCATGTATTTTTTGTCCACCCCTGAAGAGAAAGGAATGAGGAAGCCAGGCCCCCAAAGCCCCATTGTGTCCGGACCCTGATGGTTGTGCACAGTGGTGATTATCAGATTGTCGCCGTATTTCCTCGTCACCAGATCCTTGACGGCCTGGACATCATCGTAGAAGTAACCAACCAAGTCTAAGCTCACGATAACCAGCGGCGTCTTTCCATCAAAGAGGAAGAGGGCCCTTGCAAATACGGGATCCCGGACACCCGTGCTTTTTCGATCGTTCATATATCCGGCCAAATACACGCGGTCCGTGTAAGCCCTTTTCGGAGTGATGTCAATGACCGCTGCGCCGGCAATGAGCCCCTCGCCCCTGGGGGCAGCAGCTACAAGCTGGTCAAAGTCAGGGGCCTGTGCCCGCGCCAAAGAGACTGGGGCCACAAATAAGATCCAGACCAGGGCTAATGCAATCCCTCTCACCTTATTCCTTGATAAAGCCGTGATACCTGCCCATCCAGTAGGGAAGAAGCCAGATCGTTCCTGATTCCTCCGAATGCCCGCCGCTCCCGCAGCTCAGGGGCGGATAGCATGAGTCAAGCTCGTAGGGGTTGGAGTTCCACTTCTCTATCTTCCTTTCATCATAGGGAAGAACCTCTGTGGATTGATAAACAGGGTAAGACCTGTTGTGCCTGTCCCTGGTGCTTGCGATGACAACATCTGTCCTGTGGCTGTTGAACATGCTCCACTCAATCAAACTCCAGGGATACTCCTTAAGGGTCCTGACCGCTCCCTCCACGCCGTAGCCCCTTTCCATGCGCGAGCCAGCTATGAAGTTCCAGAGCGGGCACCTCTGGGGGTCCTTTGTCTTCCTGAACCGCTCCACGCTGTCAACAAAGAGCTTTCCCAGAACATCCCCCCTTTCGTATTGCAGGAGTGGATAATAGGCAAGGGAGGCAAGCTCATCGTCCGAGTAGTTGTAGAGGACCGGTGCGGCTATAAAAATATTCTGCCAGTTTGCAGCCCTGACATCATAACCATACTTGTCAATCAGGATCCTGTAATGATCATAAAACTTCTTCTCTCCAGTAATGTGATATGCACCCCTGAGGTAGGAGATGATCTCAAGGCCATCCATCCAGAATTGTCCTGCATTAAGCCATGTGCCCTCATAATTGAATCTTATCTCGTCCTTCATTACATGTTCAGGTTCCCAATGCCCGAATGTGGTGGGCATCCCGTTTGTGTCCAAAAGGCGATACCCGTTATCTACAATGTGGTTCATCAGCCTTGAAACAACCTCCCTGACCTGGTTCTTCTCCTCCTCGCTCTCGGCAACGAGGTCGTAATACACAGAATACCCGAACATGTGGCCAGTGATCTCATCGCTGCTCGTATCGTTCTTCCAGCAATACAGCCCGGAGATATCACGGAACCAGCCCTTCCAGGAGCCCGTGCTCTCCATCCACCACCGCCCCTTGCATGCGCAGATTTCCTCCGGTGTCGTATAAACAGCGCAGGCCGGGTTCCATACCTTGACCTCCTCTATTGAACAGAACGATCGTGCATGGAAACCCGGGTTTCCCATCTCCCTGGGATATTGCTCAAGGCGAAGCATGGCCTTGAAGGACTCCATGGCGTTTTTCTTCGCCTCCGGGTCCTTTGTCACTGCATAACGGAAGGACTCAGCAGCAATATACATCTGTGTCCAGAGGCCGTCATTGTCTGCATCGTGCTGGACAAACTTCGAAAGGCTTCCGGCGTTCGGAAGATAGACGCTCTCGACCATGCCCATCCTGTTGTGCCTGGCACGAGTGATCTCCTCGTAGTGTTTGGCCTTCTCCTCAAGGGTAATTGGGACCCAGAACACCTTTCCTATGCCCTGCCCTGTCCCAAGCCAGAGTGTCCCATCAGGATCCATCACAGCAGCAGTAATCTTGTTGTCAGGCACCCAGTGCTTCCCTGCAAAATAAAGCCATCTCTCGGTCGGCACACTGTAGGCAGCACCCCATGTTGTCCCGATAAGAAGCTCGTTTTGCGGGGCAAATGAAATGTCTGTGATGTCCGTAAAAGGAAGCCCGGTCGTGCCTGTGACCATCCCGGCCCATGTGTTGTCTTCCGGATCGAAAACATTTATTCCTGTTCTCGTCCCTGCATAGATGCGATCCGCTTCGTCAACGGCCAGGGCCATAACAGGCGAGCCTGCCCCGGGAATTACATCTCCCTGGACGCCGCTTTGAACCTTATAGAGGCCGGAGATGGTTCCCCTCCATAGTGTCCCGTCCTTTGTCTCGGCAAGAGAAGTTGTTGAGATGCCGTCAGAAATGATGTCCTCAAAGGCAGCGCCGTTGAAAAGGGCCACACCCTTGTCTGTGCCCACCCATATACCCCCTGATGATGAACCGAGTATGGTTGTTAGATTCCCCTCAAGACTTGTCAGGGTGAAGCTGTATGCTGTCCACGCCTCGCCATCAAGCCTCTTGATCGCCCCTGATACCCCGGCCCACAAACGGCTTTCTTTGTCCTGCGTAAGGGCAATGATGGAATTATCCCCTGCCCCATCCACATAGGAATGCCACCATCCACCACCGTCAAAAGTAGAACAAACCCCATTTGATGTGGCTGCAAATACCTCGCCGTTCTCTTTCGCAAGGATGTCCCTCACATCATTGGACAAGAGGGTATTCGCTCCTATTCCTTTCGTAATGGTTCTCTGGAACTTCTGGGAGAACGGCCCCACCTCCATGCTCTCTATCCCTTGCTTTTCCGACTTTCCCCTGCATGCCACAAGCAAGAGCAGCCCGAACACGATGCCAACAATTATTTTTTTCATGACATCACCTCCATCATTTTATTCCTTGATAAACCCGTGATACCTGCCCATCCAGTAGGGGAGAAGCCAGGGCGTGCCTGCCTCCTCACCATATCCACCCCAGCCGCCGTCCAGCTCGTAGGGGTTGGAGTTCCATTTCTCAACCGCCCTCTCATCGTAGGGAAGGACCTCTGTGGATTGATAAACAGGATAAGGCCTGTTATGCCTGTCCTCGGTGAGTCCGATCGTAATATCAGTCCTCTGGCTATTTAGCATCCTCCACTCAATCAAACTCCATGGATACTCCTTCAGCGTCCTTACTGCGCCCTCCAACCCATAGCCCCTTTCCATTCGCGAACCGGCTATGAAGTTCCAAAGCGGGTTTCTCTGCGGGTCTTTGATCTTTCTCGCCCCCTCTACACTGTCAACAAAGAGCTTTCCCAGGACTGGGCCCCTTTCGTATTGGAGGAGTGGATAATAGGCAAGGAAGGCAAGCTCATCGTCCGAGTAGTTATAGAATATTGGGTTAATGAAAAAGACATTCTGCCAGTTTGCTCCTTTTGTATCATAATCGTATTCATCAATCAGGAGCCTGTAATGATCATAAAACTTTTTCTCTCCAGTGATGTGATACGCAGCCCTGAGGAACGATAGGATCTCCAGTGCATCCATCCAGTAGGAGCCCGCATCCTGCCATTTTCCGTCAATCTTCACCCTCAGGATCTCTGAGTTGATCTTGTCCGGGTCCCACCTTCCAAATGTCGTGGGCGTCCCGTCCATGTCCCAGAGCTGATACCCATGATCCACGATATGGTTCATCAGCCTGAAAACAACTCCCCTGACCTCGTTCTTCTCCTCCTCGGTCTCGGCAGCGAGATCGTAATAGACGGAATACCCGAACATGTGGCCGTCTATCTCGTCACTGCTTGTGTCGCCCTTAAAACAAAACTTTCCGGTCACATCAGGAAGCCACTTTTTCCACTTCTTGGAGCTTGTCATCCATTCCTGCCATTTGCAGGCGCAGATCTCGGTAGGCTGCGTGAAGGTGCTGCATGTCGGCTGTTGGGCTAATAACTCATCAATAGTAACGATGCTGCGCGCATGGAATCCTGGGTTGCCAAGCTCCCGAGGGAACTGCTCCAGGCGCAGCATGGCCTCAAATGATTCCCTCGCGTTCTTCTTTGCCTCGGGGTCCTTTGTTACCGCATAGCGGAAGGACTCAGCGGCAATATACATCTGGGTCCAGAGACCGTCGTTGTCATCGTCGTTTCTCCTGAAATGGTCAAGATCCCCCGGGGCATTAAGGCTGATTCCTGTGAACATGCCCATCCTGTTGTGCCTGGCGCGCGTGATCTCCTTGTAGTGCGCTGCCTTCTCCTCGAGGGTCATGGGGATGCGCGCCACCCTGCCTATTCCCTGCCCTGTGCCCAACCAGATCGTCCCATCAGGCCCCATTGCAACGCCAGTGATCAAATCGTTTGGAACCCAGCGTTTCCCTGCAAAATAATGCCATCTATCCGCTGCCCTGTGCGCAGCCCCCCATGTGGTCCCAACAAGAAGCTCCCCCTGCGGGGTGAACGAGATGCGGCTGATGTCTGTAAATGGAAGACCGGTCGTGCCGGTAATCTGTGTCCATGTGGAAGACTTCGGGTCAAACACGCTGATGCCCTTGTCTGTCCCTGCCATGACCTTCCCCTCTCTATCCAGAGAAAGGGCCCGGACCTTGCTGCTTATAAGTCCGTTTTGTGCTGTGAATATATCCACAATTGAGCCAGTGCTGTCATACAGGTAGAGTCCCACATCGGAGCCCCTCCAGAGATTCCCTTTCCTGTCTTCAACAAATGATGTTGTTGACATCTCACCCTTCGGTTCAAAGTTCGATCCGTCAAAATAGGCGAACCCCTGGTCTGTTCCCACCCAGATACCGCCTTTCCCAGAGCCCAGGATCGTTGTCAGGCTTCCAAGAAGGCCGGTCTGCGTGAAACTAAATGCTGTCCATGTCTGCCCCTCAAGCCTCTTGATCTCCCCACTTACCCCTGCCCACAAATTCCCCTCTCTGTCCCTCGTTAATGCAATAATTGAATTGTCCCCTCCCTCGTGCAAATAGGGATGCCACCCTCCTCCATCAAATGTTGAACATACCCCTTTGGCTGTAGCTATAAATACCTCCCCTTCCTCATTCACAAGTATGTCCCTCACATCATTGGATAATAGTCCGCTGCCCACCATCTCCTTGGTCAGTGTCGTCTGGACCTTCTGGAGAAACTGCCCTACCTCCATGCTCTCCCTTGTATCCACCTTTTCCCTGCATGCTCCAAGCAAGAGAAACATGAACAGGAAAAATATAATGCTTTTTTTCATGACGCCCCTCCTATTATTTGAACGGAAATTTCAGGAATGAAAAAAATCCGAGAAATGTCACAAGGCCGGCAACGGGCCCAACAAGCACAATGCCAAGTGAATGCTGTGGTGTATTGCCGTATTTGCTGAAGATCATGGTCAGGAGGATTGGGGCGAGCGCTGCTGCAAACCGTGTGATGAGCCCCTCCATCCCGTTATACATGGCCTCGCGCCTGTAGCCGGTCAACTTCTCGTCGTAGTCAATGACATCTGCAAGGAGGGGCCGGTAAATCACAAGGTAGATGGATACGGGGAATGCAGACAAGCCGAAGAGGATAAACCCCTGGACAAGGGGTGAAAAAATAGGCCAGTGACCAACGGTTGGAAGAAGGCACATGATGATGGCCATGAAGATAAAGCTGATAAGATAAATGAATCTCTTCCCATACTTTTCAGTTAGATAGTTCACGAGCGGGAAGAAAACCACGGCCATGATCACGATGACCCCCTGGGTGGCTCCTGCCATGGCCTCTGTTGACTTCATGATAACGACAACCGCAAAGGGGATGGCTGCCACGACCATATCAAGGCTCAGCCTGTAGCATGAACCTGACAGGACAAAGGGGATGAAGGAGAAGTTTTTCAAGCATTCCCAGCCTGAGCGCAGAAACGAGAATGGAACCTCCTTTTTCCTGGAATGCTTTGTCTCACGGATAGTCGCTACCACGGCATAGAAGCAAAGCAGGGTCAAAATGCCGAACAACAGGGCAACAATCTTGTAGCCGTCGGCGATGTGAAAGCCGAGGAGCGTTATGCCCCCCTTATATTTGTCAATGATGGCCCCTACGAGGGCCATCCCCAACAAGAGGCCAAGCACATCGGAAAGGGCCATCCAGGAGGAGAGGACAACCCTTTCCTGGGAGTACGGGGTGATCTCCGGCAGCAGTGAGAGGTAGGGAGCGACCGTCGCAGCATATGCAAACCAGAAAACGACCAGAAGCGTGCCGAGATAAATGGTGTTGGCAAGGGAGGGGCCATGTGTCAGGGGGAACCACATGAGAACAAAAGAAATGGATAATATGGGCGCTCCAAAGACCATGAATGGAATGCGCCGTCCCCATCTGGAGCGAAGGGTGTCACTCAGGTGCCCTACGAATGGGTTGGAAAACCCTTCAGAAAGCCGGCCCAGGGCAAGTAGGATGCCCAGTGCAACAAGGGGGACATACGAGACCTTTCCCTCTTCAACAGGAGGGGAATAGAAATAGAGGAGCCAGCCTACGACCACCTGTGGTGCCATTGACACGCCCAGTTCGCCAATGGCGTAAGTGATCATCTGAAAATTGGTGAGCTTCCTCTTTTGCTTCATTATGGCGAATTATATCCGCCTTGATGATTCAATGCAAACAATACACATATCAGAATATGCATCTCCGAATAGTATCCCAGGGTGAGGGTCCCAAAATATTTCCTCTCCCCTCGCGGGAGAGGGTTGGGTGAGGGGGGTATATTGTATGGCGGTAACCCCAATGATTATATTGAGTAGAGGAAATGAATGTTCTCCTGATTGCACTTATGAACGCAATACTCTCCATGTCTTCCCTTGAAAAAGCCACCTTTGCCGGCGGCTGCTTCTGGTGCATAGAAGCGTCATTCCTGGATATTGAAGGCGTGACCGATGTCGTATCCGGATACGCCGGCGGCACAAAGGAGAATCCCACCTACGAGGAGGTGGGCACCGGCAAAACGGGTCACCGCGAGGCCGTGCAGGTTACGTTTGACCCGTCCAGGATCTCATACGAGGAGCTTCTCAGGGTGTTCTGGAGGCAGATCGACCCTACTGACGACAGCGGGCAGTTCTATGACAGGGGCCCCCAGTACAGGACTGCAATTTTCTACCATGATGAAGAACAGAGGCGGCTTGCAGAGAAATCCAGGGAAGAGATTGACCTCTCCG
>Ga0315310_10000789_pt1 | contig 20211 bp, 18 predicted proteins | sample TDP5_MG_FD_203630 | JGI IMG/M metagenome (GOLD analysis project Ga0315310, IMG submission 203630) | Freshwater sediment microbial communities from Lake Towuti, South Sulawesi, Indonesia - TDP5 | ecosystem: Environmental > Aquatic > Freshwater > Lake > Sediment | place: Indonesia: South Sulawesi... | reverse complement strand
AGAGGAGCCTCTGCCAAATGACGATCTGGATTTCCAGCTCGTCTGGCTGAAGGTGCTTGAGGACAGAGGACCAGAACCAACATTCTCCGATTTTGCCGAGTATTGGATGAAGTATTTATCAGGGCACTGGTATGCAGAGTATAGTTTCTGCACCTACAACCTTCAGAGAGGATTGAGACCGCCGATTTCTGGAGCCTTCCAGAATTACTTTGTCGATGAGATGGGTTCACCAATTAGAAGCGAGATCTGGGCATGCGTCTCACCGGCTGATCCGCAGCTAGCGGCAATGATGGCTTGGATGGACTCGTCTCTTGATCATACTGGTGGCGAGGGTAGATGGGGCGAGATGTTCTGGGCTGCTGTAGAAAGCGCGGCGTTCGTGATTAAAGACGTGAAAACTCTAGTCAATATAGGGCTTTCGATGATTCCTATTTCCAGCAACATCAGCCGCGTGATTAGGGAAGTCTTACACTGCCACGAGATAGGAATGAGGTGGGATGAGTTAAGGGAGAGAATCGCCACCGTCTTCGGCCATCACCAACCCTGCAACGCCATACCAAACCACGGTTTCACGATAATCGGCTTGTTGTACGGAAAAAATTTCGGAGACAAACTGTGCAAAGCGGTCAACTGCGGATACGATACTGACTGCACCGGGGCTACCTTAGGCTCGCTTCTTGGCATTATGAACGGCGCATCCATGATTCCCGAGAAGTGGAGAAAGCCCGTCGGCGACGCGATCGTCCCTTGCAGGCAGACCGTAACTGAGGGCTTACCCAAAAGCCTTGGTGAATTAACTCAGCGCACAGTAACGGTTGCACAAGATTTCATCTCTAAGAGATCGGAAGACGTGGAGTTTGGAGACGAAACCTACATTCAGGACGATGTCCTATCGTGGCTTTATCGTAACGAAAAGGTAAGAGATCTGCTCACCTTTGATGATCATTGTGCAGTGGAAAACCTGGGCGACTTGGAAGTGATATTCCATTATGGAGGTGAGCCAGTTTTGCACCCGGAGATAAGGCGAATGTTTGAGGTCTCATTGACGAAGAATGGAAGATCAACTGAGGGGGAAGTCAATGTTGAGGGGCCGCCGGAATGGGAGATTTCCAATCCGATCTTGGAAGATGGCCGTCACAGGTTTGATATCTTGGCGAAACACGTCGAAAATCGGAATAAGATAGAAGTCGCTATCAGACTTGACGACAAGATACACAAGGTCGACTTCACCATTCTTGGGCCTGATGGGATAAGGGGAGTACTTGCAGCGAGCGCTGCCCCAAAGGGTTGAGAAAGAGCTTACAAATTCTAAACGTTTGTTTCCTTAGCGGTAATCACATGAACCTATCTTGCCAAACTGGCCGATCGAAAGATGATCCTGCAAAAAGTTAAAATCGTCGCCACGTTCAGCTTACTGATGAAGGCTTTGAGATGATCAAGCTGAGGAACTACCTGAAAGTTGAGGAAGAGTATCCCGTACCGGAAACGATGAGCGCTCTTGTTCTTTCGGGCATAGGCGAGGCGAGCCTGAAGCTCACCACACTGGAGGTACCTGAATGTGGGGACAATCAGTTGCTAGCTCGTGTGGACGCAGCCATAGCGTGCGCCTCGGACAACAAACTCATCGATCAGGGAGGAGAACACGCCCTGATGTACGGTTGGGATGTGTCAAGATACCCTATCATACTGGGACATGAGGGCGCTGTCACCATCGTCAAGGTTGGCAAGAACCTAAAGGGAGAATACGACGTTGGAGAGAGATTCGCGATCCAACCAGCCATTCCGACGGGGCCCAGCCACCTTAAGGAAAGGTACAGAGACAATGCGAGAGGTATAAATAAAATCGCCATCGGCTACACGCTGCCCGGGCTCTTCGCTGAATACGTTTTGGTTGGCGAAGAAGTTATTAAGAATGGGTGTTTGCTCCCTGTTCCAAGCAAGAGCATACCTTACTTTGGGGCTGCCTTAGCAGAACCATTCTCATGCGTCATAGCTTCGCAGGGGAGGATGGTTCACGTCTTGAAGGACAGCCCGACCGCACCGTGTCGCGCCGAACTAGGTCCCAAGAGGAGAGGTGTCACCCTAATCATAGGTGCTGGACCTATGGGCCTCATGCACATAGAGGCCGTGATGAGCTACAATCCAAACAAGATAATAGTCTCAGAAGTCTTAGAAGAGAGGCTAGGTAAGGCCAGAGAGATCTTCGAGGACAAGGCGAGACGGCTAGGCATGTCACTGGTCTGTACCGACCCAAACCATCTAGAAGAGGTTGTAGCAAGAGAAACAGATGGGAAGGGGGTCGACGACGTCATCGTGGCTTTGGGCATCGCCAAAGTTCAGGAGAAATCGTTCGACTATCTAGCCCCGGGAGGCGTTACAAACTTCTTCGGTGGAACTCCATATAAAGAGAAGATGATCCAGCTGGATACTCATCGGATCCATTACGATGGCGTCTCAGTCGTAGGTTCAAGCGGAAGTGATCCATCCGATGTTGCGCGGGTATTAGACATGATGGCTGACGGACTCATAGATCCCGGTAATTACCTAGTGAAATGTGGCGGTATAGACGCGGCTGCATCTCTGATAGGGGCTGTTCGCCGGCATCAGATCGATGGCAAGGGCGTAATCTACCCACACGCCGAACATCCACTCTTCAATATCGAGAAGTGGAACCTACAGAAAGAGAGAGATTTCCTGGAGGAACCCCTAGTTAGCCGCTGAAAATAAAGAGCAAAGTTAATCTAAGATTCAGCTGCTAGTAATGTCTAGGAGTCCAGATGAAGAAGATCGTCATCTTCGGCGCTGGAAACATTGGAAGGTCATTCATAGGGCAGCTCTTCTCCCGTTCGAGCTACGAAGTTGTCTTCGTAGACGTCGATGACAGGATTGTCAACGCGCTGAATGAGAGGCGAAGGTACAGAATAGAGGTAAAGGATGTCCGTCCTGAAACAATCTGGGTCGAGAACGTTCGCGCCATCCATGGCAAGGATGTCGACAAGGTAGCCGACGAGATCGCGACAGCGAACATTATGGCTACGGCAGTAGGGCCAGGCAACCTTCAATACATATATGGAAACATAGCGAGAGGCTTGCTCAAGAGGCTTGGGCTGAATAGAGCACCAATAGACATCATAATATGCGAGAACATCAGAGATGCATCGAAGATCTTCAGAGAAGGCTTGTCGAGGCACCTGCCTGTATCTCACGCAATTGACTCCATGGTCGGACTAGTAGAAACGAGCATAGGCAAGATGGTGCCCATAATGACAGAAGAGCAAAGGAGGGAAGATCCACTTCTAGTATTCGCGGAGGCTTACAACATACTAATTGCTGACAAGAGAGGCTTCAAACAAGAAATCCCCAACGTCCAAGGCCTGGAAGCCAAGGAGAATATGACCGCATATGTTGACCAAAAGCTCTTCATACACAACATGGGCCACGCTGTAACTGCGTACGTGGGTTATATCACCAACCCAGAGATGAAGTATATATGGGAAGCCATAACTGACGACCGCATTCGAAGGACAGTCGAGGGAGCTATGTGGGAGTCGGGGAGAGCTTTGATCGCGGAGTACCCCGAAGAGTTCAACAAGGAGAATATGAAGCCACATATAAGCGACCTTATCTGTAGGTTCGCTAACAAAGCTCTTGGAGATACCATTTACCGAGTTGGAAGGGACATTTCCAGAAAAATCTCAAGAGATGATAGGATGATTGGTGCCCTACGCCTTGAGCAAAAGCACGAGATCCCAGCGCCCTGCACCACAATCGGTACGGCTTCGGCCATGCTCTTCAGAGGAACTGACGAGGGGGGATCCCTATATGAGAACGACCGGATCTTTGCGGAAAAGGTCTTCCCGCGCGGGATCGAGTATGTCCTCAAGGAAGTCTGTGGATTGGATCCGCAGAAGGATAGAACCATCACCGACAACATCAAGGAAGCCTACGAGTTCGTAACCAAGAATCGGCACAACTGGTTCTTTTGGCTAAAGAGCTAGATTACAGCTCCTCAAAAGCTTACGGTTACTGTTCAAACCTCATCCTCAGAATTGTTCGGTAACATTCATGGCGGTGACGGGTTCGACATTGAACAAAGTAAGGAGAGCGCTTCGTGTAGAGGAATGGAGACTGCTAAACGTGGAGACGCCCGAAGACGCTGCGATGAACTTGGCCATTGATGAGGCCATATTCATCGCTATGATGAAGAAAGTGGCTCCGCCAACCGTAAGGTTCTGGAGGAACGCCCGTGCGGTTGTGGTCGGATACTCCCAGAAGGTAGAGGCGGAGATCAACCTAGCATTATGTGAAAAGGAAAATATTCAAATTGTTAGGAGGTTCACTGGCGGCGGAACTGTATACCAGGACCTTGGCAATTTAAACTATACGATAGTGGTGGATGCCAGCCACCGCCTTATTAGGGGCTTGGATATCGCAGAGTCTTACAAGGTTTTATGCTCCGGCATGGTTGAGGGTTTGAGGGATGTTGGGATAGCGGCAGCCTTCAGGCCCCTAAGCGATATATGTGTCGGGGATAAGAAAATATCCGGCTCAGCTCAGTCGAGGAAGAAGGGCATAGCACTCCATCACGGGACGGTCCTCGTTAATTCTGACCTAGATATGCTGGTAAACGTGCTCGATATTTCAAGGAAAGATCGGGAAGGCAAGAAAGCTACCAGCATAAGGAAACCTGTCACCAGGCTCAAAGATGAACTGAGCTTGGATATCGATATGGCCACGGTAAAAAAAGCATTGGCACGAGGTTTCGAGAGAGCTTTCTCTATAACGTTGACTCAGGGGAAGCTCAAACTCTCAGAGGAGGAAACCACTCAAAACCTGTACAGGGATAAGTACTCCCGGAGAGAGTGGAACTTCTGGAGGTAAGAGATTAAAGGAGAGAACACCCAGCGTCAATCTGTACAATTGTCCAAATGGGTCGGCAGCACCATTTTTTCATATTTCGTCTTAGGTTCAATACTCCGGATTTGACGTTCAAAGGATTAATATCGACATAAACTTAAAATAACGTCTGCAAGTAATATCAAAGAAAGCCTTTTACATGACTGGAATAACACTTGAATTCAGGAGAACGAAATACAGATGTATAAGAATTTAAACCCCGGAGCTCTTGGGTTTCAGCTTCCATACGAGGAAGCAATAGAGGCAGCTAAGATCGGAGGATTCCAGGGCATAGACATCGACCCCATTGAAATGGAGATGCTCGTCAGATCGAGGTCGACAGGAGCAGTTAGACGTCTCCTTTTGGAAAACGATCTAAAGTTTGGAGGCTGGGGGTTACCAGTAAACTTTCGAGGTGACGAGGAAACATACTGCAAAGACCTTGAGAAGTTGCCTAGATATGCTGGGATCTCGCATGCACTCGGTTGCAACCGGGTTTTCACGTGGATTCTGCCTTTCTCCGATGAAATGCCGTTTGAAGAGAATTTCGAGAGGCATGTCGAACGTTTGAGGCCAGTGGCTGATATCCTGGAAAATCATCAGTGCCTCTTGGGACTGGAGTTTGTGGCCCCTAGAACTTTGAGGATCAACCATAAGTACGAGTTCATACACACAATTGATGGTATACTGAGGCTCTGCGAAGCTATAGGATCCGGAAATTTGGGGCTACTTCTCGATAGTTGGCACTGGTACACCTCCCACGGAACTCTAGACCAATTGAGGCGTTTGAAGGGCGAACACGTGATCTACGTTCACATTAATGATGCTCCTCCCGGAATTCCGATAGACGAGCAGATCGATAGTGCTAGATGCTTGCCAGGTGAGACAGGCGCCATAGACTTGGTGGGATTCCTAAAAGCTCTAAGAGAAGTAGGATATGAGGGCCCAGTTACACCCGAGCCTTTCTCGAAGAAGCTAAGAGAAATGCCCGTGTCAAAAGCCGTCCAAATAACGGGTGAATCGTTGGATCATGTCTGGAAAGCAGCCGGACTGGAATAACAGACCGCAAACTTCCGTTCTCTTCGTCTATCTTTTGAAGCGGGAACTTAAAGCAACACGCATGTATTAATTGCTGGAACTCCTTTCCATAATCGCATTCAACGAATGAGAAGGTATCGAGATGTCAGAGAAAATCAGAATCCTGTCAACTTATCATGAGATATCTGAGAAGCATGTTCAACAGATGCAAAAGGTGTCCGGTAACATTACAGTTGAGCCTGCAACTGATAAAGAGAAAGCCTTGAAATTAGTTGGGAAAGCTGAGATCATCTTGGACAGCGGAGTTTTCGATAAAGAGATGTTGATGGCTTCTAGGCGACTTAAATGGGTTCACGCCGCGAGTGCAGGAGTAGAACGATACCTATTCCCAGAATTCGTGAACTCTTCAGTTATATTGACCAATTCGAGTGGTGTCCACAGAATACCCATCTCAGAAGTGGTTGCAGGTATGATGCTGATGTTCGCCAAACGATTGCACAAGTTTATGAGATTTCAGCTCGAACGGAAATGGGCTAGACTTGCCCCCGACGAACTCGCAGATAAAACCGCTGGAATTCTAGGAATTGGAAATATAGGGATGGAGATAGCCTCGAAAGCCAAATGCTTCGGCATGAAGGTTCTAGCCCTTGAGAAGAGAAGGATCAGTAGGCCAACCTACGTGGATGAAATTCTAGGAATTGAAGACTTGGGCTATCTTCTGCAGGAGTCGGACTATCTAGTTATAACCGTACCTTTGACAAGGGAAACATATCACATGATCGGTGAAGAAGAGCTGAAACTCATGAAGCCGAGCGCATATATAATAAATGTGTCTAGAGGAGCAGTGATAGACAACGCAAGTCTGATAAAAGCCCTCAGAGAAGGCTGGATATCGGGGGCGGGCCTAGATGTGTTCGAGGAGGAACCGCTTCCGGAGAACTCAGATTTCTGGAAACTTGAGAACGTAGTGATAACGCCGCACATTTCAGGATCGACGCCGCGCTACGCAGAAAGAGTAGTTGAGATCTTCTGCAAGAATCTCGTCAGATACATAGATGGCAAACCATTGATAAACGTAGTTGATAAGAGGGCCGGATACTAAGCAGATAGCGTCACTTCATTATCCTACCGAGAACTCGTAGGTTATAGTCTCGGAGTTCTTGATGTACAAGACGTACACCAAGCTGGGTTAGTTGAAAAATCATCGTTGTTACGTAAAAAGCCTAAGCCAGTCTCTCTTCCTTCTTGTAGTATTTTGTCCATTTCAGTTTTCTGGCGTCTCTCTTAAGATTTACCGCGTTCTTTCTGCACTTACTTGAGCAGAACCAAAGGATTGAACCGTCACCCCTTACGTACATTATGCCTGTTCCTTGGACGAACTCGTATCGGCAGAATGAGCATTGTCTGGTTCTCGGCATCAATGAACCGTCCTTTGATCTAATTTCCTTAGTAATCTCCAAGGGTTAGATATTAATGTATAAAACTTTCCAGTCTCAGATAATAGCTTATGTTGAGATAGGGAGCCTACTTTATTTTCCTAGCTTCCCTCTCTGTCTCCCTGAGCATTAGAATATCGTTTAGGCGGACGGGCCCCTTCACGTTCCTCGTAATGACGCGTCCCTTATCGGGTCCTTCAAGTATCCGAACCCTGACCTGTGTTATCTCTCCAGTCGTTCCTGTTTTACCTATGACTTGGATGACGTCTGCTGGTGTTAGAATCTCCTCGGATTCTTCTTTCCTGCTCAAGTCTTCCCAGCCCTCTTTAGGTTCTCAACCCTGGTTATTATCTCCTTCATGAGTTCTGAGGCTTCGCCGGGTTCGGTTATGCAGACCGAGGCGGAAGGAACATCTATGCCCACGGCCGACCCCAGTTTGGCCTTGCTGGGAACGAAGACGTACGGGATCTTTCGCTCGTTGCAGAGGATCGGCAGGTGTGCCACAACTTCGGGAGGGTCAACATCGTCAGCTATTACGACGAGCCTAGCCTGTCCGCGCTCAACGGCCTTCGTCGTCTCGTTTGTCCCTTTCCGTACGGAGCCCGTTCTCGTCGCAATCTGGACGGTCTCGTAAGTTGCATCGGCGACCTCTTTCGGTACCTCGAACTTCAGGTATGAGAATTTGGACATCTTCTTCACGCAACCTCATCAACACACGTTTCAGTTATTTATATACCTTAACCCCTAACTGTCAAAATATGCCTATATACCTTGCGGTCAATTCTCCGTGGTCAGGGCTAGCTTGGCAAATAAAACTCTGAACGTACAGAATGGGCAGTCGACAATTTCTCGAACACGTGCACTTCCGCTCATATCGTTCAATGCGAACAATGTTTTCTTTTCATGTCTATATATGGCGATAGTCAGTACTGAGCACAGCCAAGCCTTTTTAAGGCACGATATCTCTGATATCAAAAAAAGCATTTATCGAAATATTCAGAAAGTCTGCTTGGTGAGATTGCGACAGCGGATGGCGAGACATATTTTCCCCGCCTGAATCGGAAGGTGGTTAGCGTACACTCTCAAACCTGAAGCATATCTATTCCCTTGGTAGGATGAACCCAACCAAGCTGAAGTTAGCTTGGCAGTGCAATTTAGAGGCAGAAGCAAATCCCAGATCATCGCAGCAGAGAACCCTTAATCCGTCTGACAGTCGGCTGGTTCGAAAGGCAATAAGTTCAAGTGTGTTAGTCATTCGTCACGGATATGCCGTGGGAGAGTGGTATCGGAATGCTGACGAGAAGACGCTCCGGAACATTTACTCATGCACGAAATCCTTCACGGGAACCGCATACGGTATGCTTTTCCAGGATAGCGCTGAAGGTAGGCTGCCGAGTGGAAGAGACTTTAACTTGGACAGCTTTGCGTACTCGTACGTTCCTGAGGGTTACCCTCTGACGGATCCGCGCAAGGAGCAGATAAGAATACGGCATCTGCTTACGATGACTTCGTGTATCAAGGGGGAAGATGCGGGTGTTTTTGGTCTCCGTCCCTCTAATGGCTTCGGCCCGTTTGAGTTGGCTTTAGGTCGCTGCTCAACAGTAGACGGCATATGGGTTTCTGAACTCTGGGGAGAACCGTGAACGAGATGGGACTACAGTGATCCCGCTTTCGCCCACCTTGCGTTGGTTTTCCGGAAAGTTAGGGGAATGGATCTTGGAGACTATCTGAAGCATCGGTTATTCGATCCTGTGGGGATTGAAAATATCCACTGGGACTCCATTGGAGGAGGCGGTAGGATTATTGGTCCCCACACTCTTCCTAACGGTGGGATTCACATAACCGCTCGTGATCTTGCCCGTTTCGGTTACCTTGCTCTCAATCACGGGATCTGGGCAGGTCGCAATATTGTTCCACGCTGGTGGATGGAGAAAGCTACTCAGACTTCCCAATTGTTGAACAAGGACTATGGGTACACTTGGTGGGTGAATACACAAGGAACTCTGTGGCAAGGTATTCCCAGAGATGCCTTCTCTGCGATGGGCTTCAATTCCAACAAGTGCTACGTTATTCCATCACTTGATCTAGTGGTCGTTCGGGTTGGCGACGGACCATGGCCTTGGGATGACGGCGACTTCCTTCGCACAGTGATTCCCCCAGTTCTTTAGCTCGCAGAGAATTCCTTTACTTAGGATCATTGGAGCTGACATAACTAAGCACTTGTTATCTCCTTTAGTTTCCTGAAGAAACTACGCTTCCTCTCAGTGTTTATGGTCCAGTTAACGGGTGGAGATTGATAGCCATCCCGATAGTTATTGGAACCTGGATCGAAGTATCCCCAAGACGCATAATTCTTCAAGGCGCTCATAAGGTGGTTGGAGTCTCGTTCAAAATTGAAGTGGTCATCTTCGTTGAAGACGATTGGCTGATCGTGGTATTTCGAGTTATTGCGTATTTCTCTCACCATCTCTTCTAGTCTTTGAGGATTCTCGGGACCGTTCCCATGGACTAGGATGAAATCGGCCGCAGTTAATACATTACCAGTAGGAACCCTCTGTCCGCTGAAACTCGCTGAGACGAGGAACCCTCTACCGCCTTTCGTTATCGATTTGACTTCACTAATCAGTTCATGGATCCTTGGCGCTCTTAGGATCGCATGTCTGTAGCGTATATCACATTCGTTGTTTACCTCCACGAGGATGTTCCTGTGTCCGGTTTCAAGGAGCCATTCTGTAGCGTGTAGAGCTCCTTTTCTGATTGCAGCCTCGTTCTCAAGCCTCCAATCTTGACCAAAATAGAAATATCCGACGATTACGACCATGCTTAATCTGTCAGCCTCATCTAGTACCTTCTTCATGCGTTTGAGGTAAGCCGGTTTCAAGGAACCGTCAGAGGCAAAGGCATTGTTATGCCATGGCTGGTCTCTCGCATAGCCCATAGGGTTCCCTCCCTGAAAGTTGATGGTGAAAGCCAGCAAACCGTTGTTTCGCCAGCTCTCCATCGCGTCAACAAACTCGCCAGTGTTTCTTTCAGGGTCCCAAAGGTTTGTGTCCGGATAGCGCCATTTCAAACGAGTTTCAGGATTCTCGTCATCGAAAACCGCTTGAACCATCCTGCTATTCATCAGAAGCCCTTCAACTTCGCACCCCTTGTACATCCGATTATGGTAAGTCGGTTCTCCGTTAACCTCAAACGCTTGACCGGAAGTAGATACCACGGTACCCATTTCTACATCGTCTCGCACTTTGCGACATTTGAAAGTGTCTTGTGAAAGGCAGATGAGATTCTTAATGATTTCTGCCGTATAATGTCCTATCAAGGAGCCGAAGCCTTGGTCTTGTCTACCCGCGCATTGCTTATCAGTGAATATGACTTTGTGTTCGGAAAGTCTTAATCAGGAGGATCATCTTCTAAGGCAACGGCCCCCGACTACATCCAGATTGCCTTAGGTCCGGAGCTTCCCATGTGTCTTGTTCTGCTTGTAAGTTTGCTGGAAAAGTCGAAGCAAGGTGCGAGGTCAGATTGAGGTGAGAAAAATAATCGCGTCAGTGGTACCGACGGGTGAACATGACATCTCCGATAACGTGTTAAATCCTCTCACTCTTGAGGAGATAGCGCATGACCTCATCTGTCACTTCTTTCAGAAGTGACAAGTCTGACGTTCGATCGCAGAGAACTGCTAGAGGCCCAAAGAACAAGATGATCATCTTGTTCACGCAAAGTAGGTCCATCGGTGGTAGAGTTGCTAAGCTTTTTCCAGCATCATCTTCAGCGCGTCTAGATAGTCTTGTTGGCGCATCTTCTCTTCAATCATATCCAGATTAGTTTCTTGAATCCCTCTTATCAACCTTCTGAGGTTCTCTATGCTCTGGGTTGCTGCCTTAACGGGGTCAAGTCTGAATGGGAACATGTCTATGAAGATCCAGCCTTCATATCCAACCTTAAGTATCCACATCAGCGCCTCTAGGCATTGCAGCAAGCTTACGGAGGCTGGAATCATATCCCAGTCCCAATCTCCAAAATTGTCATTCAAGTGCACACTAAAAAGCCGATTCTCTTGAGCAGCCAGACAGATTGATTCAGAGGGGTTCTCTCTTGCCAACAATGAGTGTCCGAAGTCAACAGTGACCCCTAAATTTTCGGCGTTAACCTTCCCACAAACATAAAGAGCCTTTCCAACATCGCTAACGTATATGTTGGTTCTCGGTTCTTTCCTCTTGTACTCGACCGAAATCTTCACATCAGACCGATACGAACAAGCTTCTTTTAGGCTGTCAATAAGCCATTGCCAAGCCTTAGAGTAATGAGCCTGGAATAGGTAGTCATAGCCGTCACCCATCGGACAGAGATTGACCAAAGAGCTGCCGATTTTCTTTGAACCGTCCATGCAGTCCTTGATATGTTCTATAGCTCCTATCCTCACTCTGGGATCGGGAGATGTAAGTGACCCCGTCAGCCATTTGCGATCTCTGCTTAGGTCAACTGTGAAATGTGAAAATCCAATTCCATGGTCATTTAGCGCCTTCCTGAGGGGAGTTATGTCCATCGACCGAAGATAGGCTGCGCTGACTCCGTCCAGACCTTCTACAGTACGCGCAAGCTTAGTCTTTTCGTCTAATGTTCGTTGTTCTCCGTATTCACAGAAGCGGTCTCTGTGCAGACCAAATGCCTCTAACGGAATCGAGTACCTGTATGTCAATTTGGGTTCACACCTTATGCTTGCTTATCATGATCGAACAATGTACCTACTTCACTAAGATGGATCAGGTGTGCTTCAAGCCTATCAACAGGTACAACAAGGCGGTTGTCATGTTGTAGACATCCATGTAACTTTCCGTATTGTATCGTACGGTCCTAGCACCATCATATTCTAGGCAGGAGAGCTTCGCAAAGAACCTAGCCATAAACGTATTGGCGCAGTCTATCTCTAACACAAAAGGCGGCTTTGGCGCGTAGGGCCTGAACTCTTCAAGGCGCTCAAGAGCTCGCTTCGCCCCCTCTCTTAGAAGTCCGTGAGCCTCCTCTAATGGTAAGCAGTTCAGGGCTAGGCGATGGATCACTTTCTTAACTGGCACGGTTTCAACGGTGCCAAAAACCTTCTGAGCGTATTGGCACGTTAGATCATCGCCAGTGACGAGTGCCACGGGTATGCCTTTTTCGCCGAATGGTCCAGCGGTCAACTCTATCTCCGTCACTGTCTCGCCATTCACTCGGATGTCTGTGAAATCTTCTTCAGTGAAAGTATGGCTTAGAAAACCAGGCATGCCAATGCCCTGATGTGTACCCACAAGGAAAAGTGCGTCGAACTTTCTGCTGATGCCTTCGAAGAGTGTAATTGGGAAACCCTGAATCAAGTTTGCTTTCGCGTGAAGCTTCTCTATCAGAACGTTTCTGTTTTTGCTTCCGTGGGTGTCATGGACTTCTATGTAGGTGGCACCGCCCTCCGACGCGCCTTCCACAACGGCGTTTACGTCCATCGTTAGAAGTTCCCTACCATGCTGGAACTCCGGAGAGGTCCTCTCAATCTGTGAGAGCTGTGTTATTCCAGAGATACCTTCCATGTCTAGTGAGATACAGACCTTCACAGCAATCACCTTTCAAGAGTGAATGTGCAGAGTATTTAACCCTTTTGAACCTTTGATATCTCAGAACCGAGTTGGTCGAGCAGAACCTTTCCATAAAGAGAATCTGCAAACCTCCTTCTGATCATCTCTAAACTCGTGCCGATACAGGCGGCGGCGGGATTTGCATGGAGCAAGATTGTCTGGTTGCTGTTAACCACAGGACTTGCGTTATTGATACTTAGCGACATGCTCTTATGACTTTGCACGCGTCTTCAAAGTTTGCGGTCAACCCCCTAGTCATTTCGACTTTTCAACAAATGATTGAAAAATTCCCCGACTTTCGCTGTTCTTACTGGCTTGTTGGTTTCCGAATTTCATCTCAGCAACAGTCTTCCCCCAACCGATCGTCAATATCCGCTAACATTCAAAAATGCAGATCACTTCTTCAATATCCCACTTTGAGGGTTCTCTCAAATCCGTTGAGAACACATGTTCCCAGAGTGTTTTTCAAAAGGCTACCAAAACTACTTAACAATCCTGGCGCAGGCAGTATCAATTCTCGGCATAGGGAAACATACAGAAAGATTATGTCTCCTTACAATATTATTTAGACGCGATTCTCTGCAAACTTTTTTTCCCTTTTGCATAGCCTGAAGCAACCAGAATGTCGCCTGCGTTGATTACTGAGTTTGGCCTAGGACGTATCCATTCTTCGCCTCTTCTGATGACTAGAAGCCACATTCCAGTTTTCTCATGAATTTGTGCTTCGCGCAAAGTTCTGCCAACCAGCGACGATGTTTTTGACACTGATACACGGCTCACGGTCTCCGCAGCTTCTTCTATAACAAGTCTCAAAACTGCGTGAGGCTCTGGACCTCTTAGAACGACTTCGGCAATCTGGGATGCGGCGTCAGCAATTTTCTCTGTAACTACCCCTAAGCGGATTAGCCCTAAAAAGTCTTTGGACTCTTCTGGATTGGGAATGCTCGCTAGGACGAGGAGTTCAAACTCTGTATGCAGATTGTCCATACGTTCTTCAAGTATTTGCACTTCTTCAGCTAATTCTCGGCTCTCAAAGAGAAGTGACGAGTAGGCAAGATCCATCATAAGCTCTGATGTATCCTTCAGCTCAACTAACCTATCAATAATCTTTTGAAAAGGCTTGGCCCACGCCAAGATTCAGTCCTCCACCTTCTTGAGGAAACCTTTTTGCGAGGTTTCTAAGATCTATCGTTCCACCGGGAGTCCCCCTTACAATGAGAGAATCTTCGTCATTGATCTTCTCTTCGGGTTTGGGGTTAACAATCCACTCATTTTCTCGTCGAATTGCTATAATGTTGACTCCAATCTTTGCCAGTTCCAGTTCATCTAGTCTTTTGCCAGTAAGAACAGATTTTGGCTCAACTTTGATGCAACATATCCGTTCTTCCACTTTCGTGAAAGCGTCACGGACAATTGGATGAACACCTATATCACCCAATACTATAGCGGCAATATCTGCGGCGGCGTCGGAAATTTTGTCTGTCGCCGATGATACCACTGCTGCGCTAACTAGAGCCTCTGCATCGCTAGGGTTTCTAACAGCGACCATGACGTTCATATCCAAAAGGTAAGTGAGTGTGTCCACACGCTTTTCTAAGCGCATAACTTCATCTGCGAGTTCTTTGTCATTTAAGAGTGCTGCAGAATAAGCGAGATCAATCATAAACTCGGAAAGATCTTTCATCTTAACTAGAATCTCGCGAACAGACATAGGTTTATATTCAATCTTGTCGAGAACACGCATACTTTCAGAATCTCTCAAATTCAAATCCTCTTAACCATTTATATTGGAATAGTGGGACATATTTTTAATGTTTTCTTTTTTCTACAATTAGCTTCATCAGGATTTTCAGGCGATCAAAGCCAAGGCAACAAATAACGAGATTGTAGTTATACTGTCTGCTAGAGAACTCTCGATTGGAATGACGAAGTTGTCTGGATCTAAGCCTCCTCGAAATGTGAAGATACTTACTGTCCATGATATCGCGATTATTGAAGATGCTGCCGAAATGTTTGCAGTTAATAAGAGTGAGGTGAATCTTATGAAGATATCTGGTGTGAGAATTCCTTGCAGTAACAGTGAGAGAGTTGAATAGATGACAAACATGATAATTGACGCTGTCCAAGCTCCGATGATCTCGTTCATGTGATTTCCCACAGCTGATAAAGAGGGTTCAAGAGTGCCAAGTGCAAGTTTTGTGGTCGCTGTGGAGCCAATAACCGCTCCAATATCGCCTATTGTGTCGATCAAAGCAGGGTATACTGCATAGATCTCGCGTCTTGCACCTATTATCTCACTGATTTTCCCCAAAACTGAACCTGTTATGTTTACGATAAAGGCAACAAAAATTAATGTAAAAAAAGATTCCTTGAGGGTCTTGACAAATTCTTTCTTCTTCAAGTTTCTTTGCAAGAACCATAGGGCAGAAACTGTTTGAGTCAAACATAGCAAGATAATTATAGAAAATCCAAAAGCGTTATTTAGAAAGAACAGACTCAAAACGGATACGTAGCAGAGCGTGATTAGAACATCGGAGACTGTTGACTCCACCGGATACAGAATAATGTCTGGGTCTAAACCCCTTCTGAAAGATATGAAGGAAACAACCATCGTTAAGGGAGAAACTATGACCAGTGCCAAAGCCATCGTAGCCACGATCACGCTTAGAACTGCAAACAGATCCATTAAGGTAGCTCGCCACAGAAATGCTCCAAACAAAAATGCGATCAAGCTCATTCCTACGCTCGTTTCAAGGGTTAAAACCGTTACTGCCTTAAAAAGCAAGTAAAAACTCTCGGTATTGTTAAAAAATCGAGGTCGCATGGTTCCAATATGGAAAGCTGTACTTAAGCGACCGCTCAGTAAGCCTCCAATAACACCTCTTGCACTCACAACTCCAGGATAAACCGCGATTACCCATGGAGCCATAGAAAATAGTCCCAAATAGAAAGCGACAACTGACCCAGCAAACACACCACATACATTAAACGCATAAGCTCCAAGTGATTGTCTCAAAGTTCCGAAGAACTTTTCTCTAGTTACCATTCCACAAAGCCCGCTTCTCTCATTTTCCTTTTGTTTAGAGCGTTCTGCGGCGGCTCAAATAACGGGTGTAGACTGCAATCAATATCTCTCGTAGGAGGAAGTGTGAGTGTAAATGCTACAGATAGAAACAGAAATCGACGGGACGAGCAAGTCACCGATCTTTTCATGCATGTACCAGCTAAACCCCGTTTTCAATTCCTCTGAAAAGAGTCGGAAGGGCGATTTAAGGCTAACTGATTACATGTCATAAAAAAAGAGGCATAGACTTCGAGAGATGCAAGAAAAATCCGATTGGTAGCAAATAAGGAGAAAAGGGCGGAGATAAGTTTAAATACGGTGGAGGCTCTATATACATTTTCTTGTAGCACTAGTATAGTGCTATAGAGTGCGCGAGAAACAAGATGGCCGAAGGGTGGAAACGACTTCTCACTCAAAGCATAACAAGACCGGAGCAGATACAGAACAAGTTCAAAATCGATGTCGAAAGCCTGAAGTCTGTCGTCGCAAAGTATCCCATGCTGGTCTCAAAGTACTATTTTGGCCTTATCGAGAAAGTTGACGACCCGGTCTGGAAGCAGTGCATCCCTAGCGCTTTGGAGCTACAAGACTCTTTCGGCGTTGAGGATCCATTAAATGAGGAGGGAGACAGCCCAGTTCCGGGCTTAGTCCACCGATACCCGGACAGAGTCCTAATGTGCGTATCAAACATCTGCGCAACTTACTGCAGATTCTGCACACGGAAGAGGAGAGTTGGGAAACCAGTCCTCAACCTTTCCCGCGATACATTATTGGAACAAATCAGATATATCGAGGGGAAAACTGCCGTTAGGGATGTTCTCCTTTCCGGTGGAGACCCCTTAATGCTGGAGGATGAGACGATAGAGTTTCTCCTCAAGAAGCTTAGAGCTATACCGCACATCGAGATTTTGAGGATCGGATCTCGGGTTCCTTGTACGTTTCCCCAGAGGATAACGCCGAAACTCTGCAAGGTGCTCAAGAAGTATCATCCCCTCTACGTGAACGTTCACTTCAACCATCCGCTCGAGATAACAGAGGAAAGCAAAAGAGCCTGCGGGCTGCTTGCTGATGCTGGAATCCCGTTGGGGAACCAATCAGTCCTTCTGAAAGATGTCAACGATGATCCTGAGGTAATGAAAAACCTAGTTCAAAAACTTCTGAGGATCCGAGTCAGGCCATATTACTTGTTCCAGATGGACCTTGTTAAGGGAACGTACCACTTCAGAACAAGAGTCGAGACCGGTATCAAGATCATCGAATCTCTAGTCGGTCACACTTCAGGTTTGGCTGTGCCACGGTATGTCATCGACGCTCCGAACGGCGGAGGAAAGATCCCAATTCAGCCAAACTGCAGCCTAAGCATTGGAAACAACAGCGTCCTTCTAAGAAACTATGAAGGAAAAACCTATAGCTATCCTCAGGTAACTTTGGAAAGAGAGAGGACTCCCCTAGAAGTGCCAGCATACATTGATCAACGAAAAGAAAGAAGATCCTCAAATCGGTTTAGATACAAGAGCGAAGTCTCACGAAATAACTGAGATACCGACTCTCTGCGCGAACTAGATTATTCCTTTCTCAAACGCGTATCCATTCCGATCTGTTTTAAGAAGATGTGGGACGCCGTATAAGCGTCGATCCTAAGTAGGTCTTCCAGATCTTCTGGGTAATCGATATCCATCATTATGTTTTGAACATCGTAGACCTTCGCCTTGATTCCCTTCTTGGACGCTTCAGTCAGATGCCTACTCAGGCTTCCTGAACCGAAACAGGGCGGTATCACTTTTGGCGGCTTCTGAAAAAGACCGTTTGTTCCGCCGTTTCTGGAAGGGGCAATGACTATGCATGTCTCCTCTGAACCTAAGTTGACGATCTGGTCTACGTCATCTGGTCTCAGTAGAGGGATATCTGCGGCAAGAATCAGGACTGATTTCGCCTTGTTTTGGATGCACCAGCTCATAGCTTGTTCAAGGGCCTGGTTTAGCCCCGGCTTCTTCTCTGGCAAGTATGCAACTCCAAAATCGTTGGCAAACCCTTGGACTCTTGAGTCTGAACTCACTACGACGATCTGCTGAACGGATTGGGAATATGATACCGCTTTCAAAACGTCTTCCAGCATCGTTAATGTAAAGGTCTCACGTTCTCGAGAGGTTAGAACTTCTGAAAGCCTTGTCTTCGATCTCAAGAGCGTTTTCACCGGAATGACTGCAAAGACCGTCATGAGAACCATCAAGTCCAGCTCTACTCAACAAAATCTCTAGCCTGTCACCAGAATATAAGTACATTAGCATGCACATTGTAAGTCGGATTAATCGACGTCGGACACTGATTACATGTCAAACCGCGACAGAGAACCCGGCTAGAGACGACTGGATACTGGGTAGGTTTCGTTATGGGATCTGGGATTGAGACTACTCTCAAGGATCTGGCAGAACGCGTCATCTTTTGCGAGCGATGCCCTAGGTTGAGAGCTTACTGCCAGCAAATAGCCCGTGTCAAGAAGAGAGCATTCATAGACTGCGACTATTGGGGAAAGCCTCTCCCAGGCTTCGGCGACGTACATGCGAAGCTCCTTATCATAGGCTTGGCTCCAGCAGCTCACGGAGGAAATCGGACGGGACGAATGTTCACTGGAGACAGTTCGGGAGACTGGCTTATCCGAGCGCTCTATGAAGCTGGATTTGCCAATCAGCCCATAAGCGTCGGCAAAGACGATGGGCTGAGGCTCAAGTCTGCCTACATCACAGCTACGGTGCGATGCGCTCCGCCAAGTAACAAGCCAACCAAGGAGGAGATCGAGAACTGCTCTTCATATTTGACTAAAGAGTTGGCGTTGCTCCGAGAGGTAAAGCTCGTCCTAACGCTGGGAAGAGTAGCGTTCAAAGCCTACTTGACGCACTTACCTCAATGCTCAGTCACTAGGCGAATGATGTTCAAACATGGCGCGCGATACGGCATTGGTGCGAAGACGCCCTTGTTGATGGCCTCGTATCACCCCAGCAAGCAGAACACATTGACGCACAGGCTCACTTGGGAGGAATGGACTCACATTTTCGCGGAGGTACGCAGATTTCTCGCCTTAGGACTTGACAGTTGAGAATATGGAACTCAGAAGTGGAATCGCTATTTGGGTTATTTCATACAGTTCTTTACCGAAGTGAGCTTATCTTCCATGGTTCTGGGTTTGTCTCGTCCATCATCAATTCTGAGCGCAGGTTCGACTCTCCTAGCGCCCGTACCTATCAGAGCTTCATGAGCGGCTTTTGAACTCCTGAATATGGAGCTTCGCGGCCACCTTTCCGCGGGTATATCTCAATTTCTCATAAATCTTCCATCAGACTCAGAACCGTCTTAGCCAATTGAACCTTATCTTGCAGGCTTTTCATAATGGTGTTCGTCACGACTACGTGAATCCCAAGGGTCTCGATTCGTGATTTTTCCGCCACGTCAATATTGTCTATAACAAAGGCATCAAGAAAGTCTCTGTACACGGTGGCTACTCCGTATGCTGAAACCTCTAACCCTAGGCCTTGCATTAACCTGTCAGCAGGTCCCTTGATCGGGGCGCCTCCAACGATAGGGCTTACTGCAGCCACACTCGCTTTCGTCTTCTTCAGTGCGTCTCTGATCCCTTTTACAGAGAGGATTGTGCCTATGCTCACGATCGGGTTGCTGGGACAGATGACGACGGCTTCCGAGTTCAAGATCGAGTTGAGCACACCTGGAGCTGGTTCAGCCCTTTCAATGCCTTCGAATTCGACGCCAAGTACCTGATCTTGGGCTCCTCTCTTGACGAAATATTCTTGGAAATGCATTCTCCCTTTATCCGTCACGACAGTCGTTTCAAATCTTTCATCAGTCATTGGTATGATCCTCATCCCCAATCCGAGAGATCGAGTCAGCCTCGCCGTCACCTCTGAGAGTTTGAGCCCGCTTTTCAGTAGATAGGTTCTGTGAATGTGGGTTGCCAGATCTCTGTCTCCGAGCCTGAACCAGGTTTCGTATCCATATTTTTGAAGCGTTTCCAGACAGTGGACGGTATCTTCTTTGATTCCCCATCGCTTCTCTTCGTCAACAATTCCTGCCAACGTATACATGACGATGTCTAGATCAGGAGAGATGTGTAAACCGTAAAGCTCGATGTCGTCACCAGTGTTGACGATCACGGTTAGAT
>Ga0315310_10000788_pt1 | contig 20228 bp, 24 predicted proteins | sample TDP5_MG_FD_203630 | JGI IMG/M metagenome (GOLD analysis project Ga0315310, IMG submission 203630) | Freshwater sediment microbial communities from Lake Towuti, South Sulawesi, Indonesia - TDP5 | ecosystem: Environmental > Aquatic > Freshwater > Lake > Sediment | place: Indonesia: South Sulawesi... | reverse complement strand
AGACCGTGGAAGAGAACGGCCAGACGTACACTGAGTGGGAGGTGGCCGATTACGCCGCTGGCTGGCACAAGACATCAGCCTACCCCGGCAACGTCGGCAACACTGTCATCTCCGGACACCACAACATCCGCGGAGAGGTTTTCCGCTACGTGGTGAACCTGGAGCCAGGCCACATCGTTGATCTTTACGTGGGGCAAACGGTCTACCGCTACGTGGTCACTGAGAAGTACATCCTGAAAGAGAAGGGGATGCCGCCAGAGGTGCGGGAGGAGAACGCCCGCTGGATCGCCCCCACCGATGACGAGCGGCTGACGCTGGTCACCTGCTGGCCCTACACCAACAACACCCACCGGGTCGTCGTCGTGGCCAAACCAGGTTAGGTGAGTCGTGAACCCTTGTATTCATAGGCTCAATGGACAAACCCGCTTCATCTACTAGGCATCTCACATAAGCCACTTTTTGGCCTTCCTCGATAGCCAGCGTTACCCTCACGTCCAACAAGTCAATGATGTGCCTTCGGGCGTCAAAGTCCTGGTCTGCTACCTCTAGGCTCTCGCTTACTTCCCTGGCAAAGCTCTCGATAGTTACTATCCGATCATCGGTTAAGGTCTGAGCTTCTAGAGTGATAGCTAAGTCAGCCCGTTCTTGGTCCAATGCTGTTATGGTGATCTCCAACCTTGCCTTGCGTTCTGTCAATACCTCTTTGGAAAAGTCCCCCGAAAGGTAAAGGTCTAACAGTCTCTCCAATTGTCGCCTGTTCTCTGCCAGCAGATCGTCTATCACGGCCAGCCGATCCCGCAACGGTTGGTTGGCCCGCTCTTGCTCAGCCTGCTGCTCCTCCAGGTTTTGGCGTAGGGCTTCAGGGTTCAACAGCAAGTCTCTAACCCAATCCCATACGGCGGTGTCTACCTGGTCAACACGAAAGGAGGGCGCATCGCAATCCGTTCGGGCCAGCAGGCCCCGGCTGGTTGGACAGCAATAGTACTGATACACCTTGTTGCGGGGTTTCATCGCCTTTCCGAACATACCGGCCCCACAATGCCCGCAAGTTGCGCGCCTAGCTACTAAGTAATTGTGCCTAGTGTTGTTGCGTTTTGCCATTTCCTTGTTTTGTGCCCGTCTCTCTTGCGCCCTCTCCCAAACTTCACGGGAGATAATGGCAGGGACTTCGACGGCTAACCAGTGGCCCCTTGGGTTTAGTTTTCCACCCTTCCCACACTTGCCGTAGTGCCATACCCCCGCATAGGTTTCGTTTGCCAAGATTCCCCTGACGGTGCTCCTACTCCATTCTCCCTGTCCCCGCACCTTCTTGAGAAATGGATTGTATGTGTCGGCCCGTGTCGGCACACTCATTTCCGTCAATCTATTGGCAATAGCTCTGATAGATAGCTTCTTGCCATTTTCATCACCGTAGACGTACCAGGTGAAAATCAGCCGAACAATTTTCGTCTCTGGCTCGTAGGTGACCAACATCCCATCTTCCAGACGGTAGCCGTAAGGGGATTTGCCACTGCCATGTACTATCACCTTGCCGTTTTTGACCACGTTTCGCCTGCCCCTGGTCATGCGCTCCTCAATCTTCAGCCGCTCATATTCAGCAATGACGGCCTTAATGTTTTTGTTTAGTTGCCCCTCCGGTGTGTCGGGATATTCGCCCAGGACGTACTCAACTTCCACACTGCACCGCTTGAACTCGGCTTCTATGACCAACTGCTTTGCCAGACTACGGGCGAAACGGTCAAGCTCCCTGGTCACGAACACGTCAAATTCCCCCGCCCGCGCCATTTCGAGGGCCTGGCTTAACTTCGGCAAGTCCCAATCCGCACCGGACGCGCCACGGTCATCCTCTGCCAGTTCTGCCACGATGCGATAGCCTTTCTCCTGGCAGTAGGCCCGCCCGTCTTCTATCTGGCCCTCTAGGTTCCGGGCTTCGTTCTTGCGGTCATCGTATGATACCCGCGCATAGGTTAAAGCTCTCTTGCTCATTGCTCTAGCACCTTCTATGGTTGTGCTTATCCTCTCACTTCTGCCCCTCAGCCCATCAAGGCTGAGGGGCAACTAGCCTGAAAGGGTAAGGCTTGTGTCTTTGCAGACTTTGTGATAAAATAGGTGTAGCAGGGCGTTTCGCCTATGCTGCGGGAACGGCGGCCCTCTCTGTCACGGGTTCGGTCGCCGTTTCCCTTTCTACCGGCTGCCACATCCGGCAGTCTGCCCACTCCCTGATGGCCTCCGATGCGTCTGGGCCTAATACTTCGTCGTGTTCTTCCTTGCCAAGTCCCAGGGCGCCGCAAACATCGGATAATACTAACGCCACTGGAATGGGCATGTACAGAATGTCCAAGCCATCTTTCTCAAACTCTTTCCTCAGAGCCTTGAGCTTGGCTATCACGTCCTTCCGTTCCACGTCTTTCCCTCCTTTCCAGTCAGTTTACACCAAACAGCCCTAACCCACCTGGCCAATTTGATATAGAACGGTTCTTCCTCGATAAGCCTCAACTGGTACATCTTGACTTCCATCGGTTTTTCCTCCTCATTTTCAAAGGGCCCTAGCCCTGCTACACCTCAGAACAAAAGCGGCCAACCTCTCCACTGGCAGAAAGGTTGGCCGCTTGACTTCAAGTGTTGACCATAGGCCAAGAATGAGCTATAATATTCTCAGCCTTGCCACTGTTCGCCTTCGGGTCTGCCAGTGGTGGGGTTAGAGGCGTGTTGGTGTCGGCAGCACCTTCACGCCTCGCTTGGTTGTTAGGGGTCTTTACTCTCTTCGGGTTGGGGCAGCTCCTCTTTAACCAATGCCTCCAAATACTCCCTGAGAATGTCACTCACAGTCTTGCCCATCAAGGCAGCTTTTGCTTTCACCTTACGGTGCAGGCTCTCTGGTACTCTGACTGTGATACGCTTCTCCGCCTCTTTCATTGCCGCCCCTTGTGTAACTTGGTACACAACCATTATACACCCAAATCGCAAACCTGTCAAGTCTTCTGGCCAAACTGCAAAACTTCTAATGTACTGGGCCCGACTTTCTGCCGCTTTTCTCATTGTCAATTCAAAGTCAGCCATTTTCGGTGTGAAGGCGCGCTATTCGGTTGGTAAGATGCTCCACTGCCTGGACCAGGGCCGTCTTGCCACTGCCCGCTATCGCCGTTATCTGGCTCGGATGAATCGCGCCGGCACAAGTCCCGTCAAAGCTTAGTGCTGGCGTGGTCTGTAAACTTCCGGCCGGGAAGCTGAGTAGGCAACAGCGCATGGTTTGTATAGGTTCTCCCTTCCGGCAGTCCTGAGGTTATGATGGAAACCCCAGAACGGGCAGCCTTGTGTGATCATTCAGGCAGCAATGGCTTCAACAGTTCTGCCAGCTCTACCGCTCCAGGGATTTCATCGGGGTTGCCAAAGGGACGGGTGGCGACCGGGTTTTTCAACATTTTGTGGTAAGGATCGTCTCCAAGCGTAGCACTGCGCCTAAGAGCCCTGTGGCGTTAGGCATACAACTGCTTTCGCTCCTTGATTAACCCTTCCCATCGCTCCCAATGTGGAGCGATCTCCTTCAGCAGGTCTGTGGCACCGGTCTCCAGCGCCTGCAGGAAGGCTGCACGAACCTTCTCCAGAGCTTTGGTGTTCTTCTCCAGCCCTTTCAGAGCTGCAGCCATCTCCCTGGTGGTCAAGGCTTCCCGGGCATCGGTCACTTTCGCTTCCTCCGCGGCCTGACGCTTTTGAGCCAGCATCTGCTCCAGGCCGGCCAGGGCTGATCTGGCCTTGGAGAGCTTGCCTTGAAGCTCTTTCAGCTGGCTTCAAAAGCAGCTACCTGATCCTGGTCTACCTTCCCAACCAGGCCTTGGGCACGGGCGATGTCCAGTTTCGCCTGGCGGCCGGTGACTTCCTGGGTTAGCCTGGCCGCCTCTTCAGTCGCCCGGGCATGGGCCGTCTCTAGGTCCGCGATCTCCTTAAGTAAATGTTCGCTCCTCGGTCCCATTGCTTCCATCTGTCGTGTTCTCCTTTCAGATATTGTAGTCTACGGCGATGATCACGCCGGCGGATCCCCACTCTTCAGGCCAGAACATCGGCCACCAATGATGGGTGACCCATGTTGGCAGCGGAACGGAATGAAAAGCCCGGATAGTTAGGTTTGGCGCAAGGCGCCAGGCGAAAGCCACCAATTTCATTCCATTCAGCGTGTGCCTTGGGCCTGGACACCAAAAGAGAAGTCCAGTAGAGTCCAGTCCCATCGCCTACTTTGCGTAGGCACAAGCATTTTCCCCCTATTCATGCGATGTTGTAATAAATACCCATACCCCACCTACCGCAAGAGGGGGGGTATAGGGCAAGGAAGGGCAAGGAAGGGCAAGGTGAGGCAGCTTCTGGCCTTTTCTTGATAAGCCCAGACCGCCGCTTACGCAGCGGCCTGGTCGGAGTCGGTGGCCGGGAACTCAAGACGCGCCCGTCTCAGCTTCTCGAGTGTGCCTCGCTATCTCTTCGGCGAGCAGGCCACGCAGGTTACCTCCTATCATGCAGAAATCCGTCAAGTCGCCCCCGTCAGCCATAGCAATTCTGATAACACGTCTACCCTGTGCGGCCAGCTTTGCCACACTACAAAGAGTAGCCACGTCCACCAGATTGCCCACCTCTTGCCAGGCGAGCATGGTATCCAGCTCCCCCTTACAGAACAATAGCAGGCGGTTCTCGTTACCCAGATTATTGATCCCAAACAGTGCCGCCTTGCTCCCCCTGATTTGTATGTATTTGTGGCGATCGGTTACCGGCCGCCGAATTTTGACGTACCAGAGCATATTGTCTTTCTCGCAGGGGATCACTATACCACGTGGCAGCCAAAGTCTCCTACCTTCCAAGTTCCATTTGTAGGGCTCATCCCACAGATCGGCAGGATTGTAACCCAAGCCGAAATGACGTATGGTGTCATCAGCCAGCCCCCGCACCTGCAACCAGGCCAGCGCCTTGTCACCGGCTCTGTCCCACAAACAGCCCTGGGCATAGACCACAAATTCGCGGCCCCGGCGTTGCCAGGTCCTGCAGGGTGGCTCTGAATTGGCTTTAGGTCTTGGCCTGGACTTGTCTGTAGTCTGCTTGTCCATGATCACCTCGTATTAGAATGGGATCGCCGTCCCATCTTCCAGGACAATTACATCGCTAACTTCACCACCCAGGTCCCGGGCTGTCTGGATGACAGGATCGCCCAGGGTGTCCCCATCGCCTTCGGGACAAGAGGGACAGGAAGGACTAGAGGGACAAGATACACCGTAGGTGAGGGCGAGATGTTTCAAGCTGCTCCTGTTTACCCTCCTAAAGCGTTCTCGTTTCCCGCCAGGCTTCCTGTCATTTTCCACCCGCAAGCGAGTCAATGCGTACCCGATGCGCTGCTTGGAGGCATACGGTTCATCGCCCTCGTGTCTATCCATTTCCTTGGCCAGCCTGGTGATGACCTCGGACAATTCTGAAACGGAGAAAGAGAGATAGGGGTTACTTATATTGTCGTCCCTGTCGTCCCTTATGTCCCTGTCGTCCCCCCACCATCCCCTGCTCTGTACAAGTTCTACCATCCCCTGAATACAGAGGGCGGACAAATCGGCTGCCTCCAACTCGCTCCGCTCCTGTTGGTAATCCACCGATAACCTGTCCATCCTCTGAAAAAGCGCCTCGTCCAACCACAGGGCAATCGCCAGGATCGCCCGCCAGGGATCTAGAGCCCTACCCGTGAGGGTCGCCCGATCCGCGGCACGTTTATCCACCTTCGGCAGCTCTGGCAGGTGCGCCAGGGCCAGCGCCCAGAAGTCATCTATCAGGGTCTGCCTATTATGAGGCCACAGCGTACAGTCCAATGGATCGGCGTTTGCCTTGTCCCGGTCTAATGTCCGCAGCAGGGGGATGACAATGGCTCTGCTGGCCAGTACAGGATCAGGTATCTTGATGGCTGAGAAAAGCCTGGGACAAAAAGCATCAATACAGCGGGTTCGCCACTCTTTGCTATTGACTTGCTCCTTGACAGCCACCATCGCCCCGCGCCTATTGCCGGCCAGTAGCAGTGTCCGCTTGTCAGGATCCAGCCGCCTGTCCATTACGTTTTCGGCGTCGTCGAAGGCCAGAGTCGCCCCATAGTCGGCCATATCCCGCAGGGTGGCATAGCTGCTGCCAGCCAGGATGAAAGTGCCAAGGTAGGCTAGCTCGGAGACGGTGACCAGCAGTTTCGACTTGCCACAGCCCCATTCCCCATTAGGCCAGAGGTAGCCGACCACCTGGAAGGCAGGAGTGAAGTAGGTACTCAAAATGTAGCAGCTATCAGCTCTGCCATGATGCGTTGGTCGGCCAGGCTCCGTTTAAAATCAATGAACCGATCCACCACATCGGCAAGGCGGTTGAAAACGTCCAACGGATCGGGGCGGTATCCCTGCAAGTACTGCTTGACACCAACCGTTGACCATAACCTATCCCCTTGGGGGGGAACCTCCGGCAGCCGCACGTCCAGCCCCAGGTCAGCAAACGAGGGCATACCCTCCGCTTCCTTCCCTGAGAACCTAGCCCCATCGCCTCGGATAATGACAAGGCGTTGCTCCCTGGTCACCACAGGTGGATTGTGCCGAACAACCTCTCCCTTACTGTTCACACCCTCCATCTCCATCACCTGCACCCAAGGCCAGATAGCGGCATAGGCCACGCCGTCAATGAGACTGAGCGGCCGGCGAATCGTTTTAGGCGCTTCCTCCAGAAGCTCGACCACAGGAGCGGCAGCTTTGGGCATTGGCCTGGGAGCCTCTATTAATCTCTCCAAGTCCTCGACAGTATGGGCCAGCAGGTAGTCGTCTACGCCGACTTTGGCCACACCCCTAGAGGGCAGATAGATGGTGGTGACCCGAGCTTTCCTCCGTCGGAGGTGTTCCGCCAGCCTGTCCACCGCCGCTCTGACTGGGGGTTTTGTCATGACGTCGGAGTCGAAAACAATCCGAATATCACGGCCATCGAAGGCAAGGTGATCAAAGTCGGCCAGGATGGTTGTACCGCCAAAGGCATTTTTACCCTTGAAGTTCCAGACGCCCAGGAGGGCGACGGCGCAGAGCCCCCGACTTGCTAGGGCGTCGGCCTTTTTCTGTCCTTCTGTCACCCAGAGAGGGATGGTGGAATCGGACAACCTATCCCTACAGGACGGGGGGCAGTCCAGACGCATCTTCGCCCCTTTGGGGAATTCATACCTGACGACTTTGCCTCTGCGGTCAAGCCGGGGATGGTCGGGGCGATAGACGTAAAGCTCGCCAGTCCTGCCATCCGTTGTCCATATCGGCAAAAGCAGGCCGGGGACGTTCCACTGCACCCTGGCAAATCCCAAGGACTGTAACTCCCGGGCAGTTGTCACAGTCCTGTACCCCCTACTCTCGATGACCGCCCTGGAAATGCCGGAGTCTTCCACCAATACCTTCAAATGCTCAGCCGAGAGTACCGTTTCTGCGCTCATCTTACAACCATCCCCCGCTGGTACAACTTCCGCTTGAGTTCACGCAGCGCACGGACGAAGGCGGCAACGTTGATTTCTATATCGCCAGCGGCATATCCAGCTAATAGTCGGTCACTCGGTTGACCCTCAAAAACGAAGGTCACGCGGTCGGCGTCAATGGGCCGAAGCTCCCATAGCCGCATCCCCAGAGCACGGAGAAGGGCGGCAAGATAAAAATCCGAGGTTTCAAAAAAGTATTTGCGTCATGCCTGTCGTTCATTTTTCATCCTCTATCTCCATAGTAGTCCACTGCATTAAGGGATCTGGGCCCTATGCACTTTATTTCTGCAGTCAGGCACGTCGGCTGTAGGTCGGCCACCGTGATCACCGCCCTCACCCGAATCGGCGACTTTCACCTTCCGCTTACTACTGAGTGAGATGAGAAAGCGATAGACGGCAGCCAGCTTGCGCCGCTGCTCAGCGCTGAGGGAGGGGATTGTGTTAGCTGCCTTCATTGCCCACCTCCTCGGCCTGGGGCTGCTGGTCGGAGGCCGGCAGTAGGCCACACCGTTCCAGTTCGCGCCGGATACACAAGGCAGCCTGTTGACGTGGATCTCTCCGTTCTCGATTGGCCAACGTAATCAGGGCCTTGCGTTCATCTTGGCATAGAGTAACTGTAATTCGCGTCATCTTCACCACCTCCAGCTTACCTATAAAACAAAACAGCCATGCTATCTACATCAAGTATAGCATGGCTTTGGTATCAGGAAATGGTCAAGATTCGGTAACTATGTGGTCACTTTCTGGTCTTCAATCCCATTACGTTTCTATCCCGCTTGACGGTTGATTCACCACACGCTAGTCTTTCTGCTATCTCACAATCGGTTAGCCCCTGGACCCACAGCTCTTTGACCTCCTTTCGGCGTTGGATTATGCGCGGGCTTTTCTGCCTCTCGAGTATTTCCTCATTGCCCGTTCCATCATTCATGGCTTCTCCCTGTCTGCTCATGGTCTCTGGAAAGATTGCCTCAAAATGGTCTTGGACAAGCCCGGGGAACTGACGGAAAAGGGTTCTTCCTTCCTCCGTTGCAGCATCTTTGCCGTCAAACATGATAACAGTGGTGTTGCCTGCCCCTTGTAACAGCGGCGCCATGCCGATGCGGGCACGCCTCGCCGTTTCTTCTCCCCACTCGGCCTCTTTCAATTTCTGTGCATCGTATACGCACAGCTTCTCCAGGAATTCTGGCAGTGGGCCCACGTCCAGGATTTCAAATCTTCCGTCCTTGGCGCACAACGCTCTCAGGTGATGGTACACCTTCCAGCGTTCCAGGGGAACGATTAACATGTCTATTCGCGCAGTATCTTCTTCAGGTTGTGTCATGCTGAAAGCCCTCCCTGCCTATCGGCCGACAGGCAACTTTTACGTTATGCAGGTCCCTGGCCTTATACTGCTAAGTCCAGAGGTTTGATGGCCATGGCCCTGGGCTTTTGACCACCTACCGGCCATCAATTGGAGCCTCTTCAGCCTCTTCCTCGAGCTGGTTGTCTGCCTGCGCAGGCAGGGGCCGGCTGCTCTGGTGCACCAAAATTGCCGCTATTGCTTCAATGAACTGTTGACAATAGGGGTCTTTTAGCATCTTCTGAGTCTGTTCTTCGGATAGGTCCATCGGTAACCTCCTGTTTGCGGGTTCTGGACTTTTCTTCATAAGTCCAGAACAATCAAAAAGCCCGCCCCGGCAATTTGCCAAGGCGGGCTATTTTTGCTATACTATCTCTGCCGGGGATGATGCCCGTCCCTGGCCAGCGCCCTGGACGCTCCTACGTCGCAGGGCTTTACTCAACTCATTTTAGCACAGATGTTCGCATTCTGCAAGCCCGATTGCGAGCCTGATCGGTAGTGTACAAAGTCAACGGCGGCGATGCAGGGTACATCTGCAGTCACTATGATACCACACTTCTTCACGCCCCATAAGCTACAGTTATTGTCGAGTTTGGGACAAAACAACAGCTTATGTCTCATGAGCTGACATACTCTTTGCACTTCCCCCCACACGTGAATATAATTTACCCACACCTCAGCGACGTGGCCGAGGGAAATAAAAAGGGGCCAGCCCCACCAGGTCGCCCGGGTTGGCCTCCAGATAGCGGCTGGCAAAGGTATGGCGCAGGATATAGGGATGCAGGTTCTCTACCTTGGCCCGTTCGTCCAGGCCGATCAGCATAACAAGAGAAGCCACCTTCATGGTGGCTTCCTCTATTTCTCTATTGTACCAGCTTCTGGATGAAACAAGACCTACTGGGGATGGAGACGCTGCGTGTGTCCCATCCCCTGGGTTGTTTTATGACCCGTCCCGCAGAAAGGGGCATAGTCAGCCAGGATGTTGAGTCGCCGGATGAGGTCGGCGCCCAGCCGGCGGCTTCCGATGATCTGGTAGCTCACTGTCCCCACAAAACCGATCTGAGCATAGCGGTCAAAGGTCACAGCCCGGGTTTCCAGTCGAAAGCGGGCGATGGCTACGTGCGCCGCGACCAAGTCGAGGGTGTTGACATTGAGGCGCAGGTCTTCCGGGGCAAAGGCGTTCCAACGGGACAGCCAGCTCTGGAAAGCCAGCACCGGGTCCGGGAGGGGATAGTGCATGTCCTGGGAGCGGAAACTGGTGGGGGATACGAAGCGGAAGGCCAGGCTGGTGTCTGTCCCGGCGTTGGCTACAAGGTCGGCATAGGAACAGTGTTCCGTCTGCCGGCCATCTTGGGCCACAAGCCAGCGCTGATTGACGATCTCCACCTGTGCGCCGTCCGAGAGGGCTGTTTCCAGCGGCGGCCAGAGGCTGTCGTCCAGCAAGGTGAAATGATAACAGAGTTGATCGTTGCGCCAGGAAAGAGGGGTGACGGTAAATGGCTTGGGGCCGGGGAGTTCGTGGACATAGCCGGCCAGGTCGGGATCACCCTGCTGGAGCCAGGCGTAGAGGGTGCCCTGCAGGGCTCGATGCGGTGCGGTGGGGAAAGAAGTATCAGAATCAGCTACCAGGGGGAGGGTAATGGCATAAGGCATCCGTTATTCCTCTTCGCTTTCGAGGAGCCCCACTGCCTCCAGCCAGGCGTCAATTTGCTGCCGCAGGTCCTGGTCTCTGAAAGCAAACCAGCGCTCGCGTTCTTTGGGGTAGCGAGCCAGCACGTCCTTGAAGCGGCGGAAGGCCCCTCGCCCGTCCAGAGCCACCTCCAGCATCTCGCGCAGATGCCGGTCGCGCACGGTGGCGGCGAACTCGACCATCAGGTTGTACTCCTCATGGGAGTCGGCCTGGGGCACCCGGATCATGGGGGCCATGATGGCTTTCACCATTTCGTGTTCTTTGGCGCTTTGGTCCGGGTCCTCGGATTCAAGCTCACCGTCTAGCCGCAGCACGCACCAGGCCAGGCGGATGTGGGGGTCGTCCGTGTCATACGGGCTGGCCAATTGGCGGGCTTCGCTCTCGGTCCAGTCGTCAGCCACCAGCACGTCGCCGGTTTCCCGGTTGAGCCAATAGGACTTGTCAAGGTAGTTGCTGTCCTGGAAGGCGGCTTCGAGGGCGGGGTAGTCAATCTCAGACACGATATCTTGCTCCATTCACGCTGAGCCAATGGCTATATCCACCGTGTCTGGCCCAGGCCCTGGGTGGTCTTGTAACCAACGCCGGAGTAAAAGGCAAAGTCGGCCAACAAAGCATACACCTGCCGCCAATATGGGTTCTTAGCCAGGATGGTGAACTCGCAAGAACCGGTGAACCCCACTTGGTAGCTGTTCCTGAGTTGCACGGCGTGGGTCTGCAGATGGTAACGGCTGACGACGACCTGCCCGGCGGTTACGACGCGGATGGCTTCGTCCAGGGAGACAGGAGAGTAGGCTGCCCAACGGTCGGCCAGGCTTCCAAAGACCAAGTCCGGCAAAGGCATGGGCACGTTTACTCCACCAGAGCGGAAGGTGGTAGGGGAGACAAAAAGAAGGGTCACCCGGTCTGGCGACTCTCGCCCGTTGAGGTGATGATCCACCAGGTCGCGATAGGTCGTCCACCCAGCCCAGGGATGCTGTCCTGATTCGGCGTGCACGGCTGACACTCTGTAAGCTACTCTACCGATGATGATGACTTCTGGCAGGTCGGTGTTCAGGTGCCGAATCAACCAACTCGCTAGGTCATGTTCAAAGGCTGTGAGACGTAGCCAGATGACACTACCGTTGTGCTGAAGGCTGGAGACAGTGAAGGGTTTTGCCTGACGGCAGGCGTGCAGGGTAGTAGCACGCTGGGGATCTACAGAGCCGACCCAGTCGAGGAACCAACCATGAACCATCCGTCCGGTGTAGGGAGGCAGTGAGACATCAGTCCGTGGCTCCAATTCGATAACGGCGCTAAGCAACGAGTCCTCCCTTTACTTTCAGAATGCCGTAACGCTCCAGGTCGAATTCGAATATGTGCACGTCCCTGGGCACCGAGCCCGGCACATAACACACTGCTATCTTATTAGGTTGCGGCATCACTTGGCCAGCGCCCTCTCGTTGGATCTGCTTTTTCCGCAAGTCTTCATCAGAGGGAAACTTGCCCCACTCTCGCCCAGTAAGCGGTTCGATGTCTCCTTTGGCAAAGAGGCCCTCGATCAACGCGTGTGCCGGGAGAGGCGAGCCCGGAGGCATAGTCAGGGTGAGGTCATCCACTTCGTACTGGTCAAACAGCTTCCCCGGCCATGGTTTGGAGTCATGGAAGTCATGCTTTAGCAGCCGTCCATAACCGTAGCCTCGCTCACCACCGACCTGGATATCGGTCAGCACATTGAGAAGCAAAGAGGCATCCAGAGACCGGCCCATGATCTGAGCCCCCTCATGGATAAGGAGGTGGCCATGGAGGTAGACCTGTTCGCCTTTGTCGCGGGTGTGGGGCAATATCACTTCCACTTCGTGCAGAGAGGCTTCCTCGGCGCTCTGCATGGCCGGATCAATAGCCGTGGATGCATAAGAACCAATGAAGCGGAACTCGAACTCGTTGGCTGTCAGATTCCCGTAGCGCAGGCCTTCGTCGCCATAGCAGGGTATAAGCGGGGAGGTGATGTCCGAAGCCAGATAGAAGTAGGTGAAGACAGTGTTCTCCCGCAATGCACGGCCCACATTCTCGTAGTCGTCGCTGCCTAAAGCGCGGGTCAGATGAGCGGTCGTGGCCGCCCACAGGTTCTTGCCCATCAAGTAGGGCCGTGTGCGCTGGATGATGCCCCATCCCCGCCGTCCTATGTGCAGGGGCGTCTCCAGGCGGAACACGAGGCGGTAGACTTGCCAGGCCATGTTTCCTCCTACTACTCCCGCAGCGCCCGCGCGTGATAGCGGGCGTAGGTCAACGTCTGCGCGAAGAGCTCCTTGACGAACAGCAGCCGGCCGAGGTCGCTTGCACACAGATGGTCGGAGAAATGAGAGAGGATAGCGTCCTTGTGCTTGCGCTCGTTCAGCACATCCCAGCCGATACTTTGCTCAGGCTTGACGTTCAACTCTGCCAGGTCGTCCTCGCCCAACATCCGCCACAGCAGACCCATTGTCTGCGTGGCGACCAACTCCTCGGCGTTATTGTACTGCTTCGTATCTGCGCCGAGTTGGTTCCCGCTGCGGTAGAGCAGATAGAGAGTCATCGCATAGAGACCGTGTTCCTGGAGGACGCCCAGTGCTTTGGTGTACAGGGTGTCGGCCTGGGCTGCTTCGACCTTCTTATCGTCGCCCTTGACATACTTGCCAATCACTTCCACCATCTCTTGCGAGTACTTGGCAGCCAGGTGATCCAGGTTCTTTTCGTGTTCGTTCATCGCCCGCCTCCTATAGGTTCAGTACCCGCACCCGGCCAAACCCACGGGTGCCCATGCCGCCGAAACCCAACAGCTCGGCCATCCGAAAGCCGGTATCCACTACATCCAGCGGTCTTCCCCAGGGAGGATCAGGCCAGGATTCGAATTCCTCCTGCCGGTAGTTCTCCTCTACCACATCACAGGCCAGGAGCGTGCCCCGGGGCAGCGTCTCGAAGGTGAACAAGGCTCCCTCCTCCGCCGCGCCGGTGGTGGGGTCAATACTGACCGATGTGCGCACTTCCAGGTTATCGTTGACCCGGGCACTGAAGATGGTGCGGTGCACCAGCACCAAGGCGTTGCGAAGGTCAGCGGGGATCTGGCCGTTTCGCCAGGCATCGGCCACGGTGTGGGTGACGCTGTAAAGGCTGTTGTGGGTCTCCTGAGCGTTGGATGTAACTTCCGTAGTACTGGAGACGCTCAACAGCAGCCAGCCCAGGCTGATCGGCTTACCGCTCCAGCCCGAGTTCGTAGTAGTCACCTGCTCTAGAGCGGTAGGGCCGGTGGCCTGTAGTCCAAAGTCCGCCAACAGTTCGGCGGTAGTGATCCAGGCCGGGCCGTGCATGGTGTGCACCGGAAAACAGACGATACGGGCGTCGAAGAAGTGGATCACGCCGGCGCGGGCACGGTCGGACAGGGTGTAGCCGAAAGAATAGCAGATAGGGCAGAAGCCATCTTTCTCACCACAGTGAGGCCCATGCACGAGATTGCCCTTTTCATCTTTGCGCTCCTGGCCCTGTCCAGCGCAGTAGGGACGGCGCGCAGCATAAGCAGCGTAGGCGCGGATAGCCCCGGAGATGCTGCTGCCAGGGAGCTTGGGCAGGTTGGTACCCGGCTCGCGGACGATAGCGTTGTCCACGCGGCCCAGCCGGTAGCCGCCGGTACCCACGTGAAGCGGGTCGGTGGTCAACAAGAGATAGGTACGCTTCACAGGCCGGTAATCTTTATTATCGGGAGCCATTATCCACCTCCTTGTTTCTCGTTTTTGCTCAAGGGCTTGATTTTCATAATCGCGCGGTAAAGCTCGATGACATCGAGTAGGGTGCCATCACACCCAGCGTTAACCAACTCCTCTCGTTTGGTGTCGCTCAATGCTTTCCACCAGCTTCCACCAACTTTGGCCAGCGTAGCCTCAACGAATTGACAGAACGTCTCATCATTCTTCAGCTTATCCCAATCGCCTCGTCCCCACTCCTGCGCCCGTGTGCCGATGAGGGTCTCGATGTTGCTGAGTTGGGTGGGGGTAAGACTTTCTTTCCGCTTTTCAAAGCCAGGCTGGTCAGCGTAGTGACCGCTGAGAAGCCACCATAAGCGGCGAAAGTTGGCCAAATGGTCTAGATAGTAAGGCCGTGGGCCGAACAGCCCTTCACGGGGGCGACGTTTGCCGCTTTGGTAGCTTACCTCGAAGCGACGACCGATGGTGTCCAAAAACTCGAAGTCGAACAGCGAGGGCTCGATACGTACTCGATCACCTTTCTCTTGACCATCTTTCTTTCCTCTCAGGTCACGGGCGTGGACCAGGGGCAATAGCTTGCCCTTCTGTGTCGGATCGGGAACAGAAAGTACCATCGCCGGGTGCGTATTCGCGTCTACCAGGAAGTAAGGATAATAGTCGTCGGGCACGGTAGGGTCGCCGGTCGAGGTGTCAACGGTCCACTCTATCTCGTTGTTAAAGCAAAGTTTTACCTCATCTCCATCGTCTGACTTTTCTACCAGGTCCCAGCTTTCAGCGGGACAGCAGCCAATCGGAAGCATTCGCCGGGCGGCGTCCATGGCTGCGTAGAGGGGGGTGCGGCGGTGGAAGTAGACCACTCCCAGGTGCAGTGGCAGGCGGTTTCTGACCTTGCTGAACTCGTCTTCGTACTTCTGGCGGATAGCCTGGGCGATGTCGGCGGCATCCACACCGGGGACGAGGGCGATGAACAGGCGTGGAGTGGTTAGGATATGGGCAAAGGGACGATAAACGTCGCCTGCGTCGAAAGCTTCGGTCACGGTCAGATCGCTCCAGCGAGAGGGCTCACCCCGGCGAGCGCGCTCCTGTCCACGTAGCGGAAGCTCCAAGGATATGCGCTGTCCACGCAAGCTCGCCGCTAGATCCTTCACATCTTTTCTACCACTTTGCTCCAGAAGCCGCTGAAGGTTGTCTATGGTAATGAAGCGTTCGCCAGTCCAGTACAGAGCAGTGTGCAGGGCCCCGATGCGCGCCTCGTAAGCCAGTGGCGGCAGGGTATCTACATCTTGCCCAGTCACCTGCAAGGCCAAGCGACGGAAACGGGCGCGGTGGAAGTCAAGTCGATCCGGGTCGTGGAAACTATCGTAGGCGAAATCAGGGAACACTTTCGATGCCACTTCTTCCCAGAAACGCTCGGTCGTTTCCCAGATTCGGCGCAGGCGAGCAGGGGAAGGATGCTTGCGGAAGAGAAGCACGGCCAGGTTCTCCGGTGTCTTTTCCACCCGCTCGGCCGCGCGTTCGAAAGCCATAGCCAGTTCCATGTCGGGATGATAGCGATCGAAGTACTGGAAAAAGGTAGCCAGACGACGGAATGTCTCTGCCTCATCATCAGGCGCGATCTCTGGGTAGGCTGCCGCAGTCTCCAGATAGGCTATCACGGTTTCCCAATTTGTGTCCGCCACTTTTGCTTTCCGCCCCCAATCCTCTAAGCTATGAACGAGGGACGAGTTCAGGTAAGTATGGTAGAAACGCCCGTTCAGCCAGTAGGTGAGATCAAAGCGGCCGATGAGTACAGCTAGCCGGTCGTTGCGGTCAGCGACTTCGTCAACCCAGACAGTAGTCTCCCGCTTTTCATCATACCAGTCTCGGACGCGCCTCTTGCGCCGCTCACTGCACACCGGGCATACCGTCTGGTTTTCACATTTGGGGCGGACGTTGCACACCGGACAACCGTCCACCTGAGGGCGGTCTTCCCCCTCCCAGACCGCGCATACCTCGCGGTAGCGGCAATACTCACACTGGCCAGTCAGCCGGGTCGAATCGGCGGGGGCACGGGTATCCCTAAGGTGCTCGCGCACTTGCTCCCATTCACCCCAGCGGGTCGGCCAGTCAGGTTTGATGGTATCGGGGATGGGGATACGCACTTCAGCGTCCGTCAAGGCAATCTCCCCACCGAGCCGAGTGAGTCCACGAGAACCGTTCTTCTGTGCCTGATCCTCGTCGCCACCAAACCCGATCACTGGCACTACCTCGCCGTTCGTGGCATCTAGGACCGCCCGACGGGCTGCATCGCTCAGCGTGCTCTCCAGTTCTTCACGCACCTCATTAGTTCTCAGCACCGGCACCAGGAAGTAGATCCCGTTCTCATCGCGGTAGACCTCGTTGCCCAACGCCCAGTCCACTTCCACCAGGCGCTTGACCTGATCCTGTGCCTGCTCCAGTTGCGCCTGGTAACCGATCAGATCGCCCACCTTGTGGCCTTTGGCAATGATACCCAGTCCATCGAAGCCAACGCGGAAGACGCGCCACCTAATCTCTGAGCGGACGAATTTCCTTGGTGGATCCAGCAATAGCCCGGCCAACGCCGCTTTGTACAATGTGGCTACGGAGTAGCTGTGGTCCCACAATGTCACATCGTTGGCTGCGCGGCGGGTTTCTCCCAGGGTCTTGGAGTATTGCTTCTGCATTTCGCTCAGGAATTTGCGGCGTGTCCCCCATAAGTCATCAACGGTGGGTTTTGCGATCTTCGGTAGGTAGTCTTTGAGAGCCTCACATACTTTGCAGAGGGCGTCCTCTAGTTCGCCAGCCGGTTTGTCACAAGCATAGGTGTATCCTTTGCGGATACTCACTTCTGTTGCCGAGCCAAGATCAGGGCACACGACTTCGGGTCGCTCTTCATTGCAGGTCAGAGCGTAGTGCTTGACATCCAGGCCGAAGGCAGTGGCAATGCAGGTGATACATACGCTTTGTTTTCCAGCATCGAATACACTGCCCCGGTCAGCACCAGAGTCGAGCTGGTCACAGGCTTTCAGCAAATCAACCATGTCTTTCCATGGCTGTCGCTGTCCGCTCGAGTGGTGCTCTTCGATGCTTTGTGCCGCGGATAGCTCTCGCACGAGCTTCTGGTTTTCGACCAGAGGCAGCTTGGCAACCTGAGTGCGCAGGATATTGGCTGCGGATGGGTCCACCGCCTCAACGATCTTGACGATGTTGGAATGCTGATAACTCAATTTGCGTCTCGGTGTGTGTTTAAACAGATGGCCCGCGTGGAGCTTACCCAAATCGTGGAGCAAGGCGATTGCCTCGGCCAGTAAGAGTTGAGAGCGGTAATTCAGTTTGGGCGGGGGATTATTCATTGTGCTGCCCTCCTTGCCACAGGTTACACGCTTTCTGGGCGGTCGTCTCCAGTTCGGTGAAGGTGGTAAACGAACTACGAAATACCTTTGGACCCTTTTTGATGTACAAAGTGCCGTTCAAGTCTTTATCGTGGATCACCCCGTACCCACTGGTGCGCTTGGCAGAGAAGCCCAGCTCGAGCATAAGCGCGCGGAGGGACTTTCTGATGGCTTCCAGATCAGCACAGGCATCGGCTACCCGTTTGGCCTGCGGTGCTGTCACCAAGTCGAAGGGAGTGTAGAGCAGACTGAATGTTCCCTGCGCACCAGCAGGCACCGACTCAATGAGGATGGGATTGACGCCCACCTTACGTTTCCGGTCATGAGGATTGATGATCTCCAGGCCGATGCGGTCGAAGAAGGTAGTGTAGAAGACCAGACGTCCAGCTTTCAGTCCTTCTTCCCGCTCACCCTTTTCGCTGCCGAAGAGGCTGACCATTTGCGGGTCGTCGTCTTGCAGATTCAGTGCCAGTCGCGCCGCTGAGCGGAGCGTGCCTTTCCAGGACGATGAGCGCACCACCGGCACGCGGAAGACACGGTCTTTAGCCACGGGGTTGTCAACGATGTAGAAGGGTTCATCGTCTTGAGACAGGTAAGGCTTTAGCAGGGTTAATACAAACTGTATGGCAAAGGAGCAATCTGGCATCAAAGCCAACTGTCCCAGCGCAGGAGATGACAAACCGAGGCGATCCATCTGCTCCCTGCGCCGCGCGATGAGTTCCCGATCATAAGCAGAAAGTTCATCACCTGGGCGATGAACCAGGTCCCTGTACATGCCTCGCCCCACTTCTTTGAGGGTAACGCTGGGCAGAGTCAGCGTGAGGAGTTGCAGGCGGGCGTATACGTCCATCTCCCGCTCACCGCCGATACGACTCACGTCCTTCACTGTCAGCCCATGATAGGTAGCGTAGAAGTCCAGTTTCGATTCTGTCATCGGCCCAACTCCTCTCTGCGATTGAACCTTTGCACTACATGACTGTCTGGGAACATTCCCCGCGGACCGGCAATAAAATCATCCACCGCCCGCTCGACATCGGCCACGTCAACCGGCCGACCTTGCTCGTCTTTGTCAGTGGGCACGTGTCCCCACACTTTTAACTTCCAATGGCCATCGTCATGATAGAGGTGGCTGACGTTGATCCGGCTGCCCGCACGATCTTCGTCGCGCCGAGGACGGCTCTCGCCTAGCAGTTTGTTGGTGACACGTGGGCCAAATCGGCTGCGGAAGAACGGCCTCATGCCAAAGTTCGTACCCTGGCCAGTAAACGGGTTTTTGCTACTGCTTTTGTAACGAATGTCAAAGGCGCAGGGAATGAATTGTTGTGCATAGGTGGAATCACGCGGTATTTCACCAATTACTACTCCCTCCCGGTCATAGGGGCGGATGTCGGAAAGTTCGTAGGTATGCGAAAAGAATCGGGCCAGATTGAAAGCATCGCCTTCAATGGGCGGGCCCTTGCTCATTGACTGAATCAGTTTTCGTCCCTTCTCTACAGCGCCATCCCAGTCATGTCGCTTGTTGATCTTCACTTGGCCAAAACCGTTTTGTACTTTGGCGCCCAGCCCGCCGTAGGTGACAATCAGGTGAAGCAGATAGGCCAGCAAGTACTTGTCATCCTCTTTTTGATAAGCATGTAGCGGTGTGAACGTCAGGGTAAACTCTTTCTTCGACCACAATGAGGAGTTGTTGAACGAAAATGAGGTTTTCTTTCGACCTTGTTGATCGGTTTGGGTGTCCTTGTGCCCATCAAAGACTCGGATCAACCAATTGCCGGTAAGATTGGCCATCTGCCGGTTGGAAACGAAGAAGAGTGGTAATGCTTCCAGGGCCGTCGCAGACATTCGAAATCGCCGTGCCCAACCGGTGCAACCGAAGAGTCGACAAGCCGGGCAAACGTCCTGCAAGCCCGCTTCTATGGCTGCCTCAATGCCCTGATCTTTCGTCCGTCTGTAGGCTTCTGCGTCGAACTGGCATCCCTTTCCCTCCACCAGCTCACAGACATCGTCGTTGCCAAGTCCTCGGTAGAGCCCTTCATACCACCAGCGCAAGGAGCCGATAAGGCTGGTCTCACGCAGTGTAGGGCTGTCACGATCCACGTCGCCGGTCCAAAGGGGAGTGAGAGTAGATAACGATATTCTCATAAGCCTGCCTCCTCAGAAGGGTATTTCATCTCTCTAATAACCCGGACCACCATGTCACGAATCTTCTTATCCTCTATGGACTTATCAATTTCAACCAGGCACTCAAAAGCTCGGCGTTCGTCAATTCGGCGGATTGCCTCGAGTATATCGCTCGCAAAGTCGGGATCACCTCTGTAGGTCCCACTAGCACGCTGTGACTGATCCAGTCTTTTCAGTTCATCACCGAGGACCGATAGACCCCTTACCGATCTCAGACTCCCCAGAGCCCTGATAGCTTCTAGTTGAACATCGGGTTCCTCTTTATCTTTGAGGATCACTTCTATGAGAGCATCTACGTTGAGGTCAATTGGATAGTACTGCTTTTCGCCAAGCTTACGCACTGCGGATTTTCTGAGCCGGAAGTCATTTCCTTCTCTAGCAGCCTGTCGGAGTGAAAAATGCTGCCTCTAAAGCACAG
>Ga0315310_10000786_pt1 | contig 20248 bp, 17 predicted proteins | sample TDP5_MG_FD_203630 | JGI IMG/M metagenome (GOLD analysis project Ga0315310, IMG submission 203630) | Freshwater sediment microbial communities from Lake Towuti, South Sulawesi, Indonesia - TDP5 | ecosystem: Environmental > Aquatic > Freshwater > Lake > Sediment | place: Indonesia: South Sulawesi... | reverse complement strand
TGCCCTCTTGGAAACCAATCTCGCATACGCGGCATCTTCAATGGCTCCTTGGCTATACGTAGCGTTCCTCTTCGGCTGGCTGTGGGCGCCTGCTGTACTCTTCTTGAGAAAGGAGATTGCAAACAAGAATCGGGTAAGCATCGTCAAATCAGATACTTCTGCAACCGCTTCTCCCAAGGTGGATGCAGGGAAGCCTTGGTCTTTGTTGCTGCCAGTTCTTATCATATTGGGCTTGAGCGTATTCGTGGGATACTATCCGTACTGGCACGAGCCAGAGTGGCTTGTCGGGACAGATGTCTACTGGAGATACAAGGGTCCGCTTGACGGAATGGCGAGTATGACTGGCTTGGCAGGATTCGGACAAGCGCTCAAAGAACATCAATCCGGATTCCTAGTCCTCCTTTTTGGATTGATGAAGATAACGGGTTTCTCGTCTCAGGCGGTTCTTCGATGCACACCGATGGTTCTGACGGTGATGACGGCCATGACAACTTTCTGGTTGGCTAGAACCTTCGGATTGGGCACGGAGGGGGCGCTGCTATCGGCCACAGCGGGTGTCATGTGGATACCTACAACCATAGGCATCTTCACCTCAATACTCGCCAACTGGTTCGCGTTAATTGTTTGGATAGTCTTCCTAGCGATTCTTGTGAAGAAAGACTCAATGGTTCACGTGATTGGCGCCGCGATATTAGGAGCATTATTCTCCTTGGCGATATTGTTCATTCATCCATGGAGCTGGGGTCCCTTCGCAGCTGCTACCAGCTTATACCTAGTGACCCAGATTCTTGGACGAAGGTTCTCTCGCAGCCAATTGGCTCTCTACGCTACGTTTTGCTGCATTGGGTTAGTGACGGGCTACGTGTCCTTGTCGGTGCTGCAGACATCCGAAGGACTGCGCATTGCAAATGCTCTCAGTCTTTACATCGCAGGTTTCGTTGACCCTAAAGCCATCTTTGCTTTCCCTGATGCAATCGGATACTTCGCTACCATGTGGAGTCCCTTTCTCAGTCCGTTGCTAGTAGTGGTGGCGATTGTGGGCGTCCTTGCCGCTGCGCAATGCGGCGGACCAAGTCGTCTCACATTGTCATGGCTATGTGTTACATCAACTGGTTCTATTCTCGCAACGGCCCTAGGGTATTCGAGTGGAGGGTCCCTGTGGCGAGTATTCTTCATTGCGCCAATAGCGATACTGACCGCCCTCGGTGCCTTATACGTCTGTAGAACATCAGAGAGGAAACTTGACGAGGACAGTCAAGTGACATTGTCCTCGACACGCTGGCACTGGGTTACAGGAGTAATCTTCAGCACGCTAGGCACATCTGTCATATCTGTCATAATGTCCTTTGTTCTTCCAGAACTGGGCCTATTCTTTGGCTTAGTTCTGAACTTACTGTTGGTGACGCTGTTATTTCACTCAGCGTACGACGGCGTTGGCACATCCCGCATTATGGGCGTGACAATGGCGGTGCTGATTGTAAACTCAGGTCTAAGATCGCTTGCGCCATTACTTGTCGATCCACATAACATTTCTCTGGCGTAGATAGTTGATCGTGGGCAGACAAAACATCAAATAGGCGACCTTTAGAAATCTTGAGGGAGTTCAGATGAGATTCTGTCAATGTCTGGTCGGTGTGTCAATTCTTGCGCTCCTGATAGTAGCTTCCTTCTTTCTCCAGCCAGTCGTTGCCCAGAAGATATTCACTCAGTTCCACGTATGCTACGTAAACACGATGGAGAAGGATATCGTCCAAGGGAAGATCATTATCATAATCCTCGGGGTATTCTACTCTGACTACTCTCCGTGCGGAGACCCGTGCAATCTGACAGCAAGACCTGGACAGATGCAGCCAACAGCAAGCTTTGTGATTACAGGTAGTGCTGCTCTCCGGTTCGTGGACATCCCTGTCACTCCTACGGGAAAGCCGGGCGAGTATCGTGCTGAGATCAGTTGGCCAACAGACGCTCCCAGTGGAAAGATGACCGCCTTCATCATAGAAGACAGCCTATACGATGGGAAGAGAACTGGGCCCGACAACGAAACAAGCCATGTAGAAACCCCTGACCCCATAGACGATAGCACATTCAACTCGATAAGATCTGCACATCCCATCGTTGCGTTCTTTGACTTCATGCCGGGAGGATTCGCCACATTTGCAGCCCTGCTCACTCTCTTGATTCTCTTGGCTGTTGTTCTACTGTTGGTAGTCCGCCGACGCAAAAAGAAGTAGTATGAGACGAGCGACTGAAAACTGAGAAGACTCTTGACAAGTCGTTCCCTCTGCCCAATCTAGGTACAACAGCAAACAGTCTGTCAGGCCGGTAGTCAGAGAGATCTTCTCGGAAGGAAGGCGAGCGATTGATAGCGATAATCTTGGCTGGAGGATACGCGACAAGGCTCCAAGCCCTCTCCAAGAATACGCCGAAGCCACTTCTCAAAGTAGCTGGGAAACCGATAGTTGGCCATATCTTCGATAAGCTAGCTGAAATCGAAGACGTACGGCGCCTGATCATAAGTACAAACTTAAGGTTCCAAGAGCAGTTCAGGGAATGGTTGGGCTCGAATCCTCAAACTAGGGCAGAGATTATCGCGGACAGATCTTGCTCTGAAGAGGAGAAGCTGGGTGCGATCGCATCCCTAGCCCAGATAACATCAGGGATAAGTGATGACTGCCTGATCGTTGCTGGAGACAATCTCTTCACGTCAAGCCTCAAACCGATGTTCCACACTTTCAGAGACAAGTCGTGCACCGTAGTAGCCTTATACGATGTTAAAGATCCTTGGTTGGCGAAGCAGTACTCGACTGTGACCATAGACGCTGAGGGTAGGATTATAAGCCTTAACGAGAAGCCCGTCAAACCTGAGACAACACTGATCGGAACCTGCATCTATATGCTTCCCAAGAGGACTCTGAAAAGACTGAGCGAATACTTGATCGAGGCAGCTGACCGCGATAGGCCGGGCAGATTCATAGGATGGCTGTGTGAGCGTGAGCCAGTATACGGCCATATCCTTGATGGCTGCTGGTGGGATATTGGGACAGTGGATCAGTATTATGAGGTGAACCACACTCTCTATGTTGCTTCGTCAAATACAAAGGCAAGGTACTGCTGTTGAAGACCTTGAACACCCTCTATGTTGAGAGAGTTCTCTCGCCTGGCTTGCTTGGCAGGGTTCAACCTGCAGTTCGAAGACTCAAGGATCTCATGCCAGTCCTCTATGACGCGGCTTCCTGTAGAGGCATCTACCCGGAGTTGCCTGTGTATGAGGTTTACAGGGACGTATGCGGCGAGGAGGAACGAAATATCCTCCTGATGCATGGCTTGAGGTACGATGTGACCATTATGCTGCCGATATTGTTGGGGAAGGAGCATGTGAAGACGCTTGGGCATATCCACTCGCCTTGTAGAGGAGGATGGTCTTATCCAGAGGTCTTTGAGGTGCTTGAGGGTGAGGCGCGTTTCCTCATTCAGAGATATGAAGGCGAGGAGGTGGCCGATGTCTCCTTGGTGGTTGCAGAGGTAGGCGACAGGGTTGTGGTTCCTCCGAACTGTGGCCACGTCACAATCAATGCTTCCTCGAGCCGATTGGTGGTGGGGAACCTGATTTCGCGATTCTGCCTTCAGACATACAGACCGTTCATTGAGCGGAGAGGAGGCGCATACTACCTATTGGCGGGAGATAGGCTGGTGAGGAACGAAAACTATTCTTCAGTACCTGACATGCGGATGGTTAGTGCGGACGCGTTTTCTGACGATGAGCATTCAGGCTTGTTGGTATCGCTGCTGAGTAGCCCGGAATCATTTGCGTTTCTGAACAATCCGTGGAAGTTCGAGGTTCAAATGCTTCCTCGAGTGAAGCGCCTCAATATGGCCGTTGCTGTTGCGGCTAGAAAGGTTTCTCTTGCGAAACCTATCTTCGATGAGGAGATGAAGCAAGCTGCACTAGATGCCCTTGAGAACGACAGATATACCAAGGGAGAGAATGTCTTTAAATTTGAGGAAGAGTTCGCCAGATACACCGGCGTAAAATGCGCGGTATCGACGAGTTCGGGTACTGCTGCACTTCACATCGCCCTTACCGCCTTAGGATTGAAGCAGGGAGACGAAGTTGTGACTACGCCTCTATCATTCATAGCTACTGCGAACTCGGTTGTTCATGCAGGCGGTGTTCCGAAGTTTGCCGATATTCGATTTGAAGATTACAATATTGATCCGGCACTCGTCAGAGGGGCTGTATCCGAGAGGACAAAGGTTCTGCTGCCTGTTCATTTGTTCGGCTACCCCGCGGACCTCAATGCTTTGCGAGATGTCTGCAGTTCAAGGGGACTTTCGATGGTTGAGGATGCTTGCCAAGCTCATGGAGCCATATTCGATGGAAGGAAGGTTGGTGGCTTGGGAGATGTGGGATGTTTCTCGTTCTATCCTAGCAAGAACCTTTGGGTGCCTGGTGACGGCGGAATGGCTACAACCGACGATGAGGATCTTGCGCGGGCGATGGCGAAGCTGGCGGACTGTGGGAGAATATCACATTACGAGCACGATATGATAGGCTACACTTATAGGCTCAGTTCAGTGAACGCTGCCGTATGTAGAATTCAGCTTCGAAGGTTGGATGAATGGAACGCTAGAAGAAGAGACCTTGCGGATATGTATCGAGAGATGCTTTGTCACATTGCTGAAATACGGCTTCCGCCAAGAGGCAGCTCAGAGATTCAACCGGTATATCATCAATTCGTCCTCTTGGCCAAGCATAGGGATGAATTGAAGGAATGGCTTGAGAAGCATGGAATCCAATGTGGGGTTCATTATCCTATTCCGATACATCTGCAGCCAGTGTATAGGAAGCTTTACGGCTACGATGGCGGAGAGTTTCCTCTGAGTGAAGAGTTCTCAAAGAAGTGTCTAAGCGTTCCGATGCATCCCTTCTTGGATGCGGATGACATCAAGTATGTTTGCGAACAGATTGAGGCCTTCTACAAGAAGAATGAGCGGATAGCCTAGGATTGCAGCCGGTTAGGATAGCTGTTATTGGCGCGGGTTATTGGGGAACCAAGCTCATCCGTGAATACTCGCTCTTGTCCAAGTCAATTGACGGTGTCTCCCTAAACTCGGTAGCTGATGTGTCAAGGGAGAGACTGAATGCGCTAAGATCTGAACTCGGCAATGACTCTGTGAACTTCTGCAGTGATTATGCAGAGGTGTTGAATGACGGTAATATAGATGCCGTTCACATAGCCCTACCCAATCATCTCCACTACGAGGCTGCTCGCATGGCGCTCGAGTCAGGAAAGCACGTGCTAGTCGAGAAGCCTATGACGACCTCTTCAAGAGAGGCGCTAAAACTGGCGAGCCTTTCTGAGGAGAAGCGTCTTGTTCTGCACGTAGGACACATCTTCAGATTCAACAACGCACTGCACAAGGTTAGAGAAATTATGAGGCAAGGCATCCTAGGTAGGATATTCTACCTGAGTCTGACATGGGCTAGCTATACTGAGCCTCCTAAGGACAGAGATATTGTCTTCGACCTCGCTCCTCATCCCATCGACGTGCTGAATTGCCTTCTCGACGAATGGCCCGTTACTGTGAGTGCCATAGGAGGTTCGTTTCTTCGCAGGGAAGAGGATAGAGAGGAAGTGGCTTTCATCAATTTGAGTTTTCCTGACAGCATTCTGGCCAATGTATATGTGAGCTGGATTGATCGTGGAGAGAGGCAACGAAGTGTAAAGATTGTGGGCGAGAAAGCTTCGCTCAGATGCGATGCCCTCAGCCAGAAGGTAGCTATACACACATCTGAAGAGCAAATGCGTGACATAGAAGTCTTGGCGAACAACACCATTCGCGATATGCAGATTCACTTTATCGATGCAATCAGAGGCAATGGCGGACCTAGGTTGAACAATCCTTTGGTTGGGGCGACCACGGTTCAGGTTCTTGAAGCCATCGTTCACGCTATGAAAAGCAAGTCCCATGTCAGCTTGAGTTTTCCGTAGGTGCGCAGCAGATTGGTCAGCAGTAGGCAGGTTGGCCTCGTGATTATGGTTACAAGCCCGCTTGCGATGATGGCATATGCTGCGGGAATCGTATACGCCACAACGCTCATCCTTCAGCTGACAGCCTCAGTGGCTGTTCTTGGAGTGTTGGGAGTGCTTACATGGATAGGTTACACGATGTTTACAGAGCCCACTTCCCCTCGCCTGAGCGATCCATCTGAGTTGGATGAGCTTGAGCCTGAAACCATCTATCCCCAGGAAGAGGATCGCACAGACTTGAGACGCTCCAGATTCTCAGTGATCGTAGATGCGGAGATAGGTGATGGTACAGTTGTGAGAGACCATGCTAACCTGTACAAGTGCAAGATTGGAAGGAATTGTAAGATTGAATCGTTCGTCTACATTGAAGAAGGCGTCACAATCGGAGACAACTGCAAGGTAAAGCCCCACGTATTCATACCGACTGGGGTGACCATTGAAGAGGAAGTGTTCATCGGCCCGAATGTGACCTTCACCAACGACAAGTATCCGCGTGCAAAAGGTGATTGGGAGCTTCTCAAGACTATCGTGAGACGTGGGGCGTCAATCGGTGCGAACTCGGTTATCTTACCAGGCATCAAAATCGGTAGAAATGCCATGGTTGGAGCTGGCTCCGCGGTGACCACAGATGTCCCAGATGGTGCAACTGTTTGCGGCAATCCAGCAAAACCAATCGCCAAACAATGACCATCCAAACGCAAGCGCTGCAGGTCATCCAAGAGACACGGAGGATAGGGTTAGTTATACCTGTCTATGGTGAGAGCGATTCTATCTGCTGGGTTCTCAGCCGCTTCAGAAAGGGCCCGGTAGACACGATCTGCTTGGTCGTAGATGTTGCGTTGAAGCAGGTCATGGATAAGGTTAGGGAAGCCGCGAAAGAAACAGGAGTTGTAGTGCACATTATCAAGAATAGGGAAAGAATGGGAGTGGGCTATTCGCTGAGGCAGGGGTTGAGGTATCTTGCAGACTCGGGGCATGATACCGCCGTTGTTATGGCCGGAAATGGAAAGGATGACCCAGCCGAGATTGGTCGCGTCCTTGAGCCTGTTATTAGAGGTGAGGTGGACTATGTGCAGGGCTCAAGGTACTTGGCCGGTGGCAGAAGAGCTAGCATGCCCTTGGTCAGGAAAGTGTTCAACCGACTATATCCGTTCATCTGGACCCTGCTTACTCAAAGGAAATGTACAGATGTGACGAATGGTTTCCGATGCTACAAACTTCATATTCTCAGAGACAGGAGGATAAACTTGTATCAGTCTTGGCTGGATGGCTACAGTCTTGAGTACTATCTTCACTACAAGGTCTTGACACTAGGATACAGGGTCATTGAAGTGCCAGTTTCAAAGATATACCCCTTTGGAAACAAGGGAGGCTACTCGAAGATTCAACCTCTCAAGGACTGGTGGCCTATTGTCTCCCCGATCATACTACTCTTTCTAGGAGTGAGGAAGTAGCCAGTGACAAAGGTAGGCGTAGCAGGTTTCACTAGGGATGAGGTAGATGTTCTGAGAAATCTGCTTTATCCGTACGAAGTGGAGTTCAGCAAAGAACCAGATGCTTCAGACCTAATCATCTGCAGAGGTTCATTTTCGGATGAATCCAAGCCGCTCATTAGGGTGCCTGCGTTCTGTCAGAGGCAAAACGGCTATGAAGGGCCTAAGAGTCAGAGTGGAGGAGTGGTTGACCTTTCCTTTGACTTGATGAGCACTAGCTGGAAAATATTTGACACTGTCATGAACCCCAAAGTTTCATTCGCATATAAGTTCTGTACTCGCTTGCCTCTGCAATACAATATGATTCCTCCAGTGGTGAGGAATTGTCTTCTCAGGATGAAGGAGATAGATGCGAACCTTTCTCATCACCTTGCCATTGAGGCAGCGCGGAGAGCCTTGGCTGAGGCCTTTGAGGCTTTGGGTTTTCATTTAGAGAGGAGGAGCCGTCCTTCGCTTTTCATTACGCATGATATAGACACGGAAAAGGGGCTTCGAAGAGCATCTTTACTCAAAGAGGTGGAGAACAAGTTGGAGCTACAGTCAACATGGTTTCTGCCTTCCAACGAATATGGGATTCCTAAAGACATTGCAAGAAGCCTAGGTGATGGCTCAACAATCGGTTCACATGATGTGAAGCACGATGGAGGACTCATACATGTTGGCGAACGTGACCGACTTATTGAGAGGTTAAGACAAAGCAAAGTCAAACTTGAGGTCATATTTGATAGGCAAATCAAGTGCTTTAGGTCCCCACTTCTGCAGTTCAGTCGTCGCATAGTGTCTGGACTAGGACTTGCCGGCTACGAATTGGATTCTTCGCTTCCTTGCTGGGAACCCGTTCATCCGCCGACTACGGGTCAGTTCGGTGTTGAATGTGTTCAGCCATTCGAGATTGACGGGGTGGTGGAGGTTCCGTTGACCCTTTTGCAGGATCACCAAGTTCTCAATGTGTTGGGGATGAATACTCGTGAGGCGACTAGGTTCTTGTGTGAACAGGCCAAACTAGTGCGTTTCTTTGATGGAGATATTGTGCTTCTAGTTCACCCGGATTACTCCTTTTCACTGGATTTGGGTCGATACAAGGAGCTGCTGCAGTCCCTCTTGGAGATTCAGATGCGTTCTGAACCAGACTCAGACTGGAACGGGTCATGTTCACTTGAAGACCGCATCCCTTCAGGAAGACAAAGACGCGGGGTAGCTCGAAGTTGAAGGTGTGTGTTGTAGGATTAGGAGAGGTTGGTCGTCCGACGGCAGAATACATATGCAATAAGGGGTTTGAAACATGGGGATACGATAGGAAAACTGCCGCAATACGCAATGTGAAGAACGTAACGACGTCGAATATGTGGGACTCAATCCCGCACGACGCGATAGAAGTGTATGTGGTTTGTGTGTCTACTGGAATCGTTGGTTCCTCAAGGCCAGATGTGTCTGCGATTTATGATGTTTCTGAAAAGATCATGTCAAGATGTGGCCGAAGGCCCCTTGTCTCAATTGAGAGCACGGTCCCCGCGGGGACATGCAGAGATCTGAGCGAAAGAGTGTTTAAGAAGAGTGTGGACATGGTACACGTTCCTCATAGGTACTGGAAGAAGGATCCTGTTCACTATGGAGTCAATCAGCCTAGAGTCATCGGAGGAATCGACGCAAAGTCCTTAAGAAGAGGATTCCATTTCTATCGAGAACTGGGCATACCATTGCTTCAAGTCTCAAGCATAGAGGTTGCCGAGTTGTCAAAGATAGTGGAGAATGCATACTATTTTCTGCAGATTGCGTTTGCCGAAGAACTCAAGATGGCCTGTGACGAAGGCAAATGGAATTTTGACGAGCTGAGAGAAGCATGCAACACGAAGTGGAACATACGAATACTTGAAGCAAGAGACGGAGTGGGCGGACACTGCCTGCCGAAGGATACACATTACGTCATATCGCTGACAAGAAACAACCGTTTGCTGAAGACTGCGGTTGCTGTTAATAATCTGTATCAGAGATGGCATAGGCGTAGTAATGCTTCATCGGTCTGAAACAGAACGGCTAGATGCTGAGAGAAAAGTGTGGCCTTGCGAACCGTTAGATAGAGCCACCGCTGGTCATCCTATTGGGTGCCTATGCAAGCCGGTCGTTGCAATTGGCCAATGAATGAAGACATCTATCGTGCAGCGTCTTAGTCTTGATCCAATTGCCACTAATCGAGTTGGCTGTGGGGGGCATTGCGCTCCTCGCGACACCTTTCGTGGTCTACTATGTCTATATTCGACGTTATGCTTGGCGAACTCAGCCCAGGGCACATGTACCCCGAGACCGAAAGGTGTCCATACTCGTCTGCACTCTGAACTCCGCGGGATATGTTGAAACCAAGATTAGGGATATTCTTGCTCAAAACTACCCACTCAATTACATTCAGATGATAATCGTTGATGGAGGCTCAAATGACGGTACTGTTCAGATCCTTCGGCAAGTTAGAGAGAGACTTCATTCAAAGCTTGATCTTAGGGTGATTGAGGGCAAGGCATTGAAGGGGAAGGCCAGTCAGATCAATGAGGGTTTTCGCGTTGCGGAGGGAGACATTGTGATAACCACCGATGCCGATGTAAGAATAGACAGGGATGGTGTTGGAGCCCTTGTCGATTTGCTGTCAGTTGACAATGTGGGCGCTGCCTGCGCACGACAGGTGCTTACGAATTCAAATCAGAGTTTCGCAGCTGAGACCGAGGCCACGTATAGAGGCTTCTATGAAACCTTGCGAATTGGAGAATCGAATGCCCATTCGACCTTGATTTATCATGGAGGGTTGAGTGCGTACCACAGAGGAGCTATTTCTCCTATAGCAGAAGATGTCAACGCGGATGATACGCAGCTTGCCTTGTCCGTGATACGCAAAGGCTTTAGAGCAATCTACGATCCACAGACGGTCTTTTATGCCGAATCCCCTTGTGGGATACACGATGCTATGCGTCAACGTATCCGCAGAGCACAGGGTCTGCAACGTGTCTTCTGGAGGAATCGCGACATGCTCTTTCAACGAAAGTTCGGAAAGTTCGGATTTCCCATATTCTTTGCGGAGTTCATCTTTCACCTGATTATGCCATTCGTGTTTGGCGTAGTGGCGGTCTGTCTTGCGACGATTCTGATGATGTCACTCCTTCAGTTTCTTCCGATTGCTCTGCCGATGGCTCTGGCGCTCGTGATGATTTCGTATTGGGGTAGAAGGTGGTTTCCAACTAAGTTTCTAGTTTCCTTCACATTATATATGACGGCGTTGATTTGCGCCATGATACTTCACTCGGTGGGCTACAACTATAGGCGCTGGTCTTCGAAAAACCCATAAGCTTCTGATTCATCCTTGGAACTCTCGCAATGGTTCTCTCCAGCATGCTCTTGACTCTCAGCCACATTACCTGCTCATGTTTCTCCTATCGCTATGCTTGAACATGGGTAGCCGTAACCTGAACTCTACGGTGACTGATTGTGTCGCAAAAAGAATCAGTGTTTCCGAAGAAGCTGAAAGGATCTATCCAGCATCAAAAGCTTAATGAAGAGTTCTGATTTCGCAAACTAGGTGGTTCCAGTGAGGCCACTAAGAGTCGCGGTTGTGGGTTGCGGATTCATAGCGCAGAGTGCTCACCTTCCTGCCTATGTCGAAAATCCCAAGGCGAGACTTTCTGCAATCTGCGACAGTAATAAAGGACTGCTAGACAGACTGGCTAAGAAATACAACGTAGAGTCAGTCTATGACGACTATCATGAACTGATGGAGTCGGGTACAGCGGAGGCGGTTAGTATTTGCACCCCTACCGCGACACACGCTGAGATAGCGATTGAAGCAGCAAGGCACGGGATCCATACGCTATGTGAAAAGCCTTTGGCTTCTAATCTTCAAGAAGCAAGGGAAATGGTAAGAGAAGTAACTCAGAGCAAGACGAAGTTCATGGTAGGTTTCAATGTCAGATTCCTGCCAAACCATGTTATGGCTAAGAAGTTTATGACCGACGGGAGGATAGGGAAACCGCTCTTCATCAGAGGCACAATTGTTGCACCAGGCGCTTATGGATCGGAGATGGCCCAAAGAGATTACTCACTGGAGGCTGAAAAAAGGATAGGCGTCTTTTTCGACTTGGGAACGCATCTCGTAGACCTGTTTATGTGGATGATGGGAAAACCAAGAGCGGTGTACGGCATGATGAATACGTATCGTAATGGCGTAAAGGTTGATGACGTTGCTGCAGCGCTTATCAGGTTTGAGTCAGGTGTCCTCGGGAATATCACCACCATTTGGGCGAACTTCCCTGACTATCAATCTACTATGGACACTAGGATGGTTGAAATAATAGGAGCAGACGGAAAGATAGATTCTGATTTTCTTGGGCCCTCCCTCTCCTTCTATGGTACAAAATCTATGACATCAAAGATCAGAGGAAAGGTAAGGATCGTGCCTGTAAGATTCAATCCAAACGTACCAGATGAAGCTCTGAAGTGGTCCTATAGAAAGGAGATTGATTGCTTTCTGGATTCAATAATTGAAGACAAGGAACCGCCGGTGACAATAGAGCACGGTATGAACGTTCTCGAGATTGTGATCTCAGCATATGAGCGAACTGGATCCAAACCCGAAATCAGCCCTGGGTGATCAGATGCCAAAAGTGTCTGTAGTTGATTGTTCTGATGATGGAATTGAGGAGGGGCTAAGGAAGGCGCTAGATCTTGTCGATGGACTGAGCAACATAAAGGGAAGAAAGACTGTTTCCATAAAGCCAAATCTCTGCCAGCCGAACTCTGCTTTTTCTGGCGCTACAACTGACGTCAGGATAGTCAGAGCTCTGATAGAAATAATCGACTCCACTATGTCATGCAACATCAACATAGTAGAAACGAATAATTTCAAAGCGACTGCAGATGAAACTTTCAAGCACCTTGGTTACAAAGATCTGGCAGAGAGCTATGACAATGTTCAGTGCATAAATCTTTCAAATGATTCAAGAGTTCGCGTAATGATTGATGGAAGTGTCTTTTCCAGCATACTGGTTCCAGAATCCATGCTCTTCTCAGATTGCCTAATAAGTGTCGCGAAACTAAAGACATCTGCTGATTACCTCTACACCGGCGTGCTAAAGAATCAGTTTGGATTGCTATTGTCAACTGCTCAAAGGTCGCAATATCATGGGTTCATGTCAAGAGTGTTGGCGGATCTGAACAAGCTGTACATGCCCGACCTGTCCATCATTGACGGAGTCATAGGCATGGAAGGATTCGGCCCCACCGATGGAACGCCAAAGCACGCTGGGGTACTAATCGCCAGCAAGGACCCGGTGGCGGCGGACGCTGTAGCCGCTAGGATAATGGGACTTGAGCCATCTAGGATAGGCTATCTCAGATATGCGCAAAAGCAAGGTATAGGCAGACTTGATGATATTACAATAGTGGGATCTGAAATCGATGAGACGGTTCGCACACCATTCACTCAAATCGCAGCCAGATACTATTACCTCAGCAGAGTTGCCCTCGCGTTTCAACGATATGCTCGTCAGCTCAGGAATTTCGCCGAATTTGTTCGACTGACTAGAAGTGCTTTGTCAACGGTGGGACTGTCTGCAATCGAAAGGCGGATGTCATACTCTGGCCTGTGGCGTCTGGCGACAGATACTTTGTTCAAATTGCAGGAGTAACACTGGAAGAAGTTGTTCCAAGATAAGTGATGATGATGAGGATAGCATTCTTCAGTTCTCAGTTCTATAACGTGATAAACTATCTATTGGTCCTCTCAAGGCCTGACTGCGAATTCATTCGACTCCGTCGGTGCCGATTAGACAGAAAGAATCATTCAACCGTAGGCTATCTAAAGTATCCGGCCTGGAAGGCGCGAAGATCGCTCCGATCTCCCTTCGCGCTCCGAATAGTTCTCTTAGGAATCTTTTCGATCCTCGTATTCTTGTTCATGGCCTTTGCCGTATCTTACTCGCTTGACGGCTTGTCGGCACCTGGGTACTGATACAATTCTTAGACTACAACAATAGGATTCCACGCACCATTGAACGCTATGTTGTTCGGCTCACAGGTTGTGCATGTCCTAAAGTACGGGAGATCTCTTTCTCAGCTGGGTCACTCGACTGTTGTGATACCGTTAATACCCTCAGTGCGAAAGACAGAATACGAGAAGTTGATCGCTCAGGCGCGTGTACATGCCACACAATCAAAGATGGGGCGGATGGATGTTCATCCCATATTTCTAAAGGCTACCGACAGTCGTATTCTAACGCTTCTGAACCCAACGGTTTTCTTCAAGGATTTTGGAAGTATCCTCAAAGTCATCGCACGAACGAAACTCCACACAGTGATCTGCTTCTACGTTCCAAATGCTTGCCCCCTAGTGATACTAAAGAGGTTCTTTGGCTTTTCGCTTGCTGTGGTTGCAACAGGCGGTGATGTGAACTTGGAAAAAGGCATTCTGCGAAGTCTAGTCAGGAGGCTCGTCTGTCGGAATACTGACTTCCTTTTTGCAATGTCTGGAGAGCTAAAAGATAAACTGAAAAGAGAAACAGGCCGAGACCCCATATTGATACCTACGGGAGTGGATACTTCACTCTTCAAGCCGAACCCGGTAGGATCGCGTCTCCGCGAGAAATGGGGCTTTAAACAAAATGACGCAATAGTTTTGACTGTCTGCAATCTGGTTAGAGACAAGGGAGTAGATGTTCTGATCAGATCAATTGGTCTGCTAAACCCACGTCAGCGTCGTCGTTTGAAGTTGGTCATAGTCGGCGGAGGGCCGGAGAGAATTGAGCTTCAAAGGCTAGTGTCGGAACTGGGCCTAGATGAACATGTATTCTTTCTTGGTTTTGTCGGAAAACTGAAAGAAGAGGAGCTTTTAGAGCTGTACAACATCACTAACGCCTTTGTCTTAGCCAGCTATTCCGAAGGATTGCCATCAGTGTTGCTCGAGGCTATGGCGTGCAGATGTGTTTGCATTGCTACAAATGTGGGTGATGTTTCAAAGGTGATACATGATGGGCATAACGGTTTCATTGTAGATCCTGGAGATTCGCAAGGTCTTGCAGAGAGAATAGAGCGCGCCCTTTCATTGCCTAGTACTCAGCTTGATGCCATGCAAAATCACGCCCGTCGAACCGTTATGGAAAAATACGATGTTATGGAACTGTGCAAGAGAATGACTGATCTAGTTCTGAGAGAGAGAGAGAATAAATAGACTCAAAATGACTCAGATATTTTAGGAGTATTTGAATGAACTTAGCGAGAAAAAGAATTCTAGTCACCGGGGCAGATGGGTTCATCGGCAGCCACCTAGTTGAGAAACTGGTTGATTTGGGATATTCTACGAAGGCTTTCGTGTTTTATAATTCATTTAACAGCTACGGGTGGTTGGACACGCTCTCCGAGAGAAAACTGCAAAAGCTCGAGGTTTTTTCTGGTGATGTCAGAGACCCCCATGGCGTAAAAGATGCCATACAAGGATCTGATGTGGTTATGCACCTCGCGGCACTGATTGCCGTCCCCTTTTCTTATCATTCCCCAGACAGTTACGTTGACACCAATATTAAGGGCACGCTAAATGTTTTGAATACATGCCGCGACCTCGGTGTGGAGAAGCTGATCGTAACCTCTACAAGCGAGGTGTATGGAACTGCACGGTACGTCCCGATTGACGAAGAACACCCACTCCAAGGGCAGTCCCCCTATTCGGCGACAAAGATAGGCGCAGATCAATTGGCGCTCAGTTTCTATCGGAGTTTCAACTTGCCTATTGCAGTAATTCGGCCGTTTAACACGTATGGCCCTCGCCAATCGGGGCGGGCAGTCATCCCCACAATGATCACACAGATAACAGCGGGCGAAAAACAGTTGCGCTTGGGCAACCTTTATCCGACAAGGGATTTCACGTTTGTACTCGACACTGTCGATGCCTTCATTAGGATGGCTGAATGTGATGCCAGCATAGGCGAGATAGTCAACATCGGCAGCAATCTTGAGATTTCCATTGGAGACCTGGCCGCTAAGATCACTTCGTTGATGGACTCAGATGCGAAAGTTATTACCGAAGATGCCCGGAAAAGACCAGAAAAGAGTGAAGTTGAAAGGTTGTGTGCCAACAACCAGAAGGCCAAGGATCTCCTCGGTTGGACTCCAAACTACAGCTTGGATGAAGGATTAAGAATTACTATCGACTGGTTCCAAAACCCAGAAAATCTCCAGAAATACAGAGCCAACTTGTACAATCTCTAAAGGGGCGGAGACGTATCATGCAGGCTGTTATCTTGGCTGGGGGAGAGGGGGCTCGGTTGCATCCCCTCACGATCACGATCCCCAAACCCCTTGTGCCGATTGATGATTTGCCTATCTTGGAAATCGTGTTGCGGCAACTCAAGTACTATGGCTTCAAAGAGATAATCCTCGCCGTTGGCCACCTAGCCAACCTAGTCATGGCTTTCTTCGGGAACGGAGAGAAATTCGGAGTCAAAATTCGCTATTCCTTGGAAGATACCGCCTTGGGCACTGCAGGGCCCTTGGGCCTGATCGACAACCTCGTTGAGAACTTTCTCGTCATGAACGGGGACCTGCTTACTACTATCGATTTCCGAGACCTCTTTGACTTTCACGTGCAGAACAAGAATGACATCACAATCTCAACCCACAAAAAGCAGGTGAAAATTGACCTAGGCGTCGTCAAGACCGATGGCGATGAGTTCATTGACTATGTGGAAAAGCCGACATATGAGTTTCAGGTAAGCATGGGGATTTACATGATGAATCGAAAGATTCTGAGCCTGATAGAAAAGGGGAAGCGATTTGATCTTCCGGACTTCGTCCTCAAGGCGAAAGGGAAGGGGCTGAAAATCAAGTGCTATTCTGGTGCAATGGACAAGATTTGGCTGGACATCGGCCGGCCCGAAGATTATGCAGAAGCCCTTAGAACTTTCAAAGAGAACCGAGCAGAGTTCCTGCCATGATTGAGAAAATCTTGGTCTTTGGGATTAATGGATTCACGGGGAAGCACTTTCAGAAATACATCGTCAAGCACAATCTGCTCGATAAGTATGCCTTCGTAGGGGTCGACCGAAATATCGACCGAAAGATAGAAATGGAATATGTTGAGCAAGATTTGCTGGAACTGGGAAAAATCAGGAAAATCGTCGAAAGACAGTCGCCGCACTATATCCTTAACTTTGTGGGGGGGCTCTTCAATTCCCCAGATTTTGACAGGGTCTTGAACGTAAACGCAAGAATAAGCCAGAAGACCTTTGAGGCGATCCTCAGGTCTGAGTTACACGTGAAAAAGATTCTTCTGATTGGCTCTGCGGCAGAGTACGGTCGGCCAGACAGGTTGCCAGTAACAGAAACCTCTGCGACAAAGCCGGTAAGCCTCTATGGCCTTGCGAAAGTCGTCCAGAGCCAATACGCTCTATTCTACAACCGCAATTTTGGTGTCAGATTGAACATAGCCCGGCCATTTAACATCTTGGGCAAGAACCTTTCTCCGGCTCTCTCAATGGGATCATTTATGCAACAAATAAGGGCTGCGCGCGACGGGAACGAGATTTTCGTTGGGAACTTGAACACGAAACGCGATTTCCTTGACATTGAAGAAGTGGTGGATGCCTACTGGAGAATCCTGCTTCAGGGAAAAAGTGGAGAAATCTACAATGTGTGCCGCGGCGAATCATTCTATCTTAGTCAGGCATTGAACCACCTAATTCAAAAATCCGGGAAATCGCTGCAAATTCGCACAAGAGATGAGTATGTTAGGAAAAATGACATTCTGGACATCTACGGCGATAACTCAAAGTTGAAAGGCGACACAGGCTGGGCCCCAAGGATTGGACTTTTTGATTCGCTAGATAGAATGTTCTAACGCGCACGTTGAGGGAACCATATATTCGTGCAATCGATCCTCGGTGGAAAGACTGTTGTGGAAGAGAGACCTAATGCCTGATCTTGTGGATATGTACAGAATGGTCTTTTCGCATGCTGCGCACTTGACCTTCTATACGGTAACATCTCGAAGGAACATGGCGATGCGCCATGGAATGTTAGTAACGTCGATAGATGTAGACGTTGGAAACAGAGTTCTGGGTGAGGTCAACAAGGGAAAGAACGACAAGAATGTGCACGATCATCTCAGTGAGTATGCTATTGGCAAAACAGAGGAGGTTGTGGTTCCATTGCTCATTGACTTCTTTGATGAAATTGGAGTGCCCGTTACCTTCGCTTTGAGAGGACAATTGTTGGACGTAGAGGCATCAATGGTAGAAAGGCTCAAGAGTTCTCCCGTCAAACATGAAATCGCTTCTCACAGCTACCACCACAAGAGATTTTCCCAACTCGACCGGTCTGAAGCTGATGCTGAACTGCAAATGGTTGCATATGCAATGAACAGATTTTCGATAACTCCAAAGAGCTTTGTCTTTCCTAGAAACGATATCGCTCACCTGAATCTGCTGGAAAAACATCGATACATTTGCTACAGAGGTGGTGGTGGCCTCTTGCACGACAGGATGTCAATACGAAGAAGTGGCAGACTGTACGATGTCCATGCGAGCTTGTATTTGGACAAAAGTGCATCTCCTGGGATCATGCACAAGATCATAGACTTGTGCGTTTCAAGAAGATTGCCTCTCCATGTTTGGTTCCATCCATGGAATTTCGGTGAAAATGAAGTCGTCCTCCTTGGCAGCATCAGAAATGTTCTTTCGCCGTTCTATGAGTACGCGCAAGAGAAAATGCAGATAGGCCTGCTCTCATTTGAGACGATGTCGTCCGCAGCATATAATATGGCAAGAGATGCAATGGACTGCGAGTAACGACATGAGAATATTGATGGTGACTTGTGAACTCAGTGCGGACGCTTGGTCTGGCGGCTCGGGTATATACATCTATACCCTCTGCAAGGAATTAATTTGTCATGGACACAATGTTGACGTGATAGCAAGCGTAGATCCTGGTTGGACATTGCAGAGAACTCCATTCAACCTCTATGAGCTGAAGCTTAGCAGACTCCACGTTATTGGAATGCTAAAATGGAGTATCGAAGCCTATGTTTGTTCCATAAGGCTCATGCAAACAAGAAAGTACGATGTGGTCAATGTCCATTCCCCTCTTTCTCTCTTGTATCCCTTATTATACATGTCAAGAGTCCCTATGATTACTACTATGCACCGTGGATGGCCTCTGACCGACCCGCGTTACCGACTTCACATGAAACTATTCAGCTTTCTCACAGACTTGATTTCATGCAAGAAATCTCAGAAAATCATCGTTCTTAACAAGTTCCATGGACAAGAGCTACTTCGTTGGGGAATTTCTCAGAAGAACATAACATATGTTCCAAACGCGATAAACCAACAAGAATTTCTGAAGAAGCAGAACGACTCAAAGGTGCTTCGCGAAAGGTTTGGAGTGCCTCCGGAAGCCATCGTTCTGTTGTGTGTCGGCAGACTTGACAAAGGAAAAGGTGTTGAGAACTTGCTGGAAGCCGTTCGGATAATTCGAAATCGCGCGAGAAGGCGTTTGTGGGTAATAATTGCGGGGCATGGGCCTCTCAAGGCCAGTCTAATGAAAAGATATCGTGACCTCACAAATGTCGTTTTCACAGGATCCCTTCCTAGGAGTGACATAATCTCTCTTTATAAAGAAGCGGATCTGTTTGTGATGCCCTCTGAGGGTGGCGAAGGTATGCCGACCGTACTTCTTGAAGCAATGGCAGCAGGACTGCCAATAGTATCGACGCGGATACCTGGGACTGTGGAGATAGCTGAAAAGGAGTTTGGAAGGCTTGTCACTCCAGGGAATCCTTACGAACTGGCTCGTAGCATATTGGATGTCATTGCTGACGCCTCCTCTCTGATGGAGATGGGACGAAGAGCCATATCGTGGTCTGCACAATTCAACTGGAGCACGGTATCACGCCTAGTTGCAAATGTATATGAATCCTGCCTCAGGAGTTAGACAGAGTGGACAGTGTTTGTCTAGAGATCACGAGCACAACCAATCTAGCGCGTGCGTCCAACTGCGACGAGTGTTCGTAGTTGGGTGCTGGAAAGCCTTAACTTGCCAGAAGCCGCACGAGAGAGGGTTATGCAAATATGTGTAGTTTAGGCTACTATCGGTCATTTGTTGTGAAGAAGGCACGAGTTCTGGGGACTATTCTTGGCCAAGCTAGTGCAAAGTGAGCCAAGATGAATGTACTTTTGACTGGTGCAACCGGGGCCATAGGTGCCAACTTGGCTAAGCATCTTACAGACCGATCCCGAACAGTGATTTCAATTCTACACGACATTAGGCCCATGGACTCCGCTAAGGCGCTTGAAATCTCTGACAGAATCACTTGGGTCCAAGGAGACGTAACAGATGAGAACCTAGTAAAGAGAATCATAGCCGACTATGACGTGCGAGAGGTCTACCATTTGGCGGCTCTTCCAATAGTGGAGACTGGATTGCGGGTATATGTTCCAGTCTACTATACAAATCTCTTCGGAACCCTAACAGTTGTAGAAGCGATAAGAGATCAAAAGAATGCTGGCTACGATGTCAAGATGCTTTACCTGTCAACTGATAAGGTGTATGGCTATGGGAAGCCGCCATCGGAGGCAAGAGTATCCTACCGAAGTATCGGAAATTCAAATTCTCCAGACATTATCAAGCAGCCACAAGGGTTTAGAGAAGAGGATTGTCTGAAAGGCATGGCTCCGTACGAAAATTCGAAGGCTTGCGCTG
>Ga0315310_10000785_pt1 | contig 20252 bp, 25 predicted proteins | sample TDP5_MG_FD_203630 | JGI IMG/M metagenome (GOLD analysis project Ga0315310, IMG submission 203630) | Freshwater sediment microbial communities from Lake Towuti, South Sulawesi, Indonesia - TDP5 | ecosystem: Environmental > Aquatic > Freshwater > Lake > Sediment | place: Indonesia: South Sulawesi... | reverse complement strand
CGGGCATACCGCCGGATAACCTTAGGGCGGGTCTATCCGCAGCTGCCTGCGGCGAGATGGATCAGAAGCATAGAAACTTTATAAATTTTTATAGAAATTTGTAAATTTTTATAACTTCTTGAAAGGTTAAATTGTATCTTCGATTTCGAGAATAGATTCTCTCAAAAAATTTTTCAAAGATAAACAAACCATTGAGGCAAATATCCAAAATAGGAGAATATACGCTTTAATTAAAGTATTTCAATTCAAAAATCACATAAAAGAGATTGTATAGAAAGAAAATTTTTGAAGATAACTCAATTTAACAATAATATAAAAAAATTTTAGAAAATCAAATTGAATAAAAAAAGATAGAGAATTAAAAGATTCGTTTCAGGAGTTTTACCCTGCCAGTGTTGACATCGTATTTGACGAGTTTAGCTGCATCGAGATCAGCGAGCGCCTTGCGCACTGCAGCGCCGGCAATGCCAGACGCTTTGATTAAGGTATCGCGGTCCATATCGGCCTTTTGCCCGTGGAGCAGATAGAGCAATTTGGAGTGTGGTTGGGCACCAAAAACTTCCACGAGAAGAGTCATAGAGAGTGCGAGGACCTCACGCATTTCAACTTTCCGATCCTTGGCTTTAGCCAATTGTTGGAGATCGCCGGAAACCCTTTCCAATTCCTGAGATACATGATCTAATTCAGCCTTCATTCGGATGTTTTCTTTGATCATTTCATCTCTAGCTTGCCGACTCATTTGCGATTCGGCGGAGAGGTCTTCAAGTTGTTTAGAAGCGTCTTCCAAATGGGCTTTCAATTCGGTTTCGGTGCCTTGAATCGTGTCACGAAGATTACCTAAGAGTTGAAGAGGAGTTTGTTGGAGTGTAGAAAGCGTGGACCCTATTTCCGATTGAAGCGCCGAATAATTCTGAGTTAAGGTTTGGGTGGTCTCACTGATTTTCGGGAGAAATTCTTCCACAATCCCACTTTCAAGGTGAAGAAGAGTCAATTGATTTTGATACTGATCCTGATATTTTTCTTTCATTTTGGCAAGCGATTCCTGGATTTTGGTAAATTGAGGACCTGCAACATCATAGACTTTTTGGAATTCGCCTAACCCCGTCTGAATGCTAAACAGCTCTTTCTCGATACGATCGATTAATTTCTGCTCCATTTCAGTTTTTAAATCAGTCACAAACTCGTTGAAGATTTCAAGCGTGGATAAATTGAACTGCCGACTAGCCTCCTCCGAAATTCTCTCAAAAATCTGTTCCAATTTTTGAAGGAGAAATTGCTTGAGAGCCCGATCGGTTTCCAATTTTTTCGTGAGATCAATCAGATTCGTTAACATTTCATTGATTACATTGACTTCCTCACCAACCACCGTAAAGTATTCCTCAAAATTAAATTCCGTGGCTTGCCCCGCAAGGGAATTTTCGGTTTCTTGCTTTTTCTCGGAAATCTGCGTGATCAACCCATTCAACTGCTGTAAATTAGCCTCACACTTTTCTAATAACTCAATTCTGGCTTCTTTCGTCAGACTTGTTTCAATCTTGCCGAGAATTTCATTGATCTTCTCCATAATCAAAATCTCCAATAAAATTGGTAATAATTTATTAATAGAGCGAGTAGATTAAATAGTTTCGTTATTAGGTCATGAACACGTAACGGGGCGCGTATAGGCTAATATAGGGCAGGAGAGCGGCGATAAGCCAAGCGAGGAATAAGGCAATGAGGACAGAACTAGCCATGATATTGCGATTAATTTTACGAAAGATCCCAGCTTTAAGGATAGCAAAATTAATTTCGATCAGAATAACTATAAGGGGAATGAAAATAAAGAGTGGGAGAGAATTCTCAAGTGTATGGATAATATTCTGGGAGGCAAGACCACCAATGTTCTGGTAAAACACATCGAAACCGCTAAGAGATAGTAATCCAACAATCATAATACTCAAACCTAAGCCTTCAATAAATCCCGTCAGCAACCCCGCTTTGAGCACCTCCTTCCAAGCGGGACCGTGACTTTGATAGAGTTTATTTTGGAGTAAACCGCGGAAAAACGTCTCAAAAATAAGGAATCCCACGAATAGATAAAGGAAGAGTTTAACAAACGCGTAGGGATGCAAAATGGCAAAGTTTTGGATAACGGCGGTAACCCCTAGATTAAAGACCAAATATAGCATTCCGAAGAGTAGAAACCCGTATGTGAGGGCTAAAATATACGGTTTGATTGAAAGCTCGATACCGAAATCGGTCAGGCGTAAATTATAGGTTCTCTTTTCGTACCACATCAAGAGAAGGAGAATAGGCAGCAATAGGAGCCCTTGAACGAGGATCGGCAGAGATAATAAATTGGAGCCATAGAAATCGGTGCCTATAGTATCGCTGAGATGTAATCCATCAATAACCAAGATACTAAGAAATGAAATGCTGATATATATGCCAGCATATAGAAGAATCATGTATCTCTTATCTTTCTTGGGCATCTGCATCGCATTTTTGGGCAGTTTCATGTCCGGTTTCAACCATTGCCCAAAATAAATGATTAAGGGAATAAACAAGATTAGAGCCCCAATGGAAGTTACAATTGGAGCTTGGGTCCGAATTTCTTCGGTAATATAATTTTCGATTAACACACCAGGGTAGTTCCTCGTTGCATTTAATTTCATTGCAACTTCAAACCAATTGATCACATTTATAATGGTTGCTTTCGAATGCCCCTCGAGGAGATGATCTACTCCGGGTACAATCACGAGTTTTCGGGCAGTTCCCGCTGAAAAATCGCCATATAGACGGCTTGGAACTATCGCTGAGTAAGTTGTGATATTATACGCCGCCCAAAACCCCGGTGGACTCGAACTCATTCCATAGATTAATTCATAGGCGCTTTTTTGACTGAACATTTCATCATTACTCCCAATGATATTCAGATAGTTATATGGACGGGACGCATTGGTCCTTCCCGCAATTACGGCATTTGCAAGGGCAACCTTCGGATCATACCAGTGATTGGGATAAATATATGCATTGGAATAGAGATGGTCAAACTCAGAACTACCACTCGTAATATTGAAAACGGGTCCCCCAATACCAACCGTGGCATTAATCCAGAAGTCCCTCCGCTCTTGATCTATTATCGCAGCCAATGTGACCGAAAAAGACCCCATTGAATGCCCCACCAGCCCAATTCGATGAGTATCAATCTTCAGCCGCGTGCTTGCGTCTCGTAAATATTTTACCGCTGATAACGTCACATTCTCCCACGTGAACGTATAGGCCTCCCCTGAACTAGAATGCCCATTGGGGGTCAGCGTGAGACACACAAACCCACGCCTCGTTAATTCATAAGCTAACCCCCGAAAATATACCTTTGAACTCATAAAGCCTGATACCAATACGACCGCCGGACGTCCTTCACTATAAAAATTATACTCTGCCTTTGGTTGAAAGAGTGAAGTATCAATATCACATTCTTGCCCAAACACCGGAAATTCAGGCGCTGTCTTGATAAACGATTGCTCTTCCGTACATGGAGCCAGAATCACATTATATATGAGACTGATTGTTAACCCAATGACAATGAGCGCCAATCCGGTAATTAAAAACACCCATTTCGTCCACAGCAGGATTTTCTGCGACCGCGGTTCCACTTGCGACCCTCATTACTTTTTCAAATTTTTTAGCGCACCATCTATCCGACTTTAAAATAATTCGGATACATATTTAAAATAATTCGGATTAAAATAATTCGGAAGAGATTTTTTCCATCGCAAATTCAAATTCCTCTTCTTACCAGGTTGCATTACCTATAGGGATAGCATCGAAGACGCGATCTCCATGGCAAAAGAAGCCATTGAATTATATATATTGAGAGCTTAAAGACTCATGGAGAACCGATTCCGACTGAAGATGAGACATTGGAATATAATTTGATCGTGGATATTAATATCTAGACTCCCTTTCTTGACTCCAAAAAAATTATTAAATCCTTGAAGACCATCGGTTCGTTCGGGATAGAATCAAGGGAAGTCATCACATGCATTATCAGCCGAAACCTACACTTTTAAAATACAGAGCACAGTTTAAATTTTTTAAAAAATCATTTTTTTATAGAATATCATGCTTCAGAACTATATTAATAAAAGGCTTAATAAAGAAGATTACTGTTATTTAATTACAGAATCAAATTTATTGGTGATATTCGCGTGATTTAAAAAAGCAAAGAATACACCCATAAAAAATAAATTAAGAATGAAGTCTTGAATTATAATATGAAATTTTCAGAAGAAAAAAATTTAGGAGCCACTGCATTTCGCTTCTATAACCTTCTTAAGAAGCCGCTAATAGATCAAAAGAGAAAGAAGTTGATTAAAGAGACCTTGCGTCGTTTTCCTCATCCGAATACTCCTATAGAAATTAATATGGATTTGTGATATGGAGTAGAAATTCATTTTCAGAGGGAAAATGTAAAAAAAACTAGCTCATATTTTGAAATGTTAAAAAAATTTAAGTAAAGCGATTCATTTAATATTTCGATAGAAATTATAATAATGAATTATCCTATTTAGGGAATTTCCAATATGACGGACTTGAGCTTTACCTTTTTACTCGAGAAAGATGAGGATAGTGGATACATAGCTAGATGTCTTGAATTAAAAGGCGTCTATGGGCAAGGCGAGACAGAAGAAGAAGCATTAAACGAAATTCAAACTGCTTTAGATATTGCATTGAATTTTTATAGAGAGAAAAAACTTGTGCTTCCGTATAGAAAAATTATTCGAGTGAAACGCGATGTCCAGATTGAGGCCACTTCCACCTAGAAAAGTAAAGAAAATTTTAATGGAACTTGGCTGGAAATTTGTTAGAAAAAGTGGGTCTCATGAAATTTATCAGCATCCTGACCATCCCTTTATAATAGTTTTACCAATTCATGGAGAAATAAAGAAAGGAACGTTAAAGTCTATCATAGAAGACTTGGGCTTATCTGTAGAAGATTTTTTTAATTTAATATGATATGACAGCAATGAAAAATAAGGAAGCTTCCTATAGAATATTTATTCGGGAAAATTAAAAAAATTGATACGATAGAAAATTATATATTTCCGTTTCCCTTATTAAGTTAAAATGCTCTGGAGGAAGGAATCGGATTTTAAAACGTATAATGTTGATGCGGTATCAATTGATGTAGTTCGGAGTTTCACCTACTTCATACTTTAAGATAATGGGTAAAACAAAATAGGATTGGTTTTGAAGAGCACCGGATACTCCTGCAGGATTGCAGTCTCCCGCTGCTTCCGGGTAAATCAGGGAACTTGTCCAGGATATCCTCCGCATGCAGGAAGGTCAGCTTGTTGGGAAGGTTGGGATACTTGTCCGTCTTCAGCTGGGAAAAGAGCCTCTGCACGTGCGTCTCCGCCCCCTTAATGACCTTACAGAGCTTCTCCACCACCTTCTTCAGGAACTGCAGGTTCCGCTGCTCCTGCGCCACCGCCAGCTCCCAGGCTCACTGATCCATATAGCAGCTGTGGTCTCGCTATTGAACTCATCATTGGCTTCATTACCTTGCTGCGATTACCATTGGACTCATTTGGCGCTTCCGCCGCTCAAAACACTGGGCTAAATCTCAATTGCAGGACCAATTCGCTCAATTATGAATCCTTCGTCACAAATTAATGCTACCATCGGTAATACTCGAAGATAATTTCCTCTTTCTCTCTTTCACTACTAAACCCTCCTACGATTCATTGTTTTATTCGTTTCCTGAATTTTCTCTCAAATTATTTTTATTTCTACTATCTAACTCCACCATAATCCGCCTATCTACTTCTCATTAGCGAATAATTATCCTTCTTTAAAGATAAATTACAATTTTAAAGTATTGAAAAGAGATAATAACTACATTAAGACTCGAAATGAAGCGGTGGAGTATGAATGGAACTATTACGCAAATGGTGTATTCGCGATAAACCCGTGGCTGAATACCGAAAAAGTGCTTTGCCCTCCAGTTCCCCACCATAGATATAAAAATTCTACAATTAGATAATGAATTTCTATTGTATCGGTTAAATGAAATGAATTTCACTGAATAATTATTTTAATAATTGATTGATATTCAAAACTAGTTGTCCATCTGCAAATATACAGTATTCTGAGCTAATCAAAGCCATTATAGCGTCTTTGAGTTTTTCTTCTCCTAAAAAGTCTGAATGGGCGCGAATCAATTCAGCCTCAGTCTGGGCTTTGAATTGGATTTCGAAAAGTAGGTACGCCATCGCTACATGGAGTTCCTCAATTTTGGCGCTTTGCATTCCCTCAGCGACCTTTATGGCGTATTTCACTATTTGTTTGAGATTCTTTTTTGATTTAATTTGTAAATATAAAATAATTTCACTTAGCAACCGTCGTGCGTCTTTGGTACTTTTGGCAGAGTAGAGTTTGAATAGAGCATCTCCATGCCGCTCATCTGCTGTAGAACTGATTCCAGATATGCTGGATTCAAAGAGTTTTTCAAATTCTGATTTTGCTTGTGCAAGAATGTCCGCATCATTTGTGAAATATAGGGTTTCGGTATTGCCTCGCCAGAAATTCTTTGCTTTTTTGAACCCTAAATTCATTTTCGTAATATTACAGGAGCCCACCATCAACCAATTCTCAGAAAGCCAAAGTTTAGCATGTATATTGTCCAATGATCTGAAATTGACATCGAAAGCAAGCAGATCAAGCACTTGTTCCTTTGCTTTTTGAATAGACTGGCGTACGCTTTGCGGAGGTCTTGCTAAGATTCTAATATCTACATCGGAGGTGTTCACTTTCTGCTTTAAGATCTCGATAGATTCTTCATCATAAATTCGCTCGCTACAAATGTAAATATATTCCTTCGCATCATTTATGAATTGGGAAAAGAAGTCTCGTGCGCGTCCATCAAAGGGGCTTATTTTCAAACCAGATGTGATTTCAGAAGGGGGGCTCAAATTTGGGGGGTATTCTTTAATATTTTTCCGTTGAACAATTTTCCATTCTTGTTGAATTGCTTGCTGAAGATCAGCAGGCAATCGATCAAATAGTTGCCCTTGCAGCTTTTTTTCGAGTTTTGAGGGTAGTATAAACAATTGACGCATTCGATCATAGTCATCTAATAGAAATAATCGCTGATTTTCGTTATATATTGTTAAATATACATCCCATTGCATTTGATCAATTAAATTAGCGGATAATAAGAGGGCGTTTTGATCGGTCACAATGAATTTCCCATGCATAGAATACCATTTTTCGCCCCCTCCTTCGGCCATTTGTCCACTCTGAGATGTGTCCGTTAAAGAAGCATCACCAACTTCCCAATTGCAAATATCTACTTCCACATTATTAGCTTGTAAATCTGCATAGAATCCTGCGATTTCTTCCCGCTTCTCAGGTTTATTAAAGCTATCGATGGGGAGCGTAATTACCTCAATTTTAATGCCTTCATGTGCTCTTTTTGTTAATAGATCTATTATCTTATTAGAAGTCAATTGAAATGCAATAATTTTAATGAATTCTTTCGCATTCTCAATGCTTTCATATATTGGACCTTGATCCTCTGAAAAAATTAATTTATCCGTACTCATACAAAGCCCCTTTCAGTACCATTCACGTTTTATATTATCCTATGAATATCCCTTCCCACCAAATTTAAATTCTTTTACCTCTTTCGACAGAAATTCCCTTGAGTCTCCCGGTCACCACTCTTTAAATATTATTTTGCCTAGAGATTTTCGTGGAGTTAATAACTGAACTTCTTGTTTCCTATTTGAGGGCATATTATGGTGTATAAGGTTATTCTCGGCGATTGTGAAACCGAATTGGAGAGGTTGCCGGCGATTGACTTCTTCACGGAAGTACATCTCACTTTCTTAGATCCTCCTTTCAATCAAAGCAAGGAATACGCAAAACACAATGATTCAATGCAGGAAAAAGATTATTGGCGTTGGATAACCCGAATCTGCCAAAAAATTTACAATTTAACGGCATCAGGCGGTGCCATTTACTTTATGCAACGGGAGAAAAACACAGAATTCGTCCTCAATAGCTTAAGAACGACTGGTTGGACCTTTCAGAACCTCATTATATGGAAAAAACTAACATCAGCGGTGCCTGGAACCTACCGCTTCGGAAAACAGTTTCAAATCATTGCTTTCGCTACAAAGGGCGCTAAACCACGAGTCTTCAATCGGTTACGGATTGATTTGCCACTTGAGCCACACCACAAACTAGAACGAGAGGATGGAGTCTATGTGACCGATGTCTGGGCTGATATCCGGGAATTAACATCAGGTTATTTTGCTGGAGATGAAGCAATCCGCATTTCAAACAATAAACCCTTTTCAAAAGATGGCAACCGATTCCATAAACAGCAATCCCCTATTAAACTCTTAACTCGCATCATCCTTGCTTCTTCTCGCCCAAACGATTTGATTTTAGATCCTTTCGCTGGAACCGGCGTAACCAGCGTCGTGGCAGAGCAACTCAAGCGGAACTCGATTTCTATCGAACTTGATTCGATTAATGTGGCTGTCATTGAAAAACGCCTTATGAACCGACGGCATGCCGATGATATTTCTAAATTCTATTCCTATTATCAATATACTGAAGATTTATCGTCTATTTGGCCAATTTCTTCTGCCGTATTTTCCTCAAAAAAAGGCTTTAAATCAATTGAAGATTATTTATAATTTTAAAAAACTATCAATGATCAATTATCCTTAATTAATAATCAATTGTCCTTAATTAATCGTTGATTAATGTCGTGAAACCGTGATTTCACGACCAATTGTTAACTATTTTTTGACTTTTTTAAAATTACATGATATAATTCTTCATCGATTGAAATATTAATGTCATTCATTCCCCAATTAATTTCTTTAATTCAAGATACTCTTCTCTGTCGATTTCGCCCTTAGCGAGTCGTTGTTTCAGAAGTTCCAGCGATGAAATCGCGACCTGCGGGGAGGTTGAGGGTTTAAATCCTTTTTCTTGTCCAATTAAAGGGAACAAATATGTTCCACAGAGAATTAATCCGCTAGTTATGATGAGTGATAATATAGCGGCGAATATTTGAGGAAATGAGGAAATAAAGCATCCTATAATGCCTCCAATTATGCAAATCAACCATCCAATATAATGAGCAGTTCTTACATCTCGGAGAGCATTCTCAGTTTCAAGATAGGAAAGAAAAATAGTTTCGATTAAATGAGCGATAACAAGTATTAATAATCCAAAAGCCAAAATAAAACTCATTACCATCAAATCTATAAAAGCATATAATCCAAATACCACAGCTATTGCAATTTGACATGCTAATAAAATAGTATAAAATATACTAAAAATTACCAATCGTTTATAACTTTCATTCAATTATGAAACCTTCTCTACCTTTACGAAGATCATACAGCTTAAATAGATAGGTGATTTTTCGAAATGCGATATTTTAAGATTTAAATCTTATTTTTAGGAATGGAGGGATTTATACCACTTGGATAATAGTATTCAATGGAAAATCACGGGAATAGGTGCCAACTCGCAATTCGATAGCACCTTGGGTTAGAGCCCATTGATTGTTAATAGGATTATAATAGTGCAGATTCTTAATTTCTATGGGAATTTCAACTACTTGCGTCTCATCGGGTTGGAGGACGACTTTCCGAAACCCGCACAGGGCTTGCTCGGGGCGGTCGAGGGGTGGCTCCAGGGCATGGAAATAGACTTGGACGACCTCAGCGCCCATAGAAGGACCGGTATTACTGATTTCGATGAAGAGGGTGACGACATTCTTAGGGGTCATTTCTGCCGGATCAATTGAGAGATTGTTTAAATAGAAAGTGGTGTAGGACAGCCCGAAACCGAAGGGGTAGAGGGGCGGAATCTGGTATTTATCATAATGACGATACCCTATATAGAGTCCCTCATCGTAATGGATGTCAATTTTGGGGGGTTGCTTCGGCGGATGGTTCGGCTACCACCATTCATAGCGCGCAGCTTGGATATAACCGGATTTGATAGCGGGGTAGGTATGCCCGGGCGGGTATTGAGGGGAATGGACTGGAGTATCCTCCAAGCGCCTCGGAAAAGTGATGGGTAACTTCCCGGACGGGCTCAAATCGCCACAGAGGACGTTAGCGATGGCGTGCCCGCCTTCTTGGTGAGGTTGCCAGACGCCCAGGAGCCCCGTAATCTGGTCGAGCCAAGGGTCCATCAGACACGCGCTGCCGCCGAAGAGCACGACTACCGTGTGTGGGTTTTGCTGGGCGATCCGCAGAATCGATCGAATCAATTTCGGTTGGAGCGCGAGGGAATGCCGGTCTTGACCTTCCATATCGTTGAAGAAGTGTTGGGTCCAGCCAGTTACGACAAGTATCAAATCCGCCTGTTTCGGATTCTTCACGAATTGCACTTTCCCTACTAGTTTCTCCCGCAGTGCGCTCTCCACGGTGGAATAGATAGGTGGCGCAACGGCGGAGCTCCCACCCCATGGGAACGAACCCAATCGGTAGTTTGCCAGGTTCCCGGTCAGGTAAATCGTCTTGACGCGGGAGAGGTCGATGGGGAGGATGTGGTCGGTATTTTTCAGCAGGACGAGACTTTCCCCGGCGATGGTGCGGGCGAGGGCGCAGTGTTCGGGGGTATTGCGGCTCCCTGGCGGTACGCTCTCGGGGGGGGTCGAAGAGCCCGACGGTATCCATGATGCGCAGCAGCCGGCGAACGCACTCATCGAGGTCTACCATCGAGAATTCCTGGTGTTCGAAGGCGCGCCTCAGAAGCTCTGGCTTATACACAATGGCGTGGGGCATCTCGAGGCAGAGTTTCGCTTTTAGGCAGGTGGCGGCACACTTTTTAAATTACAGCAAGCGGGATATAAATTTAAATGAGGATATGTATTTAAAGCGAAATTAAGAGGGAATATCTGATTTTTTAGTAATGGCAATATATTCTGCGAAAGAGGTGGATTCAGGAATCGGCAGATTATCTTCTTTTAAGCCTTGGATATGTATTTCGATCGCTTCGTACATATTCTGCTCTGCCTCTTCTTGCGTAGCTCCGGTAGCCACACAACTGGGCAAATCAGGAGAATATGCAGAATAATTATTATTTGCCTTTTCAATTACAATAAGAAATCGGTACATATCTTATCTCTTCCCTTTTAATTGCGCCTGTTTTAATATACTATTTAAGGTCCCTGGGGCTAAATTGTCATTTGGATGACCTGCAATGGTTACTCTCCCAAGTTTTGTTGGATGCTTATAATGTCGATGGCTACCTTTTTGTGCAACTAAGTATAATCCATCGAATTCGAATAACCTAATGACTTCACGTATTTTCATGATAATCTCTTATTTATAGTTAATTAGATATAAGAAGATACATAAGGATTTATCCAATTTTGGCAGGCGATGAGTGAAAAATTTTTTTCTCCAAATTAAAAGTTATTTCTCCAAATCAAAAGTTAGTTAGAATAAATCTATATAAAAGCACCCAACAGTTGAGGATAGTCGAAGTCAGCTTTTCACAGATGATTAATAATCATTCAATTGAAAGTATTAATTTTAGTGAGATGTTATGAGAATCATCAGTATAAGAAACGGATTTGAATGTGACCATAGTTCTTCAAATTATGAATTCTTTTCGTCAGAAAAAGCGCTGACGGAGGAAGAACGCCGCAAAATCGCACAATACTCTAGACGCTCAAGACCGGGCACGCGAAAAGCGACATTTCAATATAATGGAGATTGGAATGATTTACCTTCCGGAGCGGAAGAGGATTTATTAATGAATTACTTTGATATTCTGGTCAGCGAAAGTTATGATTCATGGCATTTTGCAATTGTATTCGATTATGAGAAAAACCTATTGAAGGAATTGAAGAAGTATGAATGTGAAGGGCCTGATGATACGGGTATAAGAGTAGACCATACGAAAGATCGAATAATTCTACACCTTTTTAGTATGCTTGAATACGACGATCCTTCCCTATATCGTTTTACGACAGGAATCGCCGAGGAGGAAGAGGATAAATCAGAAGTTGATGTGGATTTTAAAAAGTACCGGAATTTATTGATTGTTCTAAAACGAGAAATCTTGAATGGTGATTTTAGTTCGCTTCACGCGGTGGTGGACTTCTATGAGCCGGGAAAACTTGGAGATCAGGTAGCATACACGAAAGTTGGGAAGAAAATTCAATCGATTTTGGTCAAAGATCAGGAAGACTAAAATGTACTTCGCAAGGCATCCTGATATTATTATTCGTAGAGAGCATTTCGGCGAAATTGCCTTCAATACAACAAATGGTAAATTAGTGGAGTTTGATAGAGAAGTATGTCGTCTTCTGGAACTTACAGATGGTAGAACAGACTTGCAAGATCTAGTTAAAAAGATAGAAGATGAGTTTAATATAGAAATTAAACCTGCTGGGATTACCCGAATTATCGAGTTTTTAAGATATAATGGATTTCTGACTAAGAATTTTATAAGTCCCTCTATTACTTATGATTATTGGCCCGAGAAAGCAATAAATTTGTCTGCGCCTGAAACCGTCCATCTTGCTTTAATGCATAGGTGCAATTACCATTGTCCATCCTGTTATATCGATGATCCAAATACTCCCGAAATGACGACTCCTGAAATAAAGGCTCTGATTGATGAACTGGCAGAAATGAAAGTCTTTCAACTAGCTATTGGTGGGGGTGAGCCGTTTCTGAGAGAGGATTTGATTGAAATCGTTAGTTACGCATATTTTCACGGGATCATTTCCAATATAACAACCAATGGATCTTTCATTACTCCTAAAATTGTTAGAGAATTATCAGAGTACATAGGCCAAATTCAGCTTTCCCTAAATGGACACGACAGGAAGCTGCATGAATCATCTCGCCAGGAAAATAGTTTTGAACCGGTTTTGAAGGCATTAAAAATCCTCCGAAAGCAAAAGATGCGATTTGGAATAAATGTTTTACTTTGTAGAGAGAATTTTGAATCTGTTGAAAAAATTATCGAATTTAGCATAGAGAGTGGTGCTAGCACAATAAATTTCCTCAGACCAAAACCCACATGCAAAAATTATTTATGGTATGATAAAAATTCATTGTCCAACGAAGCATATTGGCTTTTAAGCTCAATCCTTCAGAAAATGTTATATGATTATCCTTCGATACGAATTACCGTTGATTGTGCATTCTCATTTTTAATGAGTGGGGTATCGCCCCATTTTCTTCAGCAACATGGAGTGTATGGTTGTTCCGGGGCGATGAGATTTGTAAGTATTCATCCTGATGGGAGTGTTTATCCATGTTCGTTTCTTGATTACCCTACTTTTTATGGAGGAAATGTCATAAAAGATGGACTAAAAATAATATGGCATGAGTCATTTCAAAAATTTAGAAAGAATATCGTTACAGGTAAATGCAGCCTATGTAAGAATAAGGATTTTTGTAGAGGATGTAGAGCAGTTGCTTATTATGAAAATGAAGATATCGCCTCTGATGATCCGGGATGTTTTATAGAATATTAACCTGTAGATTGAGAATAATATTAAAATAAGACCCCTCTTAAGAATTAGAGAGGTTCAATTCCTTCATTTTCAAGCCAATCTTGCATTTTTTGGAATAGTTGGTTTTTCTCAAATAGGAACCAGCGTTCTCGTTCGTGGGGATAATCGATCAGTACATTTTTGAAGCGGGAAAAAGCGCCTCGTCCATCGATCGCAATAAGAAGTTTCTCTCGGAGCCGCGTATTTTGAACAGTGCCGATGAAATCTACCATTATTTGGTAGCTTTCATATGATGAAAGAGGGGGAATGAAGAGGCGGTCTTCGTCTTCGTTAGACTCAGGTTCTGGTTGGTCTTCAAAGAACTCTTCGGAATCCCATGCTGAATCATAATAGATTTTACCAGTTTTAAGCCCCAAATAGTAATCTGAAACAGAACGATCCGCCTCAAAAGCAATGAGAAGTTCGTTAAGATCAATTTGAAGTTTAATTTTATTTTTTGCCAATATTCTGACCAGCTTTTCCAATATTTTGAACCACTTTACTTTACTTATATCTCTGGTTATGTTTTGTAATTTGATTGAATTAGATAAAATAGGCTTGTAAATATTATCCTCGTAAGGTTCAAGACTATAGGATATTAAATCAGATTCTATTGATACTAATATAGGAATCAGAATTGCTTCTCAACTTTTTTCATGAAAGTTTTTTAAATCTAAAGCATAGTCAATTACTTGGTCAATCGAATGACTATAATATTGGTTTTCTCCCACTTTAAACTCAATCACAAAAACAATGCCATTTATTATGACTATATTATCGATTCTCTTTCCCATTCTTGGAATTACATATTCAAAAAAGACGTATCCTTCTGGAAATTTGTTTAATGATTCTTTTAAAATCTTAATTTGAGAGGTCCAAGCAATTTTTTGTTGTTCTTCCAATTTAAATTTATGATTTGAAGTAATTTGTCCCAATATTGCTTCTAAATCAGCCTTTAAAAATTGCTCTATTGATTTCGAGTAATATGATCTCATAATCATTGGAAATCAATTCCTTTAATCATCAGCTCTTCAATTTGTTGATTCAATATATCATTAATATCATGGGTGGGAGATTATACTTTAGGACCCCTTCTTATTTAGATTAGGGTATAAATTTAAAATTGTAAAAAATGATTATTAGGAGATTATGAAGGAGAAATCTGATTTAGGGTATAAATTTAAAATTGTAAAAAATGATTATTAGGAGATTAGGAAGATGGAAGGTGAATTATCCCTTGAGGCGATAAGGAATTTTTTATATGAGAAGAAGGAAAGCATAATGGAAAAGTTTGGGATAAGAAAAATTGGGATTTTTGGTTCTTTTGTAAGGGGGAATGAGAAAGCAACAAGTGATATTGATATTATAATTGAATTTGAAGAGGATAAAGTGACTTTTAAAAATTACATGGGATTGAAATTTTATCTGGAAGAGATTTTTGGTCGGAAAGTGGATTTGGTGATTATTGAGGATATAAAGCCATTGCTGAAGGAATCAATTCTGCGAGAAGCTGTTTATGTCTAGGGATTTACGAGTTTATTTAAATGATATAAAGGAAAGTATTCAGCTAATAAAGGATTATGTGAAAAAGAATTCCTTTACCAAATTTTCCAAAGATAGGAAAACCATTGATGCAGTTGTCCGAAATTTGGAGATAATTGGGGAAGCTGTTAAATTTATTCCGGAGGATATTATATCCAAATATGATTATGATTGGAAGGGTGTAGTGGGATTGAGAGATATTCTTATTCATGGCTATTTTGGTATAAATCTAAAGATAGTATGGGATATTATCCAAAATGAGCTGCCTAAGTTCGAGAAATGCATAAATGAAATCATAGAGAAAGAAAAATTTGAATGAGTTAATTCGATTAAATACAGGATTTTCAAAATAATTAGATCATTTGAAAAATTATACTATTTGAATGATAGTTTGCAATGGAAGATCGCGGGAAGAGGTTCCGACCCGCAATTCGACCGCCCCCGGGGCGAGAGCCCATTGATGGGTGAGGGGATCATAATAGCGTAGATTTTTTATTTCGATTGGGATTTCCACCACGTGCGTTTCATCAGGTTGGAGAAGCACTTTCCGGAACCCGCAGAGGGCTTGGCCGGGTCGGTCGAGGGGCGGCTCGAGAGCATGGAAATAGACCTGGACGACCTCTGCGCCTGTAGAAGGTCCGGTATTTGCGAGTTCCAAGGAGACGGTAACGGTATTCTCAGGGGTTACTTCCGATGGCTCAATAGAGAGGTTATTAAAAGTGAAGATGGTGTAGGACATCCCGAAGCCGAAGGGGAAGAGGGGATCAATCTGGTATTTATCGTAATGGCGGTAGCCGACATAGAGCCCCTCATCGTAATGGATATCGATTTGGGGGAGGTGCTTCGGCGGGTGATTTGGCCACCACCATTCATAGCGAAAAGCTTGGAAATAACCGAATTTGATTGCGGGGTAGGTGCGTCCGGGCGGATATTGCGGGGAATGGACGGGGGTATCCTTAAGTCGCCGGGGGAAGGTGATCGGCAATTTCCCGGACGGGTTCACATCGCCGCAGAGGACGTTGGCGATGGCATTCCCGCCTTCCTGGTGGGGTTGCCAGACGCACAGTAGCCCTGCGATCTGGTCGAACCAAGGGTCCATCAGGCAAGCGCTGCCGCCGAACAGCACGACCACGGTCTGTGGGTTTTGCTGAGCAATTCGCAGAATCAATCGAACTTGTTTCGGTTGCAACGCGAGAGAATGCCGGTCTTGGCCTTCAGCATCGTTGAAGAAGTGCTGGGTCCAACCGGTAGCGATGATGACCAAATCCGCCTGTTTCGGATTCTTCACGAATTGCACTTTTCCTGCCAGTTTTTCCTGCAGCGCACTCTTCACGGTGGAATAGGTAGGTGGCGTAACAGCGGAGCTCCCACCCCACGGGAACCAACCCAATCGGTAGTTTGCTAGATTCCCAGTGAGGCAGATTGTCCTGACGCGGGAGAGGTCGATGGGGAGGATGTGTTCGGTATTCTTGAGCAGAACAAGGCTTTCCTCGGCGATAGTGCGAGCGAGGGTGCGGTGCTCGGGAGTGTTGCGGCTTCCTGGCGGGAGGCTCTCAGGGGGGTCGAAGAGCCCGACGGCGTCCATGACGCCCAGCAGCCGGCGCACACAATCATCGAGGTCTGCCCGCAATTCCTGGTGTTCGAAGGCATACCTCACAGCCTCTGGCTTATACACAATGGCACGGGGCATCTCAAGGCACAATCGCGCCTTCAGGCAGGTGGCAGGGTGCCGCATCCGATGGGTCGCGCCCCAATCTGAGACAATGACACCTTCAAACCCCCATTCGCCAAATACCTTCTCCGCCAGGAGCTCGGGGTTCTCGAAGACGTATTTCCCATTCAACTGGTTGTAAGCGCCCATGATCATCAGCGCCCCGGCCTCTTGCACTGCGGCTCGGAAGGCAGGGAAGTAGATTTCCTCCAGGGTCCGCTCATCGATGATGGAGTTGCTGAAGTAGCGCCCGACTTCCGAGTTATTGCAGCAGAAATGCTTCACGCAGGCGGCAACGTGCTGGGATTGGATGCCCTGCACGAGCCGGACGGCGATTTGCGAATTCAGGAACGGGTCCTCGGAGAGGTATTCGAAGGTACGCCCGTTGAGCGGGGTGCGACAGATGTTCAAGCCTGGGCCGAGCAGGGCGTGGCGACCCACCGCCCGGAGCTCTTCGCCCAAAGCGACCCCGTAGCGATAGGCAAGGTCGGGATTCCAGGTGGCCGCTAAGCCGATGGCGGCGGGAAAGTAGGTATTCTTCGGCCCTTTTCTCGATTGCCTGACGACCCCATGGGGCCCATCCGTCATCCAAAAGGTAGGAATCCCCAATCGCGGGATTGCGTGCGTGGTGAAAGGCGTTGCGCCTGATAAGAGGGATATTTTCTCCTCCAAGGTCAGTTGCGCGAGGAGTGCTTCAATCCGTTGATTCATACGAATATATAACGTAGTGTGGCTTCAAATAATTTATGTCATTAAGATTTATTTTCTGAGAGTTGACCATCAAAGGAATCTAAAGATATAATCTTATATTGAATGAAATCATTGATATTCTTGATAATAGTATTACAAAGAACTGGTCAAGACAAAAAAATGAGCAGACCAGATTTTGAAAGAGGAAGTGTATTGAATGAATATTAATGAATTGATAACAGTTGATCCCGATATATGCTTTGGGAAACCTCATATCAAAGGAACCAGGATAAAGGTAAGCTTTATTTTGGAGTTGATAACTTCGGGTTGGACGATTGAACAGATTCTACAAGAATATGACCATTTATCTCGAGCACAAGTGATGGCATGCTTGGTTTATGCAGGTCATGTTGTAGACGCGTGTGAAGGGAAAGTGGAAATCTCCGATGAAATATGAGTTCTTTTGCGACGAAAATATTACAAGAAAATTGCAGGCGATCATTAAAAAATTTGGTTTTCAAGTTGATTCAGTAAGGAATCAGAAGTTATTCGGAATGAATAATGGGGATTTCGTGAATTACCTAAATGCGCATAATTCTATATTAATAACCTTTGATAAAGATTTTCTTAAAGCAGAATTGTCCGTGAATCAAGGGATAATCATTTTGGATGTTAATCCAAATCGTGATGAATTTGCAGTCCCTCTATTAGAGGCGTTTTTGACGATCCTTAAAAAGGAAAAAATTAATTTAATGGGTAAAAAAATAGTGCTTAACCAAGATTATCTCTTAAAATTCAAAAGGTAATTTTAAAATGGATCTAGATAGAGAAACGCGTTGATAATAAAAAATGATTATTAGGAGATTATAAAGATGGAAGATGAATTATCCCTTGAGGCGATAAGGAATTTTTTACAGGAGAAGAGGGAAAGTATAGGGGAAAAGTTTGGAGTAAAAAAAAATGGAATTTTCGGTTCTTTCGTGAGGGGGAATGAGAAAGCAACGAGTGATATCATATTTTAGTTGAATTTGAAGAGGATAAAGTGACTTTGACTTTCAAAAATTACATGGGGTTGAAATTCTATTTAGAAGAGATTTTTGGTCGGAAAGTGGATTTAGTGATTATTGAGAATATAAAGCCAATGCTAAAGGAATCAATTCTGCGTGAAGCTGTTTATGTCTAGGGATTTATGAATTTATTTAAATGATATAAAGGATTATGTGAAAAATGAACTCGTGAGGGAGTCCAGATGAAGTGAGGAAGTCCAAGTTCGAGCGAGCCTTAAATAGACTTAAAGTTACTTAAGTCTATGTAGAACAGAACCCATCCGCAATATTTTGGTGCAATTTATGCTCATGAAAAGGTTTTCATTTTGCTTTAGGCATTCGATGCATCGATATCGATGTAATTAGGGAGTTTGAAAAGGAGTATAGGCTAATGATATCAGAACTAGACAATCGATGCTATCGCCGCAGCAGTTTGAAGGCGATGCTGGTCCCCATTTTTTGGGCAAACCCGAGTTGAATGATCAGCATAGCGAGGGGTTCAAGGTAGCGGGCGTTCTGCAGCGGTCCAGCATCGATGGGATCGAATCCGATATCGCTGATAATCATATCAACCTCAGCTTTCGCGTCCGTGTCATCTCCACAATAGAACATTGTGGGTTTTTCTGGACTAAAGGCGATTTCGTTCTGAAAAGTGGCGGCAAAGGCATAATTGAAGGCTTTCACTACCTTTGCGTCGGGAATTAGCGCCGCAATTTCTTCAGCAGCGGAGGAGGTATGTCCGACGACAAGCCCTGAGAAATCCGGAGTGAGCGGATTTGTGATATCGATGACGGTTTTTCCAGCGAGCGGTCCAGCCGCAGCTAAGGCCTCCGAGACCACATTATAATGGACGGCGAGAATCACAATACCCCCAAACTCAGCGGCTTCTATAATGGAGCCACCTTGGATATTGGCACATAGCTCCTCTGCTACTTGACGCCCTTTATCTGGATCGCGTGATCCCAGGAAAATCTCATAGCTGTGGTCGGCTAAGAGCCTGCCTAGCGCTTGGCCCATATTGCCGGTCCCAATAATTCCGATCTTTTTTTCCAAATGAACCTCACCTCATGAATTATGATACGATGAATATATATTTCGGCTTCAAAGCTTAATAAAAAAGAGGCAAAAATTAGTGAAATTAATTCCTATTCAATGAAAAAAGAGATCAAATAAAGTGGGTTCTGTTCTACATAGGCTTAAGTGACTCTAAGTCTACTTCAGGCTCGCAAGGATTTTTTTACTACAATTTCCATGTAAATACACTTATTTTGAAACTGTTAGCTACGGCTAAAAGTTGCAGATAGAGATATATGGATTTATCAAGCTATTTAAAAATAAAGGATAGGAAAGGAATTCAAATTCAGAATTCAAGAATCTTAATAAAGCGATGTGATGTGTATGGGTGAAAGTCAGTATGCGGTAATCTCGTATCGATGGGTTGTGTTAGGCGTATTAATGATTATGGAAGCATTGAACCAGGTGTTATGGATTAATTTTGCCCCAATTAGTACAGAGGCAGCTCAATATTTTTTTGGGTTGGCGGATCAAACGACAATATTGCTTGTGGATCTTTTATCTTTAATTTTCATGGTAGTCTTTATTGCAGTTACTATTCCTGCGTCTTGGGTAATTGATACGAAAGGGTTCAGAATTGGTGCAGGGATCGGGGCAATTTTCACAGGTGTCTTTGCCTTCTTACGCATTTTTGCAGGGACCAATTATA
>Ga0315310_10000784_pt1 | contig 20252 bp, 18 predicted proteins | sample TDP5_MG_FD_203630 | JGI IMG/M metagenome (GOLD analysis project Ga0315310, IMG submission 203630) | Freshwater sediment microbial communities from Lake Towuti, South Sulawesi, Indonesia - TDP5 | ecosystem: Environmental > Aquatic > Freshwater > Lake > Sediment | place: Indonesia: South Sulawesi... | reverse complement strand
GAGAACAGCGAGCCAAACCAGGACGTTGAAACCTACACGGTGAAAGCAGTGACCAGCAGAGAAGAAGCCGAAAAACTTATGGCTTTAGGCTATGAGTTCCATTATCGCACTCAGGACGGTGTTGACTTGTTCAGAAAAAAGGTGATCGGGCTTGACTGAAAACTTGGCTACTCAGCCTTTCAAATACTCCGCAGAGGCAAGCAAAGAACAAGACGTGTTCTACATGAACAGAGAAACCGGAGCATGCACATTTGAGAAGCCTCATGGAGAGTTTCAGAATACATTTGCAGAGATTCAGAACACGTTTGCTGAAATGTTTCCAATGTGGGTCGGCAGGGTCCTAATAACAGCGGAAAACGAGGAGTGGGCTTTAACAGCGGCTAAAGTGACCACAGGTTTCGCCTCCTCCATTCTCATGTCGCCAGCTGAGGCAGGAATAGAAGGCACTTTGCCGCCGGATAAGACTCCTGATGGGCGCTTAGGAACACTCATCCAGATTTATCATCAAACCCGACCAGACTTGAAACAACAGATGATTCTGAGAATCGGCCAATGCGTCATGACATGTCCCACAACCGCAGCTTTTGACGCTTTGACCGATGCGAAAAGAAGACTGAAGGTAGGTCGTAGCCTCCGCTTTTTCGGAGACGGATTCCAGAAAAGAGACACCTTATACGAGCGCAAAGTCTGGCGCATACCAGTGATGGAAGGCGAATTTATCGTGGAAGACAGATTCGGCGCCCAAAGAGCGGTTGCTGGTGGAAATTTTCTTATTTTGGCCGAAAACCAGAAGGCTGGTTTGCATGCGGCTGCAGAGTCAGTCAACGCCGTCAACCAGAAAGCTGAAAAGGTCATTCTGCCCTTTCCAGGTGGCGTGTGTCGATCAGGTTCCAAAGCTGGCTCATTAAAGTACAAATTGAAGGCGTCCACTTTTCATCAGTTCTGCCCCAGATTGAAGAAGCTAGTGCCAGACACGCAGGTTCCAGATGACGTGAACAGTGTCTATGAGATTGTCATCAACGGCTTGAATCTGGATGCGGTTAAGCGGGCAATGGCTGAGGGAATAAAGGCTGCTGTGAAGGTTCCAGGCGTGGTAAAAATCTCAGCTGGAAACTACGGTGGCAAACTAGGCCCGTACAGGGCGTATTTGAAAGAAGTATTGAAACTCTAATCAGGGTGTGCACACTTTTGCGTCTGATCGTGGCCATAACCGGCGCTAGCGGAGTTGTCTATGCCAAGCGACTTTTAGAGATGCTTCGAGAAAAAAAGATAGAAACAGACCTGATTGTGAGCAGAGCAGCGGAGAAGGTTATCGAACACGAGATAAGAACGTCTAAGGAAGACTTGGAAAAGCTGGCGGGTCATGTTTATAGCGTGGATGATTTGAATGCACCTATCATGAGTGGGTCATTCCAAACGGACGGCATGATAATAATTCCCTGCACTATGAAGACTCTGGCTGGAATCGTGCATGGATACTCTGACAACCTCATTTTAAGAGCGGCAGATGTGACGCTGAAAGAGAGACGAAAACTTGTTGTTGTTCCTCGAGAAACCCCATTGAGTACGGTTCATCTGCGCAACATGCTGGGAGCGGCGAAGCTCGGCGTCTTTGTGGTTCCTGCCATGCCAGCCTTCTACCACAAACCAAAAAGAATTGAAGACCTCGTGGACTTTGTTGTCGGCAAGGTTTTCGATTGCTTAGGCTTAGAGCACAAACTGTTCCAGCGATGGACAGGGATTGGAGCAAAAAAGTTGTAGAGAAAATACCCTCTCTTACTTTTGAACTCCTTTCTTTATCCTTTGGTAGTCTTTTCTGAGTTTCGCCGCTGCTTTGCCGTCTTCGATGATTAGAGCTCCGCGATAGCCACAGTTTCTGCAATCCCACAGAGACCACATTTGAGGAAGCCCGTGGGCCCAAAAAACCTTAGCTGAACCACATCGAGGGCAATATTTCGCTCTCTTTAGCATACGTTCAATTGCCTCAGCCTTTTTGCTCTCTTTCTTGCAGGTCCATTTCTTCATAAATAACGTGCCAAGCACCTCAGAATCGAACTCTTGGGCCACTTTTCCACACAAAGGACAACGTTGATGTGGTTGAATCTGTTTATCGTAGGTACACTTCACGTTGGGACACATCCAAGTGCCCATGGTTTTTCACTGATTGAACAGTGTTTGTCAAATTATCTTCACGTATTCTGTGCCTCTTCCCTCTGGCGATCCCACCACGACCCGATGATACTTTCGCTTGTTCTTTTTGTCGCGAACGAGTTCCAGCTTTCCCTTGACAAGAATGGTTTCTCCAACTTCGGCAAGGTCACCATACAATCCCTCGTAGGAGGCCACTTCCTCGATGTCAGCAACCTGAGGACCCTTGATAACTCTTGCGTCTTGAACGTGATAGACAGCAGGCAGGAAGAGAGATTCAGAGTTGTCGTCCACGACGGCGCCCAAAACAATAAGGCCTAGGGGCTCATAAATCTTATCAGCATATTCCTCATTCACCTCTTCCTCAAGCTTAACCGGGTGAACGCTGAACTTCGTGTCTTCGAAGACTCCAAGATTCCACTTCCGCTTGTAGATCTGCAGGGCTTCATCTGTGGTTAGAGGGTGAGAACGCGCCTTGCTTCTGCACCATGCCTTAAGACCTGAATTTTCAAGTCTTCGAATATGCGAGGCTGGCTGAGAATATGCCTCCTGCAAGGCTCGTTTCACAGCCAAGCTGTTTTTCAGACCGTAAACAGTTATATCTGTGTCCGAAACGCCTAGGCGGTGAATGTTAAGGAGTATAGAACCCGACACTCCGAAAAATTCGGGTGGAACACCGCTCTTCTCGGACAAAAACGACACGAGCCGGATTAATTTTTTCTGTAGGAAATCGAGACGCTTAGCCTCCACTAGTTTAGCCAGTTTCTCCTCTGGCTTATAATGTCTTGAAAGATATTCAAGTGGCACAGCTGTCATCAAAATGTTGTAAAAGGGCGAATAGAAGAGATAATGAGGATAATCCTTCTCAAGTAGATTAAAGGTCTCCAACAGGCTTGGAATGGTATAATTCCTTAACACTCGTTTGAACCGCCATATTCCCTTTCCCCAGCTCCCAAGCCTAGCTGGAACATACTTCAAGTATGAGATGACTCTGTTCGGCGGATGGTAAGGCCCAACGACGCAGAAGAAAAAACCTTCCTTAGTACGCAAGAAATCGCGGTCTCTAAACTTACGCAATGTCATTAAATGGTGTCGCACCTAGGTCAGCTTGAATAGACCTAATGTTGCCGGTATGAACTATTAAAGTTCACCTAAAATGCGACAACATTAAGAACTAGCATAGCAAAGAGAAAGCTCAACTCAAAAAAAGGTGACACCGGTGAAATTCTCACAAGCGTTCAAGGTTGAAGGAAACATTGAAAGAGTGTTCGAACTGAGCGAGCAATGTGTTTCAGACATGAAATTTAAACAAGAAAAAAGTGTCAAACCAACGTTGCTAATTTTAAAAAGAGGAAACATTTCTGGTTCTCTGTCCAGTTTCAAGATTGACGACGTGAAAACTGTCTTGACCATCACATTCTCAAAAAAAGGAGACGAAGTGAACGTGAGATGTGATTATGAAACGCGTTACGGCAGACTGTTCACGCGAAGCGACGAGTCTAATCTCACAAATGAAGTGATGAGACTCAAAAACTTCATTCAAACAGCCTTGCAGAAATAGCAAGCGCTACAAGGTGCTTGGATGGCAACATGGAGTCCAAAGGACGGCGATGCATTCCTCACAGGAGAAAACTTCATCTTTTACGCCTTTGGCTACGAACACCCACCCGAACGAGCTCTGGCCTTTGTAAAGTACATTCCCAACCAATTTAGGCATCGATTTCCACTCCGTTTCTTGAACAGACAATGGAAGCTGGGCGCTATTGAATTTTGGCGACCCGAGAGACTCTACACAGCCAAAAACTTTCAAATGCTAACAGAGGCGTTTCGCAGAGACCTTCCAGAGTACGTATACTTTTGCCCGTTCCGTCAGAAACTCGTAATCGCTCCACCCGCAAGTCTCATCAAAGCGGTTTATGTGCCAAATCAACGCCTGCAAGCGCTTCTTAAGAGGCGAAAACGTGACCGTCTTCAAGAATTGGCACTAAAAATCATACGCCTTCTCTCGGTAGAGTCTGGCGTGCCACCGGAAGATTTTGGGTTACATGGCTCAATCTCCCTCAACATGCACTCGGCTAAATCCGACATCGACCTTGTTGTTTACGGTGCAGAGAGCTTTCGAAGCCTGGAAGCTGCAGTAGGTAGGCTTGTTGCTAAAGATGAATTTGAAGTAATTGGAAAAAATCGTGCGCAATATAATGGAAAGGTTTTCGTTTACAACGCCGTCAGAAAACCTGAGGAAGTCAATGTCAAGTACGGAGACCAAGAATACTCTCCTGTCGCTTCAGTCAAGTTCCGCTGCAGAGTTGAACAAGACAGCGAGGCTATGTTTCGTCCAGCGATATACCTCATCAGCGATTATCAACCGCTCAACGTAGCCTCAGTGCTCGAAAGGACTCAGATTCCCAAAGTTGTGACATCCATGATAGGCTTTTACCGAAACGTGGCTAGAAAGGGCGAAAACATGGAGGTTTCAGGCGTTTTGGAACGGGTGGAACACATAAAAAACGGGGGCGTGCATTATCAAGTTGTGGTTGGCTCAGGAATCAACGAGGATGAATACATTTGGCCTGTTCGAAGCTGAGGGACAGAGACGCCCTTCTGACCGAAGAGGGCATGATCTTCAGAGTTTACGGTTATTCTCACCCGTCAAACGCATACGTCTGCGACCTCGAATACGCGCCAGTGTCCGTTTTCAAATCAAAAGATTCCCGAGCCATCCGCGGTGAGGGAAAGCAAACCTATTACAAATTTTATTCAGACCAAGGCTTACGCTTTGTACGAAAGAAGTATCCACAGTACACGGTTTGGTATGCTCCGCTTCAGACTCGCCTCGTTGGTGTCCATAAAGAACAAATCACAGAGATACGCAAACCCAATCAAACCTTTCGGCATCTATTGGAAGAACGACCAGGCGACAGCCTTCTGCAAGCCCTGCAAAAACTTGCCAACATAATTCTGAACCGTTCTGGATTGTCTGAAGCAGATTTTGGAGTTTTCGGCTCCCTCCTTCACGGCTTCTACCATCCTCTTTTCTCGGACCTCGACCTAGTTCTGTACGGTAAAGAAAAATTGAAGAGACTACGGGAAACCCTAGGAACCCTCTATTTGGATGAGGCTTCGCCTCTGCGAAACGAATTTCAAACCGAAGAGGCGCTGAAGGACAAACACTGGAGATTTGTCAACTACAGCCCAAGGGAACATTGGTGGCATCAGAGGAGAAAGATGGTTTACAGCCTGTTCACAGACAAAATGAGTGGCAGGATCATCAAGACAGAGTTTGAGCCTGTGAAAGAATGGCGTGAAAATCATAGCGAATACAACCTGAACACGAGAATAACGAGGAAGGGTTGGATTAGGGCGATTGCTCAAGTGACAGATGACTCTGAAGCGCCTTTTATGCCTTCAATTTGCAAGGTTGAACCAGAGAAAATCTTGGAAGGCGTGAAGGTCGATGATATTCAGCGAATCGTTTCATATGTGGAGGAGTTTCGGATGCAGGCTGAGAAAAATGAAGAGGTTTATGTGGAGGGCAACCTCGAACAGGTGGTCACCTCAACAGAGGTGTTTCACCAGATCACGTTAACCTACGGCCCTCGATATTATGAACAGGTTTTGAAGGTTCAAAGGCTCTCGTGACTATTTATGTGCTAGTATCATGTGATCTGAAACGTGGTTTCCTAAAAGCAGCCTGTAGTATTCTCCTGCACCTTGTTTTTGCACCCTTTCGATCTTGCCCTGTGCAATCACAGCTTCGCTGTTTCTGGCTTGTTCACAGAATCTGCCGCGGAAAGAAACTATTTCTTCAACGGACTCTATTTTTGATCCTTTAATGATTTCAACGTTGCCGATTTTGTAGTGGCATGGGGTAAAGATCCTCTGGGAGTCATCTGTTATTCTGGCTTTGATTTTGGCGTATCCGATCGCTTGATAATGAACTGCGTCGTATTGCTCGTTTATCTCGTTCCAGTCTTTCACACATCGAATGTAATAGTCTCGACCTTTAAACTTGCCTTGCAATACTTTCCTTGACTCGATTCGAACAAAATCTTCGAACGGCATGGAAGTGTCTTTCGAACGGAAATCGAAGAGGCGCCTCAACTCTTCCATACTGTATGATTTGACTGGGCTGCTTCGGTCATTCACTAGAGTTCCCAATGATTCGTAAACCTTGTAGCAGTTTTGTGACCCGTAAACAATAAGGTCGATGTCAGACTTGGGCGTGTGCAGTCCAACAAGCAGTGAACCAGAGACACCGAGTTTGCTCCAGGAAACGCCAGCCTTTTTCTTCAAGATTTCTGCGAAACGCAAAGCTGCTGTTTCAAGTTGGGTCAGTTGTCTTTTCCGACGAAATCTTCTTAAGTGGTCTCCTGGTTTATAATGGCGCCTTATTGCTTCAATTGGAACTTCACAGAGCCACTCGTTGAAGACTGGGTCATAAACCAGATACTGCGGAAACCTTTCCCGAAGCAACGCGTACCGTTCGTGAAGCGGATAAACCTTGCTATAGGTAACTTTGCCCTTTTTTCTGTCGCCACTCGGGTCGGGTGTAAAACGAATAAAAGCGATGGTTTTTCCTCGCGGATGAACTAAACCCTTAACGTCGAAGATGTTGCCGTCAAAGGCTTCGATGATGTCGCCTTCTCTGGGTTTGACTCGCAAATAGGCAACCTTCTACGTTGACTCAGTGTTCATTTTTTTGCATTAAGCTTTGATTGCAGGTAATCGACCGCTGTTATTGAGATACCGTTTCTCTTCAAAGCTATAAGGACGGCAGTTCCAATGATTGCTCCTGCCAAGCAGTTCAGTGAGTCGGCTATCGCATAGTAAAGTGTCATTGGCGCCCAGAAGGGATACCAAAATTCAACGGGATTCCACCAGCCTAAAATCCAGACTGCAATGTTGTTGCCAGTTATCGTGTCGCCACCTATTCGAGCAACCCAAGCAAGACACCAGAGTGCAATGGGCAAACGCTTCTCATCTCTTGAAACTATTGAGTTAATTATCCACCTTCTGACCGGCGGTACGATTATAAAAATCAGTGCCAGCCAATAGCCCCATGTTATTATAGGCATGAGTTGATACCACGCAAAGGGGTGAGCGAACCAAATTACAACTTCGACAGTGAAAATTAGCGTGGCTTCCTTCCATCGATTAAACAAGACTAGACCGCTCATAAGGGCTGCTAGAGTTGGGCTGAGAAATGTCAACGGCCCTATGGATACCGATGGGTTTAGCAAGGGACCAATCCAGCCGAAAAAGAAGCCTGCAAAACTTCCGTTCACGGGACCTAACAGCGGTGCTGTTAAACCAGAAAGCAAGACACTGGATAAAGTGATTTGCGCGTTGGTTCCTGGGATGGGATAGATTATGAAAAACACAACTGCTGATAAAACAGCTGTCCAAACAGCGATTAAAGATAATTGAATACTGCTAAACATGCTGGTTCTTCCAGACACACCCGTATTTTTAGTGTGCATTGACTGTTCCCTCGGTGCAAGATAGGACGCTGTGTAATTTTTTACACAAGGTCTATTTAAATTAGGCGCATAATGATACGAGACAACGGGGTCAGAATCATTATGACTTTCAAAATGATGAAGTACATATCCGAATACGTTTCAGGATGCTTGCAGCTCGCCATTCTTTTGGAGGTAAGCGCCTATCCTAAGCCTGGCAATGTTCACAGGACCGCAGATTTTGACGGAACGCGATACGAGCATTTTCTGGCTTCCACGGTGGCTGTTGCACCCCACTTCAGACGCGCTGCCGAACAGGGAGTCCTAGTTTACGCTCAAAAGACTAGCCTCAGCAGAGTTGGGGTTGGGGAGATGATTAAAAACGGGGTTAAGGACGTTGCTTCCTGGCAACGTGGTGGAAACACTTTGTTGGGTTCAATAATCCTCTTAACACCTCTGGCTGTTTCATCTGGAATTACCCTTGCCCAAGGAAAGTTTTCCATTGCCGAGCTAAGGAGAAACCTAAAGTCTGTTGTAGAGTCTACCACGCCAGAAGATGCGGTGAACCTTTATAATGCCATAAATATTGCCAAGCCGGGTGGGCTAGGTAAGGCGCCCATGTTCGACGTAACCGATGCTACTTCAAGACGGAGAATCTTGGATGAGCACATTGGTCTCTATGATGTCTTCAAAATCTCTACACCTTGGGATTCAATATCCTCCGAATGGGTGAACAATTACTATATCACATTCGACATAGGCTATCCGTTTCTTGTTCAACAGCTAAAACAGAGAAGCGAGACAAACACGGCGACTGTGCACACGTTTCTCAAGATTCTCTCAGAAGTGCCAGATACATTAATCGCACGTAAAGCGGGGTTAGACAAAGCAGAAGAGGTCTCAGCCCAGGCTAGACGAGTTTTAGAGGCAGGCGGCTTGACAAATTTGAAAGGCAAGAGAAACCTTCAACAACTGGACCGAAGACTGCGTGACCCAGCCCATCGACTCAACCCAGGTACCACCGCTGACCTCACATCCGCAGCTCTGGCTTTGGCTACTCTTAACGGTTACAGACCATAAAAACATTGAGCACAAGATTTCTAAATTCATCTCCTTTCCTGAAGGGATTGCAAAAAATGAACGAAACGAAATGGACGCGAAAACGTTTATCTCAACACCACGAATCATTCTACAAGACCAAAAACAAGGGTGGACTGAAAGCATCAGCACGCCTATGCCAATAATTGCAGTCGTGGGAAGCAGACAATCAGGCAAAACAACCACTGCAGAGACCATAATCCAAGGACTAACCAAAAAAGGATATAGAGTCGCCGCAGCAAAGCACATACCAGAAATCGATTTCACCATTGACACAAAGGGAAAAGACACTTGGAGACATGCCAAAGCAGGAGCAAGAGCAATTCTGAGCGTCGCACCAAATGAATTAACACTCATCAAAAAAGTCGACACCACAAAATATGATTTGAACGACATCGTCAAAAACTTAGAAGAGGAAAAAGTTGACGTTCTAGTTCTCGAAGGCTTCAGAAAACTCGTTGCGAAGGAACTGCCAGTGCCAAAAGTAGTCACCGTCAAGACAGCCGAAGAAGTCTACGAGGCATTAAAATATTTCAAACCCATACTGGCTTTTGCAGCGCCCACAGACCTGAACATAAAAAAGCTCAAGAGCCCTAAAATCGATGCGCTCAAAGAAGCAAAAAAATTGATAGAAATCGTTGACCAAAGGGTTGGTCCCATCATAAAAAAGAGGAGGGCCTATAGGGAAGCCTTAAAAATCCAAGTGGGCGAAAAAACTTTGCCACTCAACGCTTTTGTTCAGAAGTTTGTCAGAAGCGTCGTTTTATCGATTGTTTCAACCTTCAAGGAAGCAACAATCAAAGGAAGCGAAAACGTCTTCATCAAGATCAGCACATTGGACGATGAATGATTACTATACAGCTTCTAAACTCACGCCAAAAAAAAGAGTTTGGGCACGGATATCACCGTTCCATTGATAATCAGGGAAGACGAAAAGATTTTGATAGAAGTTGAACAGCAATCGCGCAAAAAAATATAAGAATAGAAGCTTTCTTCACAACACTCTTAAACCTATCAAGACAGCTATGAGTTAGGAGAGAGAAAGGAGACCCTATCTAATTTTCGTGAAACTGTACAGAATGGTAAACGAAATAGAAACAGAGGCGACTATACCTCAAGTTTTTGGGGTTTAAAGAGACCTGCTGAGAGAGAAAGGAGTATTTTCTTCACAAAATTACGGGCAGACCTCTCCAAACCTCTCCAATCTTGAGGTATAGTTTCACCTACCTGTTTCGTGCCTTTTTTTCTTTTTGGCAACCCTTGTTTGTCTCCTAAGTCAAAGAGGAGCGTGAACTACAGGGCCTTGAAGGCCTCAAACCATCTGTTGTAAGACGCAACCATATCGAGGGAAACGCTAGGCTTTCTGGCTTCTAGGATGCCCCTGAAATCTTCCATTCCTATTGCTCTAGGCTGAGCCTGCTTGTCTTTTGCCATTCCAGATTCGAAGAATTCCCCGACCACTTTGAGATGCGATGACTGAACACAGTCTCTTATGTCGCTGCCTGAAAAGCCTTCTGCCATTCGACTCAGGCTATAGAGGTCCATGTCTGGCGCCAGCGTCAGGTGACTGCTGTAAAGTTTGAACATATGCAGGCGTGCGTTGTAGTCAGGTAGAGGCACAAGAATGCGTTTCTGAAAACGTCGAATAAACGGCCAGTCGAGGTCCCAAGGCTTGTTAGTAGCTCCAATAACATACGCGTGAATGTTCTTACCCTTGTCAATAACACCGTCCATCTCCTTCAGAAACTGGTTGCGAACTCGCACTTCACCGCCAACCTCGCTTGAATGTTTTCCAATCAGTGAATCTAACTCGTCGATGAAAACGATGGCTGGGCGTCCCTCACTCGCCGACTTCCTAACAGACCCAAACAACGCAGCGACGTTCTTCTCTGCTTCACCAAGCCACTTTGACATGATGGAAGCAGCGTCTACGGAGACAAAGGACGCGTCGATTTCGGTAGCAACAGCAGCCGCCAGCAGAGTTTTGCCACAGCCAGGCGGTCCAAAGAGTAATATGCCTCTTGGCCATCCGAGTGGAAACAGGTCCGGTCTCTGAACCGGATAGACTATTGCTTCCTTGATTGCCTTCTTAGCCAGTTCTAGGCCAACCACCTCTTCCCATTTAACATTGGGTTTCTCCTTGAGTATGAGTTCGTCAAAAGAAGCTTTCCTCGCGCCTTCTGATGGTTGTATCTCCGGCTGTTCAGCTGGTTTTTCTTCACTTGTTTGAGATTCAAATGAACCGCCCACTCCTTGTATTGCTCTAATTCTTTCCTGGTAGGCCATGGCTCGCTGAATGTAAACTTTGTTCAAACCGTAATCGGGATACAACTGAACCAGTTTTAGAAGGGTCTCAATGGCCTTCTGATACATGGTGATGGCCATTCCCTTCGAGCCTTGTTTGTCGAGTCGAACAGCTTCAATCGCGCAGTTGGTTGCCGACTTTTCGAGTTCTGAAGAAGCACTCAAAACATTCACCGCTGAATCACTATTTTACGTTTCTCGCCTAGACTTTCCAAGGCTTTTTCGATGTCGCCCTTAGGAACATTCAATTCGAGCGCACACTGATCAATGTCGATTTCGCCCTTGTTCTTTGCGTATTCCAGAATGGCCTCTTCCAGCGAAGGTTGTCGCTGAACGGTGAAGGAAACGCCGCGAAGCTTGACATCCTTGTAAGTGACAAGGGGCTTTGTCTCTTCTGCGTCGCTGGGTTGCGTGATTTCAGAGCAAGTGGCCGAGAGAGCAATCATCTTTTTTGTCACATTTTCCCGAGTTTCAACCCCTTGTGGGGCTACGGATGCGGGCGGCGCTGGAAGCTGTTCTGCAAGTTTTCCTTCAAGAAAGTTAGAAACCTCATTCAGTATTTGTTCACCTGCCTCAGTTTTGGCAGTGAGTGGTGCAATTGATTCAGGAGTGTTAAGGTGTGTCGTGGCAAGTGTTTCGCTTATGCTTTCGTTTACTCTTTCAAGTTCTTGTGCTACATCTGGCATGACGTTGACTAGATTTTCGGTTAGGATACGGAGACTCTTAAGTGCGGGTTTAAGGTCAGCCATTATTTCGGTGACTTCTTTAATGGTTTCAAGCCTCAGAATTATGCGTTCAAGCGCCAGTTGACACTGAGTTACCATGTAGAGGAGTTTTCTAACCTCAGCCAACTCGTTGGCACGTATCGCCGCCCGTTCTCGGCGGTTTTTTCTGATCTCTGCCACGCACTCCTGAAAGAGCACCCCGTCTCTTTGACGCAGACGAACTGTAGCCTGTTCAAGTCTTACGCGTTGAATTCTCAATTGTCGCGTACTGTTAAGAATGACCTCTCCTATTGCTCGTGGAGGCTGGAAGAGCTTTATCATGAATTCGCTGCCTCCACGTTTGTTACTTCCTCGAGTTGTGCTCGAGTTTAAGGTTCTGTTTTGGTTCCGCTTTTAACGTGAACTACAACTGGTGGTTCTGGAAGCGGTGGAGAAGGAGCGGTTTCGCCTTCTTTGGGCATTGGTGCTTGTGTGTCGCCGAGCAATAGATTGGAAAGCTGACCTCTCATAGATTCCAAGTCTGTCTTCTCAAAGTTTGTTCTTCTAAGTCCTTCTTGGATTATTTCTATGGCTGTTTGGTATGCACTCTCGTCGATTCTGCCGATTTCTCTTTCAATTTCCAAGTGTATGAGCGCTGAATTGAGTTCTCTTGTCTGTTGGTTGCATCTAGCGATCTGTTTATCTATGTTATCTAGATTGGTTTGCGCGTCTGTTTTGAGTTGGTTCAGAGCCCCTTCAAAATTCTTGTGGAGTTCATTGAACATTTCTGACGGAATCTTCTTCTTGTCTTGGAGCTCGCTGAGCGCCTGGTCTTTCCGCCATATTAACGGGATCTCATCGCACAGAGTCTTTACTCTTATTTTTAGTGAGGGTAGAAGTATGATGTTCTCGCCGTCTACTTTGAATTGTTCACTTGGGTAGCGCAAAAATTCACCGTCGCCATGTTCGACGAAGACTCCGCTGACTCGTCCGTTTGGGCTCACTGCAAACGAGGCGACCTTTCCCACTTGTCGTCCGTACTCGTCTTTGACGGGCTTGCCGATGTAAAGAAAAAGGTTGGAAGGTGTGGACATGTTTTCACCTACCCATATTTCCAAGTGTCTCCATTGAAGACTATGTTTGAGTCTCTGGTGTGACGGTGGCGGCCTTCTCGCCCAAGCCGGGTATTCCGGCAGGCAAGTCTGGGAACTTTTCCTTGATCTTCTGTTCTGCCACTGTGGCTGCTTCGGTCAAGATTTTCTGTGCGTCTTCGTTTGCGCTCTCGAAGTTGATTGTTAATCCTGTGCTCTGTCCGGCGTCTATGATTATCCCACTGAGAAGGTTTCCGATAGATCCCAGTTCTCTCTCTGCTTCTGGAAAGATGCTTGCCATCCCTGTTCTGACCGTGCGCAACACGCCGACTGCAGGAGCCAGTGTGGTTACGACGTCGCCGAGTTCTGAAACCGTCTTTAGTCTCAGTACAATCTGTTCCAGCGCGAGGCGGGCGTGCATTATCATTTTTTCCATTTTGCGTATCTCGGCCAGTTCGTTGGCGAAGACGTTGGCGCGTGGCATGTCGTGTTTCGTGTAGGCTTCGACGATCCTGACAAAGATTGATTTATCGCGTTCAGTGAACCGATCCGACGCTTGATCGAGTCTCTGAACTTGGAGTTCGATTCGTCTGATGGCAAAGTCTAATCGTGGCTTAAGCGGTCCCGGAGGCCTCACGGCTTCCTTGATCCTTGTGCTCATTGGGCTTTGAGCCTCTCTCTCATCCCATTTTCTCGCAAATCTTTCTGACATGTTTATTTTTTCCTCCAGAAGCATTGCTCAAGAAAAACGTATTATTACATTGTTAACATGCTGGAAATATTGACGTATATACGTGGCAGTATAGCAGTGTCTCAGTTCCTCACTGTTCTTTAATTTTTTATGCGCAAAGAAACCGAGGTCAATAGGAGCGATTAAACACGCTTCTGTAAGACAGCCTAAAGAAGGCTCTTTGCGGTATGTATTCTGCAAGGTGACAGAGAATGGGTGAAAGATTCAAAATGATAGTGACCTTCGCGTTGCTAGGATTCGTTGCGGGAATTGTTGCAAACTTCACCGGCAAGGTCGTAATACCATGGCTCAGCAAAATTGTGCTTCCGGCGATTGGCATTGACTGGATCTTGTCTGGTGCTGCGGGTGCTCTCATAACGCTTGGCTTAGTAACAGCTTGGGCTTACCTGAGTGGACCTGAACAACCGCAGTAGACGCGGGTTTCAGAACTCTCACTATTCTTTTCTCTTCCACTCGTTTAGTTGTATTACTATGGTCTACATGTTTGTTTTGTCTTTGTTGTTCTTTTGAGTTGTGTTTGAGTTTGGCTTGGATGTTTTGCGGGTCGTTTATAGGTGATTTTAAGCAGGTTTTCGCTTAGCCCTTTCTAGGTTTCAAAATTCTTCAAATGCTTGGCTCCAAATAGGCTCGTGGCTTTGCAGGCGATTAGTTAGGTGTTTGCATGAGCTGCTGTGACATCTGATTTTGTGGCTGGTCGTCTTTTTAGAATTTTAGGTTGAAGTGGGTTTCCAGATTTATGGGGGTTTTGTGGTTGACCTTGATTGTTTTTTGGAAATTGTTTTCCGTAAGGAATTCGTTCAGAACCTTTTCTACTGGTTGTTCTCGCGAGCAGATTAGGACTTCGTTTTCGGGGTTGGTCCAGGCGATTATTCCTCTGGTTCTTCCTTGTTGTATTGCGTGTAGATGGGCTTCGTTCTTGTTGGTGCAGACTATCACGATTGTGTTGTTTCCTTGAATCTGTTCGTGTAGGTTGTGGGTTGCTTTTGTTGTGTCTTTTGTTTTGGCGAGTAGTTCTTCGGTTAGGTGGGCGATGACTTCGGAGTCTATGAGTATATGCTTTAGTGATTCGAATTGGTGTGGCTGGGTGAGCGTGTTTTTTAGTTGTTGGTAGTTTTGTAGGTAGCCGTTATGGGCTGAAACCAAGGTAAAGTTGGAATGTGCACATTTGGGTTGGTAGGGTTGAGTGCATTCTTTGTGCTGAATGGTGTCTGTGAATTCGGAGCTGGCGTGGCGCACATGACCCAAAATAATGTGGGAAGAGTTGTTCGCGGTTTCTTTTAGTTGAAGTTGCAGGCTGTTAACTGGTGAGTCAATGCTTGCTTTTCCTACTTTTGTAAGGGTGAGCTTGCCTTTCTGGTTGAGGTAGGCTATGCCTGCTCCGTGTCCGCCGACGGGTGTTTTTTCGCCTGGTTCCTGCCCTGTTTCTAGGATTTGTAGAACTCTTAAGGCTTTGACGATGGGGAGGGGTTGGTGCCCCATGAAGGCGAATATGCCGCACATGGTAGGATGGGTTGTTCAACTGGTTCTTTAAGTGTGTGGTGTTGCTGCGGGATTTGTGTGGGTGTTGATGATAAGTCGCTCTTAGTACCATCATCGCGCTGAGAGTGTGCCTGTGTGCGTGGTGGTGGTGGTGACAAATTGTTCCTAGTGTCATCACCATCCTGCATCATAGTGCTGTGAGTGATTTCAGAAGAAGAAGGGAACCTTGCCTTAGCGTCTTCTTCGGTTGCTGCTGGTGATTTTGAGTTTGTCTGTGATGTCCATTGTAGATTAGTCGTGTTTTGGGAGTAAGAGTTAAAATATTTGGATGCTCGTGATGGATTAAATACTTAATACTTGATACAGTCTTGATCTGGATTCTAAGGGCTTTGTTTGAAGAAAATCGTTTAATAGATTGCTTGGAGGTTATTGAAGTCTGTAGAGCGCGGTTATCTAATTGTCAATGGAAAAGCAAAATCTGAATGTCTATGATTCACTCGTTAAACCAATATGTGAGGCTCTAGCTGAGTTAGGTTTTTTTGAGCCTACTGCTCCTCAAGTTATGGCTATTCCTTCTATTTTGAGTGGTGAGAATGTTTTGTTGATTGCGCCCACTGGCAGCGGCAAAACCGAGGCTGTTCTCTTGCCTATCTTCTCCAATTTTGTTCAGCAGGCGGACAAGCGTGGCATATCCATTCTCTACATAACGCCTCTTCGAGCCCTCAACCGAGACATGATAAAGCGCCTGTCCTACTGGGCAAACAAGTTAGGCATAGCCATAGAAGTGCGCCACGGCGACACAGAAATCAAAATCCGAAGGCGCCAAACCCTCAAACCGCCCAACATGCTGGTGACAACGCCTGAAACATTGCAGGCTATTCTGCCTGGCGCCGTCATGCAGCAGCACCTCAGCCATGTCCGCTACGTAGTCATTGATGAAGTGCATGAACTAGCCGAAGACAAGCGTGGAGTGCAATTGACAGTCGCGCTCGAAAGACTCTTCGAACTCACCAAACACGACTTTCAACGAGTAGGCTTGTCCGCAACCGTTGGCAACCCAGAAAAAGTCGCACAGTTCATCGCAGGCAGCAATCGCTCAATCAAAGCCATAGAGGTTCCATTACCCAAAGGCTACAGATACAGCGTAGAATATCCCATACCAGAAGACGCCGACTACGACCTAGCAGCCAAACTGCACACAGCGCCGGAAGCGGCAGCACGCATAAGGCGCATACTCGACCTAGTCGAACAGCACACGTCAACCCTCATTTTCGTCAACAGCCGAGCCAACGCCGAAGTCCTAGGACACAAATTCACCCAACTCAACCGCAACGACATAGCCGTGCACCACGGCTCACTATCAAGCGAAGAAAGACAAACCATAGAAGACCAATTCAAAAACAAGGCGCTAAAAGCCATAGTCTGCACCAGCACATTAGAACTGGGCATAGACATAGGGCACGTCGACCTCGTCATACAATACCTATCACCACGCCAAGTCCACAGCCTCATACAACGAGTCGGGCGAAGCGGACACAAACTCGACTTGATATCGAAAGGCGTAATCATCACAGCTTTCCCAGACGACACGATGGAATCCATAACCGCCATAAAACGAGCCTACAAAAGCCAACTCGAACCCCTACTCGTACACGAAGGCGCCCTCGATGTTTTGGCGCATCAAATCGTCGGCACACTCATGGACAAGAAAAGAACCACAGTAGACGAAACGCTTCAAATCATCCGACGAGCATACCCATACCGCAACCTTACACGAGACAAACTTTTAGACATAGCCAAATACCTACATACGTTACGGATAGTGTGGCTAGAAGAAGGCACCAACACATTGAAGCGCAGCCGCCGAACACGCGAATACTACTACCAAAACCTATCCATGATACCAGACGAAAGACGGTACCCAGTAGTCGATGTGCTCTCAGACCGCACAATAGGCACAGTCGGAGACGAATTCATGGCACTACGAGCCCGCATAGGCCTAAACATCATAATACGCGGCAAAGTGTGGCGCATAATCCAAATCGAAGACGAAACAGGCACAGTATACGTGGTACCAGCCGAAGACCCATTCGCAGCCTTACCAGGCTGGGACGGCGAAATCCTACCAGTGCCCTTCACCCTAGCTCAAGATGTGGGTAAACTTCGCGAAGAAATATCGCAGGAGCTGAAGAAAGAGGAGAACCCAGAAAAGGTGGCTGAAAAACTCGCCGAAGAACTCTCAACCGACAAGTCGACGCTGCTCAAATCAGCCGAGGAGATTTATGAACAGATAAGAGAGGGCGCTCCAGTTCCAACTCACAACCTCATCCTCATCGAAGCCTTCGACAAATACGTGATTGTTCACGCCTGCTACGGAGAGGTCGTCAACCGAACCCTAGGGGCTATATTCGACGCTGTTCTCTCAGACCAAGAACTCATAACGGGATGGTGGAATAATGGCTACCGCATCCTAATAGAACTCCCCCGCAAAGCAGAACAAAGCGACCTCGAAAAACTGCCCACCCTGTTGCTGAAATTGACACCAGAAGAAGTGGACAAAGCCTTCGACGACTACCTCAAGGCACGGTTTCCATTCTCGTACAAAATGAAGTTCGTGGCCGAACGTTTCGGCGCCCTGCCTCGAGGAAAAACCATGGCATATGAACGAATGGCTGAACTGCCAAGCCGTTTTGAAAAGACACCGATCTATGAAGAAACCATTCGAGAGGCGATGCAAGAGAAAGTGGACCTTCCAGCCGTCAAGAGAATCATGAAGAGTGTGAAAGAAGGAAGGACCAAGGTCACGGCTCTGCTGCGCTTAGAAAAGCCCACACCACTTGGCTATCGTATCCTTTCAAAATACACCGAGATCCCAGAGTTGATGGCACCCGAACGCGTCTTGCTCAGCAACATCGAACGCATGAAACGAGCAATATTAACCAGACGACCCTCACTACTCTGTCTCTCATGCGGACACTACACAGAAGATAAACGCATACGCGAACTCCCAGAGAAACTGATCTGCGAAAAATGCGGTGCTGGATTGTTAGCCGACTTGCCCATGGGTCAAGACCACAAAACAATCATAGATATCCTGAAGCGGAGACAAAACGGAGAGGAGTTGACCCAAGAAGAGCTAGAGCAACTGACCTATGCTAGGCGCACTGCAGACCTAGTCTTGAGCTACGGCAAAAAAGCTTTGATAGCGTTTCAAGTCAGGGGCGTTGGACCTGAAACCGCTTTCCGCATATTAGGCAAGATGCACCCGTCTGAAGACGATTTTTACATGGATCTGCTGAAGGCGAAGATTCAGTTCCTGCGAACCCGACCCTACTGGGAAGACCGGGAAGAGAGACAATAAGCTTTAACCCTCCTTTAATCGGTTAATTGACTATGCCAAAATAAGGAGACTCAAGAGGAAAAACCTTGAACCTAGAGGGCAAAGGATTTCTCTTGACCCTGTTGAGTGCAGCCCACTCGTTGAATCATTCGCTCTTCCTGGTCTTGCCCCTCTATCTTTTTCAAGTTGCAGAAGAGTTCGGAACAACCCGAGAGACCATCGGGCTGATCGCTGCCGTCAGTGGGTTCCTCTATGGAGCAGGCTCTCTCGCCGGCGGAAGTCTCTCAGACAGACTAGGCGAGGTCAAAACCATCACCCTAAGCCTCGTTTTCGCAGGTTTCTCAACCCTCATCTTTCTAATCGCGTATAACCTTCTGGTCTTCAGTGTAGCACTGCTTCTCATAGGCGTTGGGGCAAGTCTCTATCATCCGACCGCTAACAGTGCAATATCAAAGGTTTTTAAAACAAAAATGCCTGAAGCCATGGGACTGCACGGAACAGGCGGAAACATAGGATACATGTTCGCCCCATTGATAACCGTTGCCATGGGCGAACTCTGGGGGTGGCGTTATCCATGGATTTTCTTCGGACTTACATCGGTTTTCGTTGCGGTTCTCATCTTGAAAACGTCGCGTGTTCCATTCCAGAAGAGTCAGGTCAGAATCAAAATGAGAGACGTGGTCAGACTGCCTGGCCTGTGGATACTATTAGCCTACAACATAATGGTAGGGCTCTACATGAAAGGACAGGAGTTCATCTTTCCAAGCTTTGTCCAATATCGCTTTTCTCCTATCTTAGAGAAAGGAATCGTGTCAACGCTTAAGGGATTAAGCGTTTTCAGCATATTTGGAGTTGGGATTTTGGGGCAGTGGCTAGGAGGCAAGGCCTCCCACAGGTTTGGTTCTCGAAGGGCTTTAATAACTGCCTCACTCTTTGTTTCGTTGAGTCTTTTCCTTTTGCTAGCTGTTCCTCAACCCTTCCTCTCGGTCTCTCTCTTTGTTTTGCTCTACGGACTCTTCTTTTTTGGGCACCAGCCCGCCTTGAATTCCCTAGCGGGCCTAATAACGCCAGACATCATGAAAGGAACAATGTTCGGCATACTGTTCTTCTTCTCCTTCGGTCTTGGTTCAGTCTCAACAGGAATTGCGGCTTCCCTCGCCGACAGATACGGCTTTGAGGTAGCCTTCTACGCCTTAATGGCTTTTTCAATAGTTGCACTGTTGCTCTCTCTTTTTGCTCCAGCAAAAGGGAGCACTTCAAAACAAGAATGAGTGAGCAAGCTTGACATTTTCCATTGTGGCGAGAGACCCCAAGACGAAGGCTCTTGGTGTCTCGGTCTCTACGGCTGTGCCAGCTATTGGAAGTGCTGTCCCCCATGTCGAGGCTGGCGTTGGCGCCATTGCGACTCAGGCGCAGACAAAGATTTTCTACGGGGTTGAAGGCTTGAGACTTCTAAAGGCAGGGCTCTTTCCACAAACCGCTTTAAAATTCATGCTGCGAGGTGACCCAGATAGAGAAAAGAGACAGGTTATTATCATAGACGCACAAGGCAGAACATCTGTCTTCACAGGCAAGGAAACTTTTGAATGGAAGGGGCACATTGTTGGAAAAGACTATGTAGTTGCCGGCAACATGCTTGTTGGAAGTCAAGTTTTGAAAGCTATGGCGAAGAAGTTTGAGAGTTCTGAAGGAAACTTTGCTGAACGTTTGTTAGATGCTTTAGAAGCTGGTCAGGATGCGGGAGGCGACAAGAGGGGTCGCATGTCGGCAGCACTGCTCGTTGCAGATGAGCAATGGATAACGGACACTCGCCCCATCCTCAACCTAAGAGTAGACGTTCACCACGACCCTGTAGGAGAACTGCGCAGAATCTACACA
>Ga0315310_10000783_pt1 | contig 20299 bp, 18 predicted proteins | sample TDP5_MG_FD_203630 | JGI IMG/M metagenome (GOLD analysis project Ga0315310, IMG submission 203630) | Freshwater sediment microbial communities from Lake Towuti, South Sulawesi, Indonesia - TDP5 | ecosystem: Environmental > Aquatic > Freshwater > Lake > Sediment | place: Indonesia: South Sulawesi... | reverse complement strand
ATAAAATCGCGGCTGTGGGGGATACGGGCCGTTGTACAGGCCCCCACGTTCATTATGAGGTTCGCCTCAACGGAGTTCCTGTAAATCCTGCAAATTATATTCTTGATTGATCTCTTGCCTTGTTAGGAGACCTGCTTAAGAAGATCGTAGGAAACAAGAACGAAAGGGAGCTGAGAAGACTTCAGCCTCTTTTGCTGAAGGTCAACAGCCTTGAACCCTCCATGGAGAAGCTTTCCGATGAAGAGATGAGGGGGAAGACTGCCGAATATAGGGAGAAGATCGAAAAAGGGATGGCCTTGGACGAGATTCTGCCCGAAGCTTTTGCTCTTGTCAGGGAGGCTGGGCAGGGAAATACTTGACAGATAATTTCAGGAAACAATAGAATAAAAATATTATTGAACCAACGAAATTCTTGAAGAAATATAGCATTGTTTTCCTCAGCATTGCTCTCATGTTTAGCTGCGGCGGGACCCCCCCGAGTCACAATTCCCCAATTTTCACAGGGTCATCGCGTTCCACTATCTATTTTAATGATGTAATTCCTTCACTCGGTGGTAATCCACAGTCTCATAGTGGAGACATTAATTGGATAAAGGGTGTTATTGTTCCCCTTGATAATTATTCAAGCCTTCCCATTGGATATCCTTTGCATTGGGTAGTGGCAGGGAAAGGATATGTTCAGAGCACCTATATTAAGTGGAGAAAGAATAGAGAGAGCTTAGACCATGAGGGAAAGAAACAAAGTGGTGAGAACATCGTTTTTGAGGATATAATAGAAGAAAAAAAGTATGGACCCATCTTTCTGAGTATCGTTGCTATTGTAGAAGGAGAAACAATCACCTTTGGCCCAATAGAAGTCTTCCTTTATCAACTTTCCCCCCAATTATCTACGGAAATACACAGTGACAGTCATATATCCAGTCTCTCAGACTCCTACACGATAGTTGTTCCCCTTGAGAAATATAATGGTATGTCAAGGTGGGAATATAATGTTAACGAATCCGGTTCAAGTGAAACTCCTGGTCATGGAATAAACCAAGAGGAAAATCGAAAAACTATCGAAATATTGAGTGCTGAACTCTCTTCGCCTAATCTTCCTCTTAAATGGTGCTATGACCTAACAGTGAGTGGTATCCGTACTTATGAAGAATGGTGGATCGTAGATGGAGAGAAGAAAAGCAACAAATATTCAGTGGATTTAGGGGGTTCTTACAACTACTGTGAATATCGATATCTTTATGATTTTGCTTTTAGATGGGAGAAAGAAACACAGAATCATCAGGAATCTGCAGAAGGATTCTGGGAGTATCTTAATTTAAAATTAAAACATGCTAATACATGGAACTACGATCATGTTCATGAGACTAAATATTCATACAATATTCCTCCACCTCCACAAAAGGGGTGGCAGATCGAATCGGCTATTTGGAGGTATAATGTTCCTATAGAGTTTCTATCGTTTCAACAACGACCACCTGTTGAATATTATGTCAACGATTTAATAAAAGGAAAAACAATACAATACAATTGTCCCTCTCCAATTGAGGAAAGATGGGACTTGCCAGAAACAACGGGATTCTACTATTTTCTTCCACCATGCACCGGGGAAATTGTATGGGATGTGACGAGTATTGCCAAACCCGGAGAAACTATAACTCTTCAGTTAAAGGGCAAATCTGGGGAAAGGATATATGAAAGAAATAGGTTTGATAATGCTTATTGCCCGGATGGCTATTGTTCTTATCCAGGCTTCACCCGTTCATGGGAATTGAGGATAGGCGACTCAATTATAGGCATGAGGCCAGGGTATTATTCTCCACCCTTCCCACCTCAACTGATAGTGACCTACAAACCCAAAGCCTACACCCTCTCTTTGACATTAAATCCCTCCCAGGTCCAGCCCATAGAGACGGGAGAGACCAATTATACCACTGTGTGGGTCAGTGTAACGGATGCAGATGGAAATCCTGTTCCCAATAAAGAGATTTCCCTTACTGCAGAGGCCGTAGCCAATTCCGGGGGACACAGTCATGATGGGGGAAGACCTGCAGGGTGTTTTGAGGCTCAACCCTCGACATGTCAGAGTAGCTGTGAAAGAAGTCTGTCCGGGTCCATCTGTCCAAATGGGGAACCCTTTGAGGTGGAGTATTATCCTTCTTGCTTTGGAGGGGTGGAGAAGATTACCGCTACCCTTGCTGATGACTCCTCTGTTACAGACACGAAGGACATCCAGGTGCGGGTGCCACTGGCGGAGGTGGGAGCGAGTAGCATTTACCGGCTCACGGGGCAGACGGGCTCTCATCCTTCCAATCGCCATCTTGCTGGTCCGGCGGGAAATATTTTCAATGTGGCATAGGATTTCTATGAGCAATTTCAGGCCACCCTGGGACTCAACGACATGAGCTTGCCCATGGGAGGGTTGTTTGACATTGGGCCGCCATATGGGAGCTTTTGGAATCCCCCGCATCAACTTCATCGGGTTGGGAGGAGTGTAGATATTGATAGATGCGCGCAAAGCACAATTCAGAACAATCCGAATCTACAGGGAGGATGTCCGTCGGGATGGGTAAAGGTACCGCAGGACAAACTGGGGGATATTTGTGAAAAATATAAAGGAACATTAGCTAATGAAGCTACAAATCACTGTGAGTTTTAAGGGAGGCCTCTCATGAGAAAACATATCACCATTTTATTCACGTTATGGGGGATAGGATCATTGGCGTATGGCTATGAAGGACCGTCCCCCTTGAGGGATATTCGGGTGGATTGTTCCATCTTTTTTGATGGGAAACAAGGGATGTATTCATATTCATATAAGGTTACAAATCCTTCAGTTAACGATGGAGAAATCCGAGCCATCAGAATTTTTATTGAGAGAGATCCTCAAAATGATGTCAATCTTTCCTCTGAGGGATTGAAGCACTGCTCTCCATATTATGATAGGCATTCCTCAGAAGATATTTTTCAAAGAGCCCCATTAGTTCCTGTAGGCTCTGATGCCCCAAAGGGGTGGTCATGCGGCTACACGATGATGGGGTCCTACGGATGGGGCTCAATAGATGAGCCGTATAGAATCAAACCTGGGACTTCTTTAGGAGGATTTACACTGACATCATATGGGCCTCCCGGGATTCGAGAAATTCTCATTCACCCGGGTGTTGATCTGGATCGGCTTCCTCCCGAATATTATGAAAATGTAGCAAAGACGAAAGCTCTAAATGAGAAAGTCAAATGGACCGGGAAAACTGTTGGGCCTAAAGCACCCCCAAAGGTTTTTGTTCCTCTGGATTTTCTCGACAATCTCATTTCCCTCAAGCACCAAGCCTTGACCTTGGGCTGGATTGATAATGAGGGGGTGGAGAACAGCTTGGATGTCAAACTGGAGAATGCAAGGAAGAAGATAGAAGGAGGGGACATCAAAACGGCGAAGAATATCCTTAATGCATTCTTGAATGAGGTTAAGGCCCAGAATGGCAAGCACCTCTCCTCTGAAGCCTATGCCCTGCTGTATTTCAATGGATGGTATCTAATAGATCATTTTCAATGAGTCAATATGTACCTATTTCTAATATCATGCCGGGGGAAGGATGTCAGAACCATGAAATTCTTGATTGATCTCTTGCCTTGTTAGGAGACCTGCTTAAGAAGATCGTAGGAAGCAAGAACGAAAGGGAGCTGAGAAGACTTCAGCCTCTTTTGCTGAAGGTCAACAGCCTTGAACCCTCCATGGAGAAGCTTTCCGATGAAGAGATGAGGGGTAAGACTGCCGAATATAGGGAGAAGATCGAAAAAGGGATGGCCCTGGACGAGATTCTGCCCGAAGCTTTTGCTCTTGTCAGGGAGGCCTCGAAACGAACTTTGAGGATGCGTCCTTTTGATGTTCAGATCATAGGAGCAATTATCCTCCATCAGGGCAAGATCGCAGAAATGAAGACAGGGGAAGGAAAAACGCTTGTTGCAACCATGCCTCTATATCTCAATGCCCTTACAGGAAAGGGAGTCCATCTCGTAACCGTTAATGATTACCTTGCCAAAAGGGACTCAGAATGGATGGGCGCCATCTATAACTTTCTCGGGCTCAGTGTTGGGGTAATCGTCCACGAAAAGAGCGACGCTGAAAGGCAAGAGGCGTATGCAGCGGATATCACATACGGGACCAATAACGAATTTGGATTTGATTACCTCAGGGACAATATGAAGTTCGAGCTCAAAGATATGGTTCAGCGTGAGCTCAATTATGCAATTGTGGACGAAGTTGACTCAATTCTTATTGATGAGGCAAGAACCCCGCTGATTATTTCAGGCCCTGCAGAGGAGTCAACAGAAACTTACTATCATGTTGACAGGATCATACCTCGTTTGAAGAGAGAGAAAGATTTTACGGTGGAAGAGAAGACAAAAACTGTTGCCCTGACAGAGGACGGAGTTAGAAGGGCGGAAGAGTTACTCTCTGTGGAGAATCTTTATGACCCCCGCCAGATTGAGCTTCTGCATCATGTCAATCAAGGCCTGAGGGCCCATGTCCTGTTCAAGAGAGATGTGGACTATATGGTCAAGGACGGCCAGGTGATCATTGTGGACGAATTCACAGGCCGCCTGATGCCAGGCAGAAGATGGAGCGATGGACTTCATCAAGCCATTGAGGCAAAAGAGAATGTCACAATAGAGAACGAGAATCAGACCCTGGCAACAGTTACATTCCAGAATTATTTCAGGATGTATAAGAAGCTTGCCGGCATGACAGGGACGGCCGATACCGAGGCGGCAGAGTTCAAGAAAATATACAATCTGGATGTCAATGTAATTCCAACCAACCTCCCGATGATCAGGACGGATCACGCAGATATGATCTATAAAACCCAAAAAGAGAAGTTCAACGCCGTCCTCAATGAAATACTGGATCTAAACTCCAGAGGGCGCCCAGTCCTGGCCGGGACTATTTCCATTGAGAAATCCGAGATATTGAGCCGGCTCCTTGACAAGCGGGGCATTCCTCACAATGTCCTTAATGCAAAGCATCATGAGAAAGAGGCAATGATCATTGCACAGGCAGGCAGGAAGGGCGCTGTGACCATATCAACAAACATGGCCGGTCGCGGCGTGGATATTATTCTCGGCGGGAACCCTGAATATCTATTTAAGGAAAAGGTCAGGGCAGATATGTTTTCTGATGAGAGGGAGGCGCTCCGCAAAGAGATATGGGATCGTTGGGAGAAAGAGAAAAAAGATGTGATCTCTCTGGGTGGTCTTCAGATCATAGGAACCGAACGCCATGAGGCAAGAAGGATAGACAACCAGTTGAGGGGAAGATCAGGCAGGCAGGGGGACCCTGGATCCTCGCGGTTCTATCTTTCCCTGGAAGATGACCTTCTTAGGATTTTCGGATCAGACAGACTTTCCAAAATTATGGACAGACTTGGAATGGAAGAGAATGTTCCCATTGAGCACCCATGGGTCACAAAGGCAATAGAGAATGCCCAGAAGCGTGTTGAGGCACACAACTTTGAGATTCGCAAACATCTGCTTGAATACGATGATGTGATGAACAAACAGAGGGAGGTTATATATTCCCAGAGAAAGGCTGTCCTCAAGGGCGACGAGCTCAGGAGCATTATCCAGGAAACTAACGAGGAGCTTATTGATTATATTATTGGAACCTATGTAAACGAAGACCTACGCCCAGATCAATGGGACTGGGAAGGACTGGAGAAAGCATGCCATAAACAATTCTCTTTGAGGTTCTCTGTGGAACCGGAGAGAAGGTCTGTTCTTACAAAGGACGACCTCAAAGAGATGCTTACTACAGAAATTCAGAAAATCTTCACGCAGAAAGAGATTGACCTAAGCGAGCCCCTCTTCCGTCATCTTGAGAAGGTTATCATGCTTCAAGCAATTGATACCAATTGGAAAGACAATCTGCTCAGCATGGATCACCTCAAGGAAGGTATCGGTTTGAGAGGATACGGGCAGAGGGATCCCCTGATTGAGTATAAAAAAGAGGCGTTTGATATGTTTCAGGAAATGGTTTCCAGGATCAAGGATGAGGCTATTGAAAGACTTTTCAGGGTGGAAATTCCAAAACCTGAGGATGTATCAAGGCTTGCTCCCCTCAGAAGGCAGCCTGTTTTCATGAGCAGGGGAGAGGATATGGCAGGACCACAGACGGTGGTGAGGAAGAATAAAAAGGTTGGCAGAAACGAGCCATGTCCTTGCGGAAGCGGAAAGAAATACAAAAAGTGTCACGGCCGATAAAAATAAATAGGGACAGCGCCCATTTTTTCTTTCCCATTGGGGAGAGGGTAGGGTGAGGGTGAAGATCTCTGTTCCTGGCTTTCTCGCCGGTGGTATATCGGCAGGAATCAAGCATAGCAAGGGTATGGACCTGGCCATGATAGTTTGTCAGACCCCAGCGGCTGCAGCAGGTGTTTTTACTACAAACGCTGTGAAGGCAGCCCCTGTGCTTCTCGATATGGAAAGGTTAAAGAGGGGAAAGTGCCAGGCTATCTTGATCAATTCCGGCTGCGCAAATGCCTGCACTGGCAAAAGGGGTTTGGAGGATGCCAGGGAAGTAAGCAGGATTGCTGCCCGATCCCTTGGGATACCAGAGAAGCTTGTCCTTGTCGCATCCACCGGATTGATCGGGATCACGCTTCCTGTAGAGAAAATCAGCCGTGGCATAAAAAAGCTTGTCCCGCGGCTTTCACCGAATGGACTCAGTCAAGCCGCCCAATCCATCATGACAACGGATACCTTCCCCAAGGTAGTTTTGAATAAAACACGCGATTTTTGCATTGCTGGAATTGCCAAGGGAGCGGGTATGATCCATCCGCGGATGGCAACCATGCTGTGTTTTATCCTGACAGATGCAATCGTTGGACCGGGAGCCCTGAAAAATGCCCTGAGGCGATCAATAGAAAATTCTTTTCATAAAATTACTGTTGACGGAGATATGAGCACAAATGATTCAGTGATCATTATGTCATCTGGTCGTCAGCCTTTAGGAAGGAGAGGAATCGGATATTTCCAGGAATCTCTTGATGAGGTAACTTTAAGGCTTTCAGAGATGATTGTGGAGGATGCAGAAGGAGCAACAAAAAAGGTTGAGATCCTTGTTAAGGGAGCAAGCACCCTTTTAGACGCCAGGAGGGTTGCTGAACGGATAGCAGCATCTCCTCTTGTTAAAACAGCCATTTTCGGTGAGGACCCCAACTGGGGTCGGATTATGGCTGCAATAGGCTGCTCGGGAGCTAAAGTCTCTCAGGATATGATTGATATATTCTACGACAAAATCCAGGTTGTCAAACACGGGCAAGGGTGCGAAGGCAGGTGCGAGGCAGGGGCTAAGCGTGTCCTTAAATCCGATTTTCCGAGGATCGTTGTTAACCTGAACATGGGTAAAGCGCAGTTGCGGCTACTGACATGCGATCTTACAGAAGATTATATTAAAATTAACGCCGCCTACCACACTTGAACTTTCCTTGCGAAATATAGTTTTATATGATAAACACAGAAACATTATGAGTGAGCTGACAGTAAAAGATTTGCTTGAGGCAAGTGTTCATTTTGGTCACCAAACCAAGAGATGGAACCCAAAAATGAAGCCATATATTCTGGGTGCAAGGAGTGGAGTTTATATCATCAATCTTCAGAAGACACTCCGAAGCCTGATTGAGGCTCAGAAATATATTACAAAAACTGTGGCAGAGGGTGGGACAGTTCTTTTTATTGGCACCAAGAAACAGGCTCAGAATATTATCAAGGAAGAAGCCCAGAGGTGCGGTGCAATGTATGTGAACAGCCGCTGGCTTGGCGGGACGCTGACAAATTTCCCATCTATTAAGAGGAACATCGATCGTCTGAAGGAGCTGGATAAATTAGAAATTGAAGGTGGGAGCTCCCGTTTAACTAAAAAAGAAGCCTTGAAACTAAAGCATGAGAAGGAAAAATTGTCTAAGTATTTTGAGGGATTGAGGGAAATGAAAAATCTTCCCAGTGTTCTCTTTGTGATTGATACGAGAAAGGATCAAATTGCAGTCAGGGAAGCGAGAAAGACAGGGATACCGGTGGTCGCCATTCTTGATACCAACTGTGATCCTGAGGGAATACAGCAAGTGATTCCAGGAAATAACGACGGTATACGGGCAATAAAGCTTTATTCGGCCCAGATCTCTGATGCATGCCTGGAAGGATCAAAGCTCAGGGAAGAGAAGCTTAGGGAATCCATTCCCCAATCCCAAACGGCAGCGGTAGAGGTCAAAGGAGAACAGGGGTGATTATATGGCAATAGATGTTCCTTCGATCAAGACTCTCAGGGAAAGGACTGCAGCAGGCGTCATGGACTGTAAGAAAGCTCTTGAGAAGAACAACGGTGATATTGAGAAAGCCGTTGAATACCTCAGGATTAAAGGTCTTGCACAGGCTGCAAGGAAGGCCGGAAGAATCACCTCTGAAGGGTTGGTAGAGGCATATATACATCCGGGTGGTAAGATCGGTGTCTTAATCGAGGTGAACTGCGAGACAGATTTTGTTGCCCGGACAGATGATTTCAAGGTTCTCGTCCGGGACCTTTCCATGCAGGTTGCCGCCTCGAGTCCTCTGTATATATCAAAAGATGATGTTCCTCCCAGTGTTATTGAGAAATTGATTGAGGAATACAAGTCACAGGCAAGGCAGGAAGGAAAGCAGGAGAAAGTCCTTGATAGGATAGCGCAAGGGAGGATGGAGAAGTATTACTCTGAAGTATGTTTGCTGGAACAGGGCTTCATCAGAGACCCTGATATTCAAGTATCCCAGCGTATTGCATCCACTGTCAGTCGTCTTGGAGAAAATATCCGTGTTAAAAGGTTCATGAGATATCAGCTCGGCGAGGAAGCCAGCAAAGGCCCTGCAACTTCGTGAAGAGAAGGCCCAAATATAAACGCATTGTCCTTAAGTTGAGCGGAGAGGCACTGGCCCGCAAGAACGGCTTTGGTATAGATTATGAGACAGTGAAAATCCTTGCAAAACAGATCAAAGAGATCCATGACATTGGGGTTGAGGTGGGTATTGTTATCGGGGGAGGGAATATTTTAAGGGGAGTTACTGAATCGGATAAGGGGATGGACAGGGCATCGGCGGACTATATGGGGATGCTTGCTACAATATTCAACTCGCTTGCACTCCAGAATGCCCTGGAGGACATTGGTGTTCAAGTTAGAGTTCTATCGGCAATAGAGATTAGGCAGCTTGTGGAGCCCTACATACGGAACCGTGCCATCCGATATTTGAAGAAGGGAAGGGTCGTGATTTTTGCATCAGGCACAGGAAATCCCTTTTTTACAACCGATACAGCCGCAGCACTCAGGGCGATGGAGATCAATGCGGATGTTATTCTCAAGGCCACCAAGGTTGACGGCGTATATGATCGCGATCCCATGAAAGACAGCCGCGCCAAAAGATTCAATTCGTTGAAATACATAGATGTTCTGGATAAGAACCTCAAGGTAATGGATGCCACGGCAATCTCCCTGTGTAAGGACAACTCACTTCCAATTATTGTCTTCAATATCAAGAAGGTGGGAAACATCCGAAGGATCGTTTGTGGTGAGAGGATCGGGACAATCATTAGCCAGTGAGGAGGTATTAGGATGCCCGGGGAAAAGATACTGAAGGAAGCACGCGAGAAGATGGAAAAGGGTATGGAGTTTTTCCGTCTGGAAGTATCCAGGTTGAGGACAGGGAGGGCATCGCTTGCCCTAATTGACGGCATCAAGGTCAACTATTACGGCACATTGTCTCCTCTTAACCAGGTTGCCACGCTCAGTATTCCTGAGCCCAGGCTTATTGTAATCCAGCCCTGGGATCCAAAACTTATACAGGATATCGAAAAGGCCATACATGCATCAGGGCTTGGGCTGACTCCTACAAGCGACGGCCGTGTCATCAGGCTTCCCATACCTCCTCTCACCGAGGAGAGAAGGAAGGATCTCGTCAAGGTTGTGAAAAAGATGGCAGAGGACTCAAGGGTTGTATTGCGGAACATCCGAAGGGATCACAATGAGTCGCTCAGGAAGATAGAGAAAGACAAGCTTATCTCCCAGGATGATCTTAGGACATTTCAGAAAAAGTTACAGGATATTATTGACGAAGAGATTAAAAAGGTGGACGAGATCCTGGCAAAGAAGGAAAAGGAGATCCTCGAGCAATAGCTGTTTCTATTTTCATAGTAGTCCTTCTTTGATACACTTCCTAATATGCCTGGAAAATTTCAGAATCGTGTTGCATTCATTACCGGTGCCTCATCAGGGATTGGTGAAGCTCTTGCAAGCGAGCTTGCTACTCAGGGTGCGATGGTTGCAATTGCAGCAAGGCGCATTGACCGCCTTAAACAGACGGCCGCTGCTATTGAGCAGGCAGGTGGTCAGGCCCTTGCCCTGGCGTGCGATGTGACCCGTGACGGGGACCCGGAGAGTGCCGTTCGTGCAACAATTGAACGGTTCGGCCGCCTGGACATAGTTGTTGCCAACGCCGGTTTTGGAGTAAGCGGTCCAGTTGAGCGGATTAATTTAAATGACTTCAGAAGGCAGTTTGAGACAAATGTCTTCGGAGTGCTTCGCACGGTCTATGCAGCCCTCGGAGAGCTCAAGCGCACAAGGGGCGTCCTTGTCCTGGTCGGGTCGGTCAACTCCTACCTTGCATTTCCTCGCCTCTCGGCATATTCAATGAGCAAGTTCGCTGTTCGCGCCCTTGCAGAGGCAATAGAACTCGAGCTGCGCGGCTCAGGTGTTGCTGTTACGCTCGTCTGCCCAGGTTTCATAGAGAGTGAACTTCGTTCTGTGAACAACAAGGGGGAGTTGACCCGTGCCCCAGATCCGATACCTCAATGGATCGTGATGCCCCGAGCTTCTGCAGCGCGTCGCATAGCCCGTGCCATAGCCCGGCGCCAGCGCGAAATTGTCCTGACCAATCACGGTAAGGCAGCCGTTTTCCTTACGCGTCACGCCCCATGGTTTGTGCGTGCAATACTTAAGCTTGGTTCTTCAATTATAAAACGCTTCACCGTATCTTATGGTTGAAAAAATCTCATTCCTGTGATAAAAAGATAGCTGAAATGGCAAGTATTCACCGAGGGCGTGATGTAATTCCTACAAGGGATCTTATCAAGCTTCTTGATCGTAAAAGACTTCCAAAACATATTGCAGTGATCATGGACGGAAACGGGCGTTGGGCAGAAAAAAAGGCCCTTTCCAGGGTGAGGGGGCACCGCGCTGGCGTAAAGGCAGTCAGAGATACTGTCAAAATGTGTCGCGAGCTTCAGATACCCTATCTAACCCTTTATGCGTTTTCAAAGGAAAACTGGGACAGGCCAGAATTTGAGGTTAAAGCGCTGATGAATCTTCTCAAGAGATACCTCGCCCTGGAGGAGAAGGGCCTGATGAAGAACAATATCCGTCTTATGGCAATCGGCGATCTCTCCGATCTGCCAGCTCCTGTGTATAAGACGCTGAAGAGGGTCATAAAGAAGACTCAAAGAAATAACGCTATGGTGCTTATTCTTGCCCTGAGCTATGGCGGGAGAACAGAGATAATTCAGGCGATGAAAAAACTGTTCCTTTCAAGATGGAAATCGTTGGACGGCAGAATTGACATTGACGAGCAGACCTTTTCAAGATACCTCTACACGAGTGGAATGCCGGATCCCGACCTCCTCATCAGGACAAGCGGCGAGTATCGCCTTAGCAACTTTATGCTGTGGCAGATGGCCTATACAGAGCTTTACATAACAGAAACCCTATGGCCCGATTTCAGGAAAAGGGATCTCCTTGAAGCCATCCTCGACTATCAACAAAGGGAAAGGAGGTTCGGCCTTACTGGAGATCAAATCCGTGAGAGTGAAGAAACTCGTCATACTCGGCTCAACAGGTTCCATAGGCAGTAATACCCTTCAGATTGTTGGTAGATTCAGGGCGAGGTTCCAGGTATGTGCGCTAGCGGCAGGAAGAAATATTCGTGTTTTGAAGAGGCAGATTGAGGCCTTTCAGCCCCAGGCCGTTTCTGTGTCAGACGAGAATGCTGCCCGTCAGCTCCGGGCAACGCTTGGCAGGAACAGCGTCCGGATATTTACCGGAGAAGAAGGGCTTCTTAAGGTTGCCCGATGGCCAGGAGCGCAGCAGGTGATCTCTGCAATCTCCGGTTCCGCAGGGCTTGCGCCCACCATGGAAGCCATAAAGGCAGGGAAGAATATTGCAATTGCAAACAAGGAAACCCTTGTTATGGCAGGCCTGCTTGTTACGAATGCGGCACGGAGAAAAGGCGTTGAGATCTTTCCTATTGATAGCGAGCATTCTGCCATTTTTCAGGCCCTTGAGGGAAAAAACATTAAAGATGTGAAGGGACTCATACTGACAGCGTCAGGCGGGCCATTTCTCAGGACACCGAAGAGAGCTTTGCACAGTGTAACCCCTGCACAGGCGTTAAAGCATCCAAGATGGAAAATGGGAGAGAAAGTGACGGTGGATTCGGCAACAATGATGAACAAGGGCCTTGAGGTGATAGAGGCCAGATGGCTTTTTAACATACCTTCCTCACGGATCAGTGTCCTTGTTCACCCTGAGAGCGTTGTGCATTCACTTGTTGAATTCAAGGACGGCGTTCTCATTGCTCAAATGAGTGTCCCGGATATGAGGTGCCCAATATCCTATGCCCTTTTTCATCCTGAACGGGTTGATTTGGGCCTGAGGCCATTGGATCTCTGTGATATCGGAAGCCTGACATTTCATGAACCCGATATTAAAAAATTTCCGTCCCTGAGGCTGGCCTACCAGGCCCTTGATTCAGGAGGAACAATGCCGGCAGTGATGAGCGCTGCCAATGAGGTTGCTGTTGAGGCGTTTCTTGCCGGGAGAATAAGTTTTACAGAGATCCCTCATATTGTGGAAGAGGTAATGTCTTCTCACGATGTCCAACCCCTTACCAGCTTGGAGAGGGTAAAAAATGCAACCTTATGGGGGAAGAGAAAAGCATGGATGCAGTTACAATAATCATTGCGATATTCATCCTCGGTGTCCTTATTTTTGTCCATGAACTCGGCCATTTTCTTGCGGCTAAAAGGGTTGGTATCGAAGTGATTACATTCTCCATTGGAATTGGTCCGACTCTTATAAGTTTTAAGAGAGGGGAGACTGACTATTGCCTGAAGCTTATTCCATGGGCGGGATATGTCAAACTCAGGGGGGAAGAACCAGGAGAGGAAGAGACAGGCCCGGGTCATTTCGAGACACGACCGCCGCGGGAAAAAGCCCAGGTTCTTTTGGCTGGTCCCCTGATGAACCTTGCCCTGTCATTTTTCCTGATGCCATTAGCATTCATGCTGGGTGTGAAAGTTCCGGCCTTTTTAAGCGAAGAGCCTGTTATCGGTTGGGTCTCGCCTGGGTCTCCTGGGGCCGAGGCAGGCCTGAAACTGGGGGATAAAGTCATTTCTATTGATGGTAAGAGGCTTTCAAACTGGGAAGAGCTTCATACAACAATACTTTCCCATCCGGAAAAGAAATTTTCTTTTGTTTTCCTGCGCGAAGGGAAGGAATTGCAGGGGACTTTGAAGGTTCGAAAGACAAAGGAAGGAGACGCAGGAGAGGCTGGCATTTTCCCCCCTCTGGAACCGGTGATAGGAAGGGTCAGAAAGGGGTATCCTGCGGAATCTGCCGGCATTCACGATGGTGACAGGGTCCTTACTGTCAATGGGTCTCCTATACGGCACTGGGCTGAGATGGCCCAGATTATCAGGAAAAATCCGGGCCGGAGTCTTGCTCTGGGAATAGAAAGAAAAGGGTTCCGTATGTCCATCAATGTGACGCCCAGGGAGGACTCACAGGCTGGCGGTGGATTGATAGGTGTAGAGCGTGAAGATAGGGTTGTAATTAAGAAAATGGGTGTCGGAAGATCTATCATTGAGGGATGGAGGCAGATAGGAAGGTATTCCAGCCTGGTTTTTTATGTTTTATGGAAGCTCATCTGTGGCGAGGTCTCTCTCAACTCCCTTGGCGGACCGATAGCCATAACAGATTTTACAGCCCAGGCTGCGAGAAGCGGCCTATCAAGGCTGATGGACTTCATTTCGTTCATAAGCCTCCAGCTCGGGATCCTCAATCTCTTTCCCTTCCCGGTACTGGACGGCGGCCTTTTGCTCATCATCCTGGTTGAAGCTATTACTGGAAGACAGATTAGCATCAGGAAAAAAGAAATCTCGCGCTACATCGGGTTTGCGTTTCTTTTGGCGCTTATGGTCCTTGTCACCATCAACGATATCATCAGGACCTGGGGAGATGATATTGTTAATTTATATCGGGCAATCATGAGAGCTATATCATGAAAGTGCTTGCCCTGGAGACATCCACCCGAGTTGGCAGCGTTGCCATTCTTGAAGATGAAAAGCTCCTTTACGAGATCGTCCACGGCGGTAAGGAATCCCACAGCAGAAAGGTTCTTCCATCTATCCGGATGATTCTTGAGGCAGCAGGGGTAGCTCTTGAAGAGATAGATGGTTTTGCCGTGGGGATAGGACCAGGAAGTTTCACTGGCTTGAGAATAGGATTGGGTGCAGTAAAAGGACTTGCATTTTCATTCAAAAAGCCATTAATAGGGGTTTCAAGCCTTGAGGCCCTGGCCATGAACCTGCAGGGGTCTCCTCATATATTATGTCCCATGCTCGACGCACGGAAAGAGGAGGTATATGCGGCTCTTTATCGCTTTGGAAGGAACGGACATTTGGTCAGAATTGCCGAGGAGGCTGTTTTGAAACCGGAACAGTTGCTTAAGAGTATGAACTCTGAGAAGATTGTGTTTCTCGGCGATGGAGCCCTTCTATATAGGGAATTGATCATGCAGACAATGAGGGGCAGGGCCATTTTCGTCCAGGAGAAACTTTCCTACCCGAGGGCGGCGAGTGTCGGCCTGCTTGCGCTCGGAAGGTTCAAGGAAGGGCGATTTGACGATATTAACGCCCTTGAGCCAAGGTACATAAGGGTATCCGATGCAGAGACAAAACGGAGGAGAGCGGAATGGAAGAAAAAGAAATAAGCTTGATTCAAGAACTTGCATCCAAGGACAAAGAGCTAAAGCAGCTATGGCTTGAGCATCTCGAGTATGAGAAAAAGCTTGGTGAGCTTGAAGACAAACTATATTTGACCCCGGACGACAAGGTTGAGAAGAAGCGCCTGCAGAAGTTAAAGCTCGCTGGAAAGGACAGGATAGCCCTTATTCTTGCCAGATATCGGAAGGAGAAAAAACAATGAGGAGCGATATTATAAAGAAGGGAGTTGAAAGGGCTCCGCACCGAAGCCTTCTAAGGGCATGCGGTATTAAAGAAGAAGATTTCGGAAAGCCCTTCATTGGAGTTGCGAATTCATTTGTGGAGATTATTCCGGGCCACATCCACCTGCATGATTTTGCACAGATCGTCAAGGAATCAATCCGCAGAGCGGGCGGTGTCCCATTTGAATTCAATTCAATCGGTATTGATGACGGAATCGCCATGGGGCATGAAGGGATGAGGTTCAGTCTTCCCAGCCGCGAGCTTATCGCTGATTCGGTTGAGTCAATGGCAGGTGCTCATTGCTTTGATGGGCTTGTCTGCATACCGAACTGCGACAAGATTGTCCCGGGGATGATCATGGCAGCCCTTCGTTTAAACATCCCAACGATCTTTGTGAGTGGAGGACCAATGCGATCAGGAAAATCTCCCTCTGGGAAGGTCCTGGATGTGAACTCGGTCTTTGAAGGAGTTGGGGCATACCGTGCAGGTAAAATCTCGGAGAAAGAACTTAAGGAGCTGGAGGAATATGCATGTCCTGGTTGCGGCTCGTGTGCCGGCCTGTTTACGGCGAACTCAATGAACTGCATAACAGAGGCCCTGGGGCTTGGTCTGCCCGGAAACGGAACAGCACTGGCCCTTTCAAAGGAACGGGAGGAATTGGCACGGCAGGCAGGCCAGATGATCATCAGGCTTGTTGAACAGGACCTGAAGCCCAGGGATATTGTGAAGCCTATGACCATTGATAATGGCTTTGCCCTGGACATGGCCCTTGGAGGCTCTACAAATACCGTTCTTCACCTAATGGCTATTGCCCATGAGGCAGGGATCGTGTATTCTCTTGATAAAATTGACATGGTGTCAAAGAGGACGCCTTACTTGTGCAAGATCAGCCCTTCTTCACAGAATCACATGGAAGACCTTGATTCTGCTGGCGGGGTAATGGCTGTAATGAAGGAGCTTTCTAAAAAGAAGGGGCTTGTCCATACAGAGGCGAAGACAGTGGCAATGAAAACCTTCGGAGAGCTTATTGAAGGTGAAAAGGGGGCCGACGGGAACGTAATCCGCTCCATAAAGAATCCCCATAGCCAAACCGGAGGGATTGCGATTCTCTACGGAAGCCTTGCCCCAGAAGGGGCTGTTGTGAAGGCTGGCGCCGTGGGACCGGACATGATGACCCACGAAGCTTCTGCAAGGGTATTTAATTCCGGGGATGAAGCCGCGAAAGAGATCCTTTCGGGAAAGGTCTCACCTGGCGAGGTTGTGGTAATAAGGTATGAAGGCCCCAAGGGAGGGCCCGGCATGCCGGAAATGCTTGCTCCAACTTCGAGCATCGTTGGAATGGGACTAAGCGGGAGCGTCTCGCTCATTACTGACGGCCGGTTTTCCGGAGCCACACGGGGTGCAGCCATTGGCCATGTTTGTCCTGAGGCAGCGGACGGAGGGCCAATTGCCCTTGTTAAGAACAAGGATATTATAAAGATTGACATACCGAAGAGGCGCATTGACCTAAAGGTTCCAATGAGTGAATTAAAGAAACGCAGGCGCTCCTGGAGGCCCATGAGGCCCAGGACAAAATCGTCATGGCTTACCAGGTACACAAAGTCTGTATCCTCGGCAAGCAAGGGGGCTGTGCTGACATGAGCGGAAAAGATAAGAACAAGAGGAAGATGACAGGGGCCAGGATTTTTATCGAGAGCCTCCTCAAGGAGGGCGTGGATGTGATCTTTGGTTTTCCCGGCGGTGCAGTCCTGAATATCTACGACGAGCTAATGGGATCTCCACTCCGGCATGTTCTTGTCCGCCACGAACAGGGTGCTGTCCATATGGCAGATGGGTATGCCAGGGCTACAGGCCGTATCGGCGTATCTCTTGTGACATCCGGACCAGGTGCGACAAATACCGTGACCGGAATTGCTACGGCCTACATGGACTCCATACCCATCGTTGTTTTTTCAGGTCAGGTTCCCACCTCCCTTGTGGGAAACGATGCCTTTCAGGAGGCGGACATTGTTGGGATCACGCGTCCGTGCACCAAGCATAATTTTCTGGTCAAGGATGTGAGGGATCTTGCCAGGACAATCAAGCAGGCATTTTATATTGCTTCAACAGGGAGGTGCGGCCCTGTGCTTGTGGATATTCCCAAGGATATCACCCAGGCAGAGACCGAGTTCATATATCCTGACAAGATTGATATAAAGGGATATAAGCCTGTAATGAAAGGGCATCCGGGACAGATCAAGAAGGCAGTGGAGAAACTCTTGCAATCAAGCAGGCCCATTGTCTATATCGGTGGAGGCGTCATTGCCCAGAATGCAAGTGAGGAGCTAATTGCGCTTGCAGAAACACTTGAGCTTCCAGTGGCATCAACCCTCATGGGGCTTGGCGGGTTCCCAGGCGACCATGCTCAGTTTCTTGGGATGCTCGGCATGCATGGAACATATACGGCGAATATGACGATCAACAGTTCAGATCTTATTCTTGCCGTCGGAGCCAGATTCGATGACCGCGTCATAGGAAAGGTGGATGAATTTGCCCCTCAGGCAAGCATCATCCACATAGATGTTGACCCGACATCAATAAGCAAGAGTATCCCTGCCGAGATACCTATTGTCGGAGGCGCAAAGGAGATCCTTAGGGACCTGAACCATATGCTGAAGGAGAATTCCGAGAGCAAGCACTTCAGGAAGAAACTGAAGGACTGGTGGGCAACCATCAGGGAATGGCAGAAAGCCAAGCCCCTGTCATATACGCCGTCAACAACATCCATCAAGCCCCAGTTCCTTGTGGAGAAGATCTACGAGCTGACAAAGGGCAAAAATACAATAATTGTCACCGGTGTTGGACAGCATCAGATGTGGGTTGCACAGTATTACAAGTTCCATTCGCCGCGGACATTTTTGACCTCCGGAGGGCTTGGAACAATGGGATATGGATTTCCTTCGGGTATAGGAGCCAAGGTCGCCTTCCCCCAGAGAGATGTTATCGTGGTTGACGGTGACGGTAGCATGCAGATGAATATCCAGGAGCTTGCCACAGCTGTGCAAGACAAGGTTGGGGTGAAGGTGGCCATTGTCAATAATGGATTCCTGGGCATGGTCAGACAATGGCAGCAGCTGTTCTATAAAAAACGGTATTCTTATACAAAGTTGTCTGTCCAGCCCGATTTTGTAAGGCTTGCAGAGGCATACGGCGCACATGGATTCAGGGCGGAGAAGCCGGAGGATGTTGTCCCTGTCCTGAAGAAGGGGCTGTCTACAGAGGGGCCGGTGCTCATGGATTTTGTTGTTGAACCCGAGGAAAATGTGTATCCTATAATCCCAGCAGGGGCTGCTATAAACAAGATTATCCTCGTATGAGACATACAATTTCAGTTCTTGTGGAAAACCGCTTTGGGGTTCTTTCGCGGGTCTCAGGATTATTCAGCGGCCGGGGCTACAATATTGAGAGCCTCACTGTGGCCGAGACGCTGGATCCCACCGTGTCAAAGATGACCATCGTAACGAGCGGAAACGACCAGGTGATCGAGCAGATCACAAAACAGCTCAACAAGCTTGTGGATGTGATCAAGGTGACTGACCTTACAAGCACTGATCATGTTGAGAGGGAGATGGCCCTCGTAAAGGTCTCCGCAGAGGGGGAAGAGAGGGCTGAGGTCTTGAGGATCGTTGAGATCTTCCGCGGGAAGATCGTTGATGTGAGCCCGGATACATATATTATTGAAATCGCAGGGGATGAGAAGAAAATAGACGCAGTGCTTGGCCTGCTCAGGCCCCTCGGGGTCAAGGACATTGTCAGGACAGGCAAGGTGGCCATGGCGAGGACCACCCAGAAGGGCAAGAAGGGGGGAGAGGAATGAGGATGTATTACGACAAGGATGCTGACCTTGGGGTTCTAAAGGATAGGCCTGTTGCCATCATCGGTTACGGGAGCCAGGGTCATGCCCATGCCCTCAATTTAAGGGACAGCAAGGTGGATGTGAGGGTGGGTGTGATAAAGGATCCAACCAGAGAGAAGGCCAGGAAGGCCGGCCTCCGTGTTATGGATATTGATAAAGCCGTCCGGGAGTCAGAAGTCATGATGATGCTTGTCCCTGATGTGCCAATCATGGCCGAGGTATATAGAAAATCTGTTGCCCCTTATATCAGGCCAGGGTCCTACCTTGGATTTGCCCATGGGTTTAACATCCATTACAGGCAGATCGTTCCAGACAAATGGATCAATGTCTTCATGGTGGCGCCCAAGGGGCCAGGCCACCTTGTGAGGAACGAATATCTGCGTGGAGCAGGGGTCCCCTGCCTTATTGCTGTCCACAATGACCCATCCGGAGACACGAGGGATATTGCCCTGGCATATGCGAGTGGTATCGGCGCTGGAAGGGCAGGGATAATCGAGACAACCTTCAAGGACGAGACAGAGACAGACCTTTTTGGAGAGCAGGCCGTTCTGTGCGGTGGCCTGACCTCGCTGATCACGGCAGGATGGGAAACCCTTGTGAATGCCGGGTATCCGCCGGAGCTTGCATATTTTGAATGCCTGCACGAGGTGAAGCTTATTGTTGACCTCATCTACGAGGGAGGCATCTCGACCATGCGCTATTCCATCAGCGATACTGCAAAATACGGGGACATAACCCGCGGGCCGAAAATTATTGATGCCAGGACCAGGGCCACAATGAAAAAGATCCTCATAGATATCCAGAGCAAGAAGTTTGCCAAGGAATGGATCCTGGAAAACAAGAGGGGACGGAAGAACTTTACCCGGCTCCTCAAAAAGGGAGCAGAGCACCCGATTGAAAAGGTTGGTGCAAAGCTCAGGGCCATGATGCCCTGGCTCAAGGAAAAGAAGCTCGTAGACAAATCAAAGAACTGACTTTATAGCGCTGTTGTGATCCCGTATCTCAGTTGTCCCAAAATTCCGTATCTCAATTGTCCTGATAGGTGTATAGATATCAGAGAAGGAGGGTAACCTATGCAAGGCAAAAAGAGACGGATGTTGGAGAAAAAAAGCTCG
>Ga0315310_10000782_pt1 | contig 20299 bp, 13 predicted proteins | sample TDP5_MG_FD_203630 | JGI IMG/M metagenome (GOLD analysis project Ga0315310, IMG submission 203630) | Freshwater sediment microbial communities from Lake Towuti, South Sulawesi, Indonesia - TDP5 | ecosystem: Environmental > Aquatic > Freshwater > Lake > Sediment | place: Indonesia: South Sulawesi... | reverse complement strand
GCCTTCGTTTTGGATGAGTGCATCTAATTCGTCTAAGGTGAGAATCAAGTAGGCCTTCTGCTCATCAAGAACTTGCATCAATGTCTGCAGTAGTTCTTGAGCTGAGTAGCCACGTTTTGGATAGGTGGGATGGAATTTTAAGACGATGCGTTGGATGACCATGAAGAGGCTGCCCTTGCACTCGCGACAGTTGACATGAACATAGTGAAGGTTGATGCCGCGCTTCTGCCCTTCTCTAACCATGTTCTGGCCGAAAAGCTGAGTCATGGCGGTTTTTCCAGTTCCAACCTTGCCAACTACCAGAACACGCTGGGTCATCTTGCCCGGTGTTTCAACCGCGAATCGAAAGAACTGGTTGAGTAGCTGCGTTTGGGATTCTCTGTGGGGCAGGCGACTCGGCACATAGTTAATGTCTAACTTGGACTCGTCTTTGAACACACTCGAATATGCAAACACGAAGTGTGGACCTCTCAAAGTTCTTAATGGTGGAGTCACTCAGCATTTATGATTTTTGTCTATTTAAAAAGAAAATCAGAGCCTCGGCAAATGTAAGTATTGAAACCAACACGTGTGGCAGAGCTGAGTGGAATTATCTCGCCTCACTTCGCTGAGAAAAATGTTAATTTCCAGATTGCACTGACTTATCTCAAGCGCATTGAGAATCTGGTTGAGAATGAGATTCTGTGATCACTGCGGTTCGTATATGAAGCGAACTGCTGAAGGGTTCATCTGTACAAAATGTGGAAAATCGGTGCCAGCAGAGTCAGAGAAGAGAATGGCCGGTTCCAGAAAGAACGTGACTGATGGAATCTATGTTGTTGATCAATCTGTAAACCGCCGTGCTCGAATCTCTCAGGTGTGTCCAAAGTGCGGAAACGGAGAGGCATTTCAGTGGGTTTCGAGCATCTCTGGAGAACACGCTGGCATAAGGAGAGAAAGAACGATCGAGCATTTCACGTGCACTAAGTGTTCTCACTCATGGAACAAGGCTTCGTAGGTAAGTGACCGTGGCACGCGCTTTGCTTCTATTGTGGCGATCCGTGATCGTCAGCGGTCTAAGCCGTTGTCAGGTCCGGCTTTGAGGCCTTGCGTTTAGAGCAGGCAACTCCGGAAGCTTCTCTTTGGCTCGTTCTTCTGCTATCGTAGCGGCTTCCGTTAGTATTTTTTGCGCTTCTTCATTTGTGGCTGCGAAGTCGAGGGTTAGCCCTGTGATTTGTCCAGCGTCTCCGACTATTCCGCTGAGCTCTATTCCTATTTGTTCGAGCTCTCTTCCGGCGTCAGGTAGCACGCCAGTTATTGCGGTTTTTACATTGCGAAGTACGCCGATGACCGGGCCGAGTGTGTAGACCATGTCTCCGAGTTCTGTGACGGTCTTGAGCCTAAGAACTATCTGCTCTAGTGCAAGTCGTGCGTTGATGACGGTTCTCTCAGTTTTCCGTATCTCAGTCAACTCGTTGGCGAAGGCGTTGGCGTGAGGCAGATCGTGCTTGGAATAGGCTTCGACAACTTTGGCAAACAAGGATTTGTCGCGTTCGCTTAAGCGATTGCTTGTCTGATCTAGTCTTTGAATCTGTGCCTCTAACCGCTGGATGGCATGATCAAGACGTGGCTTCAACTGACCTGAAGAACGAATAGCCTTCTTAACCTTCGAGCCAAAAGGTTCAGAACCTTCACTTTTTCCCCACTTCTCATTGAAATTCCTTGGCAAACTTCACTTCCTCACGATATGAGTGAGGCTTCAGCACTTTATTGACCATTTAACATGCTGAAAACATCGCAATGTATATGTAGCGAATAGCTGTCACCCGCCTGCACATTGGGTTTTTAGGTGCCGAGTGCAACTTAGAGCCACATGCCTTCTAGAAATTAGCAACTTCGGCTGAAACAAGCGCGCTCCGTAGAGACCACTTAACGGAGGAGAACGCTGTGCCCCGAGTTGGGCAACCCTTTTTGCGGAGCCTAAGTGTTCAGAATAGATCAATTAGTAAGAGTCAATCAGGGCTGTGAATCGAGAAGACAGGCGGTTCGGTTTTTCCCGCGTGTGCGTGCGGTCCTAAGGGCAGTTGTCTGGACTCGAGTTTGAGCACGGTCATTTCGTAGAGGGCTTCCATAGTTCCTGTTAATTCAATCATTATGCTGTATCGTGTTGATGGGTCGAGAGTCAATTTCACCCAGTCGGTTGGCGTTGTTGCGCCTGCGGTCCACGTGATTTCTGCTAGTGTGGTAGTTTTGGTGTAGATTCTTATGTATATTGATTTGATGAGGTTTGACATGGTTATGTCTGATATGCGTATGAGGCAGGATTGTGGTTTCTTGCCCCAGTTCTGTAAGCCGTATGTAATGTTGAACTCGGTGTTCGGCATGTCCCATTCGGGGAATATGAAAGACCCGAGTTCAACTGTAGCGGCTCTCGCACCCGTCTTCCATCTAAAGAAGCCAACTGTCACCTTTGCCTTCTGGCCGAAGAAGCTTCGAAGAATTTCATAATCGGCTAGGTCAACGACTCCATCCCTGTTCAAATCGGCGTCTGGGTTCCAGTTTGGCGATGGCGGCGTGGATCCGTATGCTTCAACCAACGCATAGAGGTCGTAATGGCCGCACTTACCGTCGCCGTCTACGTCGCCTGGCACCTTTGTTTCACTAGTAATCTCTCTCATGTATATCTCTAAGCTTTCTGCCTCTACTGTTTTGTAGTAGGCATCCAAGTAGTCCATATTGTCATAGGATTGCATTGTCAGATCAATTTTCGATTCTATGGCGTCTAACAGGCTGTTTCTGAAGAACAGTGTTTTCTTTGGCCAAGGCCACGACATGGCAAGGTCTGTTCTCAATGCTGATTTTAGTTCCAAGAGTTTCATGTCTACAACGGTTCGTTGGAACATGTCTGTTCGCATCTTGCTGAATGAGTAGCTGTAGGAGTAGTAGCCCATTACGTCGTCGGCGAAGTCGCCTGCATATCGGAGAAATGAGAATGTGTGTGGAAACGCGATGTTGTGGCCGAGTTCATGAACCATCACCATGCCTAGGCCCATTTTTGGAGTTGTGCCATCTGGGCGGAAGTAGCGGTCAACAGACAATAGGATCAGTACTTGATTGAATCCGCCCAGACCCGTAAACTCCATGCCTCCCGGCCCTGTTTCGAATGAGGCGTTCTTTATGAGAAACACATACGCATTGACGGTCATGTCTGCTGCTTTCATGTTGAAATACTGATCACGAACCGCTTGCAGGGCGTAGAACAGTTGATAACCGTCATAGTAGCGCCAGCCGTCTTTTTCCTCTATGAAAGAGTCAGTCAGCATCTGCCCGATTTCAGGGTATGAGGATAGGTCTTCGAATTTTGCTGAGACTTCAACTTTCATGTAAGGAGCCAGCTCTTTGACTGCTTCAACGACAAGCGTGGAGTTGAGAATCCACCTCATCTTTTCGTTTGGGTAGCCATAGTCAGAAGCGTTGTTGAGGAGCAGAACTTGCAGTGACAGGGTGTTTCCCGTTGTGGGCCAAGCAACTGGACTTAGCAGGTTGTACAAGAAGTCGTCGATCCATCCGGCCAGATACTGTGCAAGCGCGCTTCTTCCCTCAGGAACAGCGACGTCATGGGTTGTAAGAAAACTGTCGAGGTCCTCGTAGTAGTAGTCGTATTTTGGACCGATCAGATAGGGGTCTAATTCCCACCATATTCTTGCCCATGTTAGATACCATTGAAATGCTGAAGGGTCAACAAAGAGAAGCCGATGCTTTGATGTGAAAGCTGGATAAGGAAATCTGACGTTTGGATTAAGCAGATTGTCCCATTCAAGTCGCCAGTAGTCGTTGATGGATTTTGCATCCAAATCGTATCGAGTAAAGTTGTACCAGTGCTCCCACGAGTGATCGGGCGAGTCGAATTCCGTGAAGTTCAGCACGTAGAAGGTGTAACTAGGTTTCTCGTCGTCAGCGTAGCCGTAAGGGTTGTCGGCGAACCACTGCTCAACCGCATACGCATCAACGGCCATTCCTGACTGTGGCAAAAAGATGGACATGCGTGTTCCGGTTTCTCGTTGATATTCTAGCGCAGTTACGTTTAGTTTAGAGGTTGTTGCTGTGCCGCTGACTGAATTCTCCAGAATGAAACTCTTCAAGTTCTCATAGTAGGATTGATCTGCAAAAGCGTATTCCGTATTGAATGTGTATCTTAAGAAGGCGTCCCAGTAGGGCAGTTCATAGTAGTGTCCGATGTTGGCGTCTACCTCGGCGGTGTCAACTAAATCCTCACCATATCCGACAAATACTGTACGCAGATTGAAGTTGTGAGTGATATTTTCCGGGATTGAGCTTGCTGCTAAGTCTGCTAGGGCATCGCTGGACTTCTCTCTAGCCTTTCCCGTAGAATCGCTTAATCCAAAAACCGGTGATATCGAGAAAGTGAGGACGAAGATTAATACAATTGGGAAAATCCTTTTCAATCTTGATTCCTCTCAATCAGGGATTTTCAATATTTTTGGTATAGGTTTTTAACGATTTGTGGGAGATGATTCTAGACTAATCCTCTACTCAAAAATGTGTGCGTAATTCAGGGTTTGAGAATCCGATTTGCTCTCTTAGTGTAGAATTAACGCTCAGAAGAAAGCTGTGGCTGTTCGATGAGGGTTTCAGCTGTGGCTTTTTTGTTCTTGATTGTGATAGAAGATGACTGACCTGTACTGCGGCCCACATCTGGACCTTGCATCCGTTAAAGCTTCATTTTAATGAGAAGCCACTGATTGTGCTTTCGAGGTTTAAGGGATGACTTCTTTGGTCTGATTAACGCGTACATTCCTGAGAGCTTTGTTCCGTTTAGACGGAATTCGATTTTGTCCTGTGTCCAAAGCTTGGCTTCGTAGAAGCCTCTATCCCATAACTTTACGATGCCGGCTCCGTATTGCCCTTTAGGAATTAGCCCTTCAAACTCGCTGTATTCGAGTGGGTGGTCCTCGACTTGTACGGCTAGCCTTCTTGTTCCAGGTTCTTGTGGAATTCCTTTGGGAACAGCCCAGCTCTTCAGGACTCCGTCTTTGGCCAGTCTGAAATCATAGTGAAGTCTTCGTGCATGATGCTCTTGAACAACGAAAATTCTTCCGATGTCTTTCGCGCCTGTTCCTATAGGTTCTCCTGTCTTGGTTAAGTCGCGTTTCTTGATGTACTCTTGTAGAGCGTTCTGCAGGCTCTGTTTCTCTTGTTGATAGCGGGCTTGGGGTTTCTTCTGCAAAGTGTAATCGAAATCCAATGTTTGTTTGAGCTGAAACAAATCCTTCCAAGGATGAGACTCCCTCTTCAATACGCTAAAGATGCTGAATGCTTGAGGGTGTATTCCTTTTTCAAGCTCGTGCCATTCCAATGGAGTTGAGACTGTGGCGTTTTGATCTGCTCTGAGGCCGTATGGGCATATCATGGTCTTGAAATGAGTGTTCTGAGTGTAGTCAACGAAGACTTTTCCGCGAAGTTTCGTTTGAGAGAATTCAGAGACCACCAAGTCAGATTCGCCTGCAAGTAGCTTGCCCATCTGATGGACAAAGGCTCTCGTCTGCCTGAAAGTGTAAAGCGGAACGATGGGGATGATCACGTGTAGTCCTTTTTTCCCAGAGGTCTTTACGAAGGACTCTAGTCCCAGAAGATCGAGTTTTTCTTTCAAAAGAATCGCCACGTGTGTTGCGTCTTCGATGTCGGCTGGAGGTTCAGGATCTAGGTCAAAAAGGACCAGGTCAGGTTTGTCGCCTGCGTCTATTCTTGCTAGAGGTATGTTAATCTCCAGTGTTGCCAGATTTGCCAACCAAGCTAAAGTTACGACATCATTACACACAACATATTCTATGTCGCGCTTTGCGGTCTCAGAATACCTTCTAACAGTCTTTACCCAGAAAGGAGTACCTTTGGGAGCATCCTTCTCATAAAATCCCTCTTTGTCGATTCCATCAGGAAATCTGTACATTGTTATGGCTCTGTTCGAGATAAAATCAAGCATGAAAGGAGCTACTTTGAGGTAATAATCGATTACCTGATATTTCGTGATGCCTAGACTCGGATACAGAACTTTAGCCAGATTGGAGAACTTCACCCTTGACGGGTCTGGACTCGTGATGCTGCTGTCCATGCGCTGTCACAATATCCTTCTCTATTGACTTAGGTTTGTCTCTTAGCTAATTGACTTATGCCTCAGTGCAAGTTGAAGCGCTGAGGAGGATATTGTCGGTTAGTCTGAGCCTATGTAGTTTTTTGAAAGCACTAGGCAGTCTGCGTACGCCCGGGTTGCGCCGCAGTTGGCAATTAGCGGAAGTCCAAATCTGACGCTGTTTACACTTCCAAGGGCAGCCGTGTTTCTGCCTGAAAGGGAGGCAACCTTGACGCCGTTCACCCACAGGTCTCCGCGGCCTGCTGAAGTGCTCATGGTCCAGTGAAGCTCAACACGATACCAGCGATACAGTGCGGGACTCGAAGTAGAGTAGGAGACTATGGAGCTTGTGCCACTTTTGATAAGCAGAGTCCACTTGACAACACCATTTATTTTTCTCCAGCCAGCGTACGCTACGTTGTTGCTCCCAGCTCTGAATGCTATGAAATAGAAGCGGTCATCATTCTGCACGATTCCAGACTGGGACACGTAGAAGTAGCCGCGTGCATAAAGCTCGGTGGAAGAGGCTATCGTTTTGTAGGAAAAGGCGTATTCGTTTCCGCCACTGCCGCTTGACGTGAATTTTGCACTGTAAATGCCGTGATGTGAACGAGTGTTAACGACGCTTGCTGTCTCTCCTGAGGAAAGACTTCTGCCGGTCCATTTGCTGAAACTGCCCGATTCGAAGCCGTCTGCAAAAAGGTATCCAGAGACAGGTGTTGAGACGTAGGCGTTGATTTCAGCTTCGTTCATTGTGACTTGATGGTTCGCGTTTTTCAGCTGGCTCACTGATCTTTCGAGATAGTTGTGGTACGACTCTGTGAGTCCAGGCGTGATGGGTTCATAGTCCGGGTTGAGTGAGGAGTAGGAGGTGTAACCTTTCTGGGCGGCGGCAGGCATGAGGATGTGTTTTGATGCCCAGTATTCCAGTGCCACTGGATCTTGGCTTGCGCCGAGCACGTTGGTGTAGCTGGCTGCTTCGTAAGGAGTTGGTGGCCCCACATTGTTTCCGCTTTCCATTGGATTGGCATTGACCCAGATGGCATCAAGCAGGGTTAGGGTGGGAAACCGTGTTTCCGCTATTTCTGTCCCAAGCGAGCCGTATTTTATTTTGTCATGTGAGTTTGTGAGGGTCTGGGAAGTGACGCCCATGTAGTTCTTTATTGAGGCTGTCACTCCATAGTTGTAGTGGGACTTCAGTATGGGGAAGTTTATCAATTTGAGTTTTCCCGAAGCATAACTTTGCGTTGCCGAGTTCCATATTCCATTTTTGAAGCTTATGTAAGTCCCGTATTTGGTCTTGAATTTCGGGTATGAAACACGCAGATGCGTGATCGAGTTTTCTGTTGAATTGACGACGTATCCGTTGTTGTAGTCACCTTGGCTGTACTCCTTCACGTTGTTTGACCTTACCTGATACCATGACCATGCTGAAACCTTAAACGACCCGAACATGTTGACGACATCTTGAATTGATTGGGAGTGATCGTACGCATTGCTCTCTGCAAGGTCAAGACCTCCAGTGCCTTGACCGTTATCGGCAACCACTATTTCGCCGTTGAAACCTTCGGGATGATTTACGATTTTCTTGATGAGGCTCTTAACGAGATCTGTGTTGGTTCCTGCTCTTTCAGGCCCAACTGCGTTGACTTTAATCAACACTACATCGTCTTTGGCGATCAATCCGTTAGGTTGAGCCGATGTTTTGAAGAAGCTCAGACCGTGATTCTGCATAAGCCCCACAAGTGTCAAAATGGCTGCGTCCATGTTACCATTTGTGCCTGAAGCATCTTTGATGAGAAATACATTTGATGAACCGACTGAGGTGGCTGCGCTCCGGGGTTCCAAGTTCAACTCAACAGGAACATCGTTGTTCTCTGTGGCTGGATAGTTCCCAGTGTATGTCAGAGGTCCAAAGGCAAGGAGCAATAAGCCCACCAGAAGGATTGTTTTGGTAAGGCGATGGTTGAGAACATGAGGCGACTTGACCGAGGGCATTGCAAGACTTAAAAAAGGTGCGAATAAACCCAAGAGAAAAATGTTAACGTTTGCAACTGCAGCTCTCTGGCACGGATAAACGATTCTCGAAGGTTTTGTGCCAGTTTTAAGGATTATCCACAGAAGACTTAAGGCTGCTATGAAGCCCATTGTCAAAATGCCTCCCTTAGGTTTATGATGCTTCATCTCAACAAAACGTTCCTTGGCCGAAACATGTTCCTTTATCATAGTTGTTCTCCTCTTCGATTGGTTTTGTCATCAACTCACAAATGAGACTACATTGTCTAATATTAGACGTTATCACAAATATGATTTGCGATGGAATTTTCCTGTGTCCAGTTTTTTCCTGCAACTGGTCTCAAAAACCACTTATGCTCGCCATAGCCCCACCGAGACTATTCTGGAAATCAAGAAACCACCACATAGAAATCGCCTTCTTCTTCTCGCAGTCTAGCCAAACAATTCTTTAACGCGGTTTCCGTTCACATACGTCTCGAGTTTTCTAGCTCCAACGCCAAAACTCTTCAGTCCCTCAACAATCACGTCGCACGAACCGCTTGGAATCAAAAGACAACCCTCAGCAACCCTAAACCCGTCCGCCCTACCAAGCTCACCCACACCACCCTTCCTAAACAGAAAATAAGCAATTTTCATCTTATCCCTGTAACTCAAACCACTCATCTCATAAACAACCAAACAGTACGACTCCAGCCCAACAGGACCGGCAGAAACCTCAAACGGAAACCTAGCAAAAAGAACCTTTCCATGTTTAAACAAATCATCCAAAAACACGGGATTAGCTACTTTCAACTCCTCCAAAGCCTGAGGAACCACATGCAGATTCAGTCGCAGATCACCGACAGCCTCAAACAATGCGTCCCATTTCCGCCACATCACAGTTTTATCCTCGAAAACAACAAGCAAATCATAATCAGAAAACTCGTCAAAATCCCCCCTCGCTAAACTACCAAAAAGAAAGACCCCGACAACGCCCTGAACCTGCGAAACCACATCAACAATCTTACCTAAATCTAACCTGTGCCTTTCTTTCAATCTCATTTAAGACACGCTCCATAGCCTCAACCGCTTTCTTCGCTCGGTCACCATCAATACCCTCATACCCCAACGCACCATACGCACCCCACAACTCATCCACATCCCGACTCAACCGTGGAAACCTCTCCTTAAACCACTTCATCCTCTCACTATGCGCACTTCTCGGACGCAAATGAAAATGCCTATCCTCTATCGCAGCCAAAACCTCAACACCCTGCTCAACAGCCTTAATCGCCAGGTCGCCAACAACCATAAACCTTCCCTTCTCAAACTCATCCAGAGCAGCCAACCTCTTCTCACGAACGGCCCTCAAATGAACATCAACATCACTCATGAGTTATCATATCGAGTTAATACAAGTAACGTTTTTCTTACATATAAGAATTGTCACGGTACGCCCACCACCAACACGCACACGCCCAATTAGAAGAAGGCCAAAGGGACAGTTGTCAACCTTCTTCCAAAAGAAACATACGCACAGAACGCAACCACAGCCGAAAAAATTCTCTGCCCTCATACCAAAGGGATCCATATTAAATGGAGCCACGGGCGGGATTTGGACCCGCTACACAAGCTAGAAGCTACGTTGGGTTCATAATAACTTAGTGGCAAAATATGCCCGGATGATCAGTTGACGTTTACAAGCGATCTCTCGCCGCTCCACAGCAAATACTAGCCGTGTAATTGCTAGGCGTCCCTTATCATCTGCTTGTGCGTTAATACGCACATTCGGAAAAGTATTGCTGTAGTTACCATAAGCCAGAACATTCCCAGTGCGGTGTTAATTGCAATCCAATATGGTATTGCTCCCTTGAGGATTTGAAGTCCATACGAGTAGAGATTCTGATTTATCAATGCACCTATCTGTAAGAGTACTATAATCGAAATGAACGAGAACGCAGCCAACGCACTGGATATTCCCAGCTCAGTCTCAAGATGGTAGCCTTTCAGTTTGAAGTCAAAGACTCCAGCCTTGAAAGGTTTTATCCCGCGGTCTCCGATTTCAAGGTGCTCAGCCACTCTAAGGTCAGATTCTTGCTCTTCATTTGTCTGCTGATTCCTTTCGCTTAACGGTCTGGTTTCTTTATTGGAGAGTTCCTCAGGGATAGCAGAAGAGTCGAGCTGGGACGTGGGTAATTGTTCGGTTGATCCAAGGAAATCCTCTCTGAGAAGCCTTTCTCTGAAAGCGCGTTCTCTGTTAAGGAAATCTTCTCTGAGAAGCTTTTCCCTGAGAGCGCGTTCTCTGTTTTTCTTCCGTTCCAATTCTATGATAAACTGATAGATGCCTTTGTTTTTGTCGCGCATCGATCAGTCCCAATCTGTATTTTGTGTTTATTACGAGATAATCCCTATTTCGCACCAACACATATTGTAGAAACAGATATAAACCTGAAAAAATCGCAAAAAACGAATAATCCATCAGCAGTTGGAGCCTCGGGCGAGATTTGGACCGGCACCATTGCTTTACCAAGCGTGTTGTAACGCAAAGGTCATACACACTAGGTTAAGATGCATCTCTGCTGAGCGCCAAACCAGCTAGAACGATTACGAATAAGGCTAGAGCGCCAATGAAAATCCAGTGTGGTGCGTCATTCAATATATGACCAATTGGGTCAGCGGATGGATCAACCACATCCCAATGAACAAGAAAACAATCAGTGTATTCGCGTACGTGGATGCCTTTTCCGTCAGAAAGCCGTTTCCCATAATCTGCTTTTTGGCCTTGGATTTCGCCAATTCGACTTACAAACCCTTCTTTGAGTGGATGCACAACGATTGATTTGTCTACCTTCAGATCTTCATGCGCTGGATTTGCTAGCACTTTCGGAATGATGATCCTCCAGCTGTACATCAGTCAGCTCACATTAGATAATTGAGTGCTGAACGGTTTTTAAGCTGTACGGTGTTGATTGAGGGAGTGTAGCTTTAGCCTAAAAGCGAAAAGACTCACTTAAGCGCCTTTGAATTGATTTAGTTTCACTAATCATTGTTTTGAAGAGGCTATTCAGGAAATTTGTTCGTTGATAAAAATTGGATAGTAAATGCTGCAGTCTGATTCGGTTTGATTTCGAAAGGTGAAAACCTTAATGAATTTTCAAAGGTAGTGATAGGCTCAATTTTCGTACCGTTCCAAAAAGCTTGAACAGAATCTCTGTTTGCTTCTGAGAAACTCAGTCTATCATATCGCATTTCGTACAAGTAAATACTCTCCTCACTGCTGTTAACGATTTTGAATTCCTGTATCCACACGTCATACGTTGCATTAAGATATACTCCTCTTAATTGAGATGGCGTAACAAAAACAGAGCTGTTTGCGATATTCTTCCAATAGATTAAGGTAATATTGAAAGATTGCCCCTTCATTTTTTCATAATTTATCTGCAATGTCTTTGCATCGGATGGGGTTGGAAGGGGTGTCAGAGTCACGTTATTGCCTAAAGAATAATCTGAGATTACCAACAGACCTTTCGGTTCATTATAGTATTGGCGGTAGTGACCCACCATAACGTACTGACCCATGTATTGAGGTTCAAGGGGAATCGTAAGGCTGCCCAGTCTATCGTATTTGGATGATACGATTTCGTACATATCCAAGGTCGTTCTTGAAAAGTTTATGTAGACAATCGGTGTCTCATTATAGTCGCGAAATTGTGCAGTCAGAGAGACATATACCAATCTATGAGGATCTGTTACGTCGAAATGCGAGTTTACCTTGGGAGTAAAAAAAGTGAAAACCAAGTCCAATGGTATTATTACCGCAATACTCATTATGACAATCAAGATCGGCACGAATCTCCAGTTGGATTCTAGGAACCTACTTATCATATTTCGGGCATTTAGACAAAAAAGGAAAAGCCGTCGATTCATTTTTGAATAATGTTTTCTCGCAACAAAAGTGTAACCCCGGCCACCGTATATTTTCTCTTCCTCATAGGCGCTCTCTGTGAAGAGTTGAAAAAAGAGGCAAAACAGACATCCAAACACTGCGAAAATCAAGTTAACCCCAAGATAAAACGAAAAAACCGAAGAAGAAGCCCGAATATAAGCTGAGTACAAGGAAGAATACTCAACCAGAAATATCGTCGCAATCAAGGACCAGCCTAGAAACATATAGTAAAGCAATTTTGCAAAGGTTATGTGTAAAGCCTTCAATAGGCCTTCTCGGTTTCTCACCTTGAGAAAAAGAACAGCCACAAGAGCTGTTATGAGCCAGTTATAAGTCCAAGTTTTGTCAAAAGCGGGTAGCAAAAGTGGGGTGTTCAGATTTTCCATATTGAGATAAAAAAGTGGGAGGACAAGGCAAAACTCAATGCCGAACCCCGTTATTAAAGCTACTACGACTTTGATAGTAGAATCAAGTTCCTTCCATGCTCGAGATTTGCGAAAAATACTGTAAACGAAGATATATCCTGATGCCCAAATCATGAACAAAGAGAAGTACTGAGGGTATTGAAGAAAATCAGATGGATCCATTTCGACATTCATCACAGTATACTTAGCTGACACTTACGTATTTATTTTCGGTAGAAATTCAATCAATAGTGACTATTCCGCCCTGAAGCTTTTGTTCATGAGAACCACAGGTTTTCACTCCTCGCTTTTCCCTATGAGTTCCATTTGAGATCTGATTATTCTCTTTTTTTGGAAAAGATAAAGCACGCGCAGTTGGATGCAGCACTCACAACGTGGAGAGTTATAGCAACTCCGTGAATGATGCTATATTCGGGCTCGTAACAAGGTCCAATCCCTTTCTCTCCTTCCATCTCGTAGAACTTTTCGACGCATCCCATCTCTCAATCTGTCGAGTGAGTTCTTCAGCCAGTTCTTCTTTTCGCCTGATCTGTCGAAGAGCCAAGGGATCAGCCCAGTCACATTCAACATTAACGAACCCTTTACCGTCGTACCTGATCTCTCCAAAACGAAGATCGAGGTCTTGAATCTTGTGGAGATAGAGTCCAGCGCGACCACTTTTGGACTCAGAATCTACGTAGAATACTATGAAACTAGGAATGTCAAGAAATCTCTCCCAGTAGATGTAAGAGTCATATCTATAGTCATCGACGATCAAGTCGTGTGTTGATTTTCCTTTTACTTCTAGGAGGCATTTCAACTGCAATTGGGATTTTGCAAGGAAGTCAGGTCGGCTCGGTCGGTATAACTCGTAGGTCTTGCTCCATAGATTCGCGTTTTTTTCATACAAGTCGTATCTTCTGCAGATGGAAAATACTGGGAACCAATCAAATGCATGTATCGTCCACTTGGCCTTCTCTAAAGAATCTTTCACGGCGTTGCACGCACTCGACTCAAGAGCATAAATATATTCTTTTTTCGAGTCGTTAAGTCGCGACATAAAACGCCACGATTAATCTTTACAGGGCAATTTGCAGATAAATACTGCGCACGCGCGCACATGTCTAAAATCAAATTAAGATTCGCAATGCGCTTCTTCAAGAGTTTCTGACAACGTTTCTTATGAATAAGCACACTCACCGTTAGAAAGTGCAGTAAAGATGAGAACGGGGGATAGCACTTATAGCAGTCTCAACTGCAAGATAATCAAGGGAGTGAAGATTATGGTTGAGAAAACAAGTCCTTCAAACGATGTCGTTCATTCTCTTGACCCAAGACAGCTAGAAATCTATAAAGGCTTAAGAAGCATTGGACCTGAGATATCTGCCTTCTATCTCGATGCCGTTCGAATATTCAAGAGTGACAATTTACAAACCAAGTCATATTTGCTCGCCCATGCTGCAAGAGAAATCGAAGCCGGTTTGAGAGATGTTCTGACACGGGAAGGAGAAGAAATAAAGAAAGCTGAGGTGAACAAGAAATACAAGCACCTTACATCGATTGCGGTTGCGCTAGGAGTGGATTCTAATGACCCACTCGTAAAAAAGTGGTTCAAAGTTGCTCGCATTTTTCACAAGTATGCCCACCGACACGGAGTATCGAAGGAACCTCGCAAGAAAAGTGACTTTGAAAGCTTATGGAGGGAATTCGAGGACATACTCTTCCGTCTTGTCGGAAGCTATTATAGTCTGTTGGATAGGGTAGACCGCATACTAAAATATGAGACGCCCACGAATGAAATACTCGATACGTTACCAAATCTGCTTGAATTGGAGGCGCGCCGTTCATATTTCTTTCGCAATCTGAAGTGGTTTCAATGGTTGAAACCTCTTAAGGAAAGAGGTTATTTTGATCCCAAAAACAATCCAAAGCCTGAAGAGATTTCTGCTCAGTCAGGGCATTACCGAGTACATATTTGGTTTGCTTTAGATTATCTGGAATATGTTGCCAACAAGAATAATGAAAACCCATCTGATGAAATAACTAATCTTATCATCGAGATAATCGACTCAATTGCAGATTATAGAAATGAAACGGGCAAGAGAACTGAAAACTTTCGAACCGATTGGGTGCTAACGAAAGTGATCGGGGCCTTGCCCCCCGAAAAGATTGAGTCTAAGCACGTTGAGTTCGTCAAGACTGCATTAAGAACAAAATGGGATGCAACTCTTATCGCCGCAGAAATTAGTAATGGATTACTCCCCAAGTTTCTCAAGTACCAAGCAAAAGACCTCGTTATAAGTTTGGTCGATGTGATTCTTGAATATCAAATGGTTGAGGGTGCTACCTTTGATAAATACGTACCAGTGATGATGGAATATTGGCTTAATGAAACCCTCGAAAAGCACAAGACAGCGATAGCCGGACTCTGCGGCGTGGAAGCGGCAAAGGTTGGTTTGACCAAGATAAGGACGATAACAAAAGGTGATAAACAGAGGTTCAATACCGCTGTCATTCCAAGCATCGAAGACAGTTCGCAGACTCATTTCCCTGAAAAATACGAGTACCAACTAGTTCGTTTCGTTAGAGACATGTATCAATCATCAGATGGCAAAAGAATTAGGGAAAAAGTAGTTTCTCTTATAGAAGAGGACCACCCAGTCTTCAAACGACTGGCAATTCATGTAATAAATCATCATTATGATAACCTAAAGGAGCTTTTTTGGAGTTGGAGCGGCAATCCTCTTAATGAATATCCGTTAAAACATGAATTATACGAGCTGTTTAGAGCGAATTGCTCTTCCTTTGATGAAAAGCAGATTGAACAAGCGCTCGAATGGATAGAGTCAAGTGATTACTTCATTCCTAACGGAATCACCGATGATGAAAAGAAAAGGATTGCTGCATATAGGAAAAGAGAATGGCTCTCATCTCTCTTAGAAACCAAAAATGGTAAAGTCATCATGTCATACAATGAATATCAAAAGATCAATCCGGAGGAAATTGACCATCCTGGCTTTGACTCATGGATGGAATTTGGAGTCGGTTTGACCAGCCCGATAGACCCAAACGCTTTTCTGAGGAAAACGAACGCCGAAATCGCCGAATATCTGAACAATTACAAAAGAAAAGAGAGGCAGAGTTCATTTTTTCAACAGGATCTTACCGAAGCTTTTGAAGCCATGGTTTCAGCAAACCCGCAACAGTTTTCCACTGACTTGGCACCATTCCACAATGTTGATCGAATGTACAATTATGCTCTGTTAAGCGGACTTCTGAAGGCTTGGCGTGCAAAAAAGACATTTTCATGGGAAGAACCATTGCAGTTTATGATGAAAATCGTTGAATCGAAGGAATTTTGGGATGAACTTTCAGGTGACAAAAAGGGCTATAGCAATTGGATTATTCTCGAAATAGCGCATCTAATTGAAGAAGGAACAATGAATGACGATCATGCCTTTGACCCAAAACTTCTGTCTCAAGCAGAGAAGATATTACTGATTCTTGCAAGAAAAACAAAATCAGATCTGAATGAATCGGGCGACCTAGCCACGGCTGTCCTAAATTCTGCGAAGGGGAGTGTATTCTTGGCAATGATAAGCTATTCTCTTCGTTTCGCAAGACTTTACAGAAAAGACCAAAGCAACAGATGGGTCGAGCCAATTAGGGCGGACTTTAGCAAACGACTTGAGAATACTGCCGAGCGCTCTGTGGAATTCTCATTCGTGGTTGGTCGATGTCTGCCATACCTCGGCTATCTCGATCAGAAGTGGGTAACTAGCAACATAAATCGAATATTCCCGAAAGATAATGATTCTCATTGGAAAGCCGCTTTCACCGGTTATTTATTTTATTCAAGAAAAGTATACAAAGATCTTTACTCATTGCTGAGGGAAAATGCACATTACAACAAAGCACTTACCACCAGTTCCTTCGATAGAGATATCACGGCAAATCTCGTGGGACACATCTGCGTTGGCTACTTGGAAGAATGGGAGAAGTTGGATGACAAGAAAAGTCTCATAAACATGTTGATTGAAAACGGCAATTCAGAGCAGCTTTCGGAAGTCGTTCACTTTTTCTGGAGGCTCCGAGAAAAACTCGACGACAAGATAAAAGCTAAGATAAAACCCATCTGGAGAGTGATAATTCAACAGTTATTGAAGAATGAGGAAAAGCCAGAATACAGAGCTATAATTTCGAATCTTTCGACATGGTTATCACTGATCGACGAGATTGATGATGAGATATTGGAAAGTCTCGAAGTATCAGCACGATATCTCCAGAAAATGGACGAGTACTTTTTCATCGAGTATCTTTTACAACATGCTTTTATGGAATCTGCAAAGGTCGGCAGGATCTACATTGAAATGTTGGCAGCCGGCGTCTATCCTGACGTCAAGCAAAAGGACATTGAAGAAACTGTGAGAATTCTATACGACCAAGGTCAAAGGGCGGCCGCAGATAAGATATGCAACATGTATGGAGAAAAGGGCTTTGATTTCTTGAGAAGGGTCTATGAAACACATAGAAATTGACTGCTTATAAGCTCAACCTTTGTTCATCTTTTAAGCGCCTATTAAATCACCCGTAGCAACCGCAAACTGCTAAGTACGGATGCTTTCAACCAACAGGTTAACAAAACCTCAAACAGAAACCCTTGAAACCAAATCGGCGATGCAGGTCAAAAGACGAAGTCGCAGCTCATCGCAGCCACTAACACAATAAGGTAGAGGAAGGTGTAAGTGGTTTGCCCCCTTCTTCTTTTAAAATTCTTACTCGCAGCCCCAGCAGAATAACATGATGATACTATCGTTTGAACACCCTGCCAAAGCAATGGTAAACGTCACTTTTGGCAACATTAAACGTCACTTTTAACAACATTGAAGGTGCCTTTTAACAACATAGAAAGTGCGCCAAACCCAAATCAAACAGAACCCAAAAAACAACCACAACCAAAAACAAAACTCAAAACACAAACTGCCACGTCTCTGTCTAACCCCAAAAAAATTTTTTCTGCACTCATACTAATAGGTCTAGAGCTAAAATGGAGCCTCGGGCGGGATTTGGACCCGCGACCGCCGCCTTACCAAGGCGATGCCCCACCAGGCTAGGCTACCGAGGCACATGCACTACGAAACCAGCGTATTGTTGGCTTCAACCGCAAATTAAGGTTTCTCGGTCTCTCCACACGAGCTAACCCATGCACACACATGAACACAATAGACTCATGCAAACATGTAGTCATTCCATCGTGATGGTTACAAATCCAAGGAGACATCTCGTTTATGAAATTAAAAAAAGAAAAAGAACATAGAATTAACCGAAGATTTTAGCTAGTGAGCTTAATATCTTCTCGGGGGTCTTCGTTTAGCATAGCATTCTCGGCAGTATACGGGTCTGCTTCCGTCAGGCTTGAACGGAACTTCACATTCTTGACCACAATCAGCGCATACAGCCTTGTGCATTTCCCGGGTTTCTCTATACGACAATCGAATTACACCTCCATCTACAGTCAACGGAAAACTAGCATTCTCAACGAACTCTAATTCTCGCGTGTCAGATGAGTTGTGACATTGACCTATTTAAACTTGTGTGCGTGCCCAAAAACTCACAATGCAAAAAACCAGACCAGATAGATGGAAAACAAGCCTAGCGACGCAGATGAACGCATTGCAGCCGAAACCTAACCATAGACATAAGAAGATCCAGTTTCTCTCTCTATTGGAAGAAGAAGGCACTAGGCAATGGTTCTCTTCTTCTTGCGCACAGCTTCTGCCGCAACCACAGAATGCCAAACTTGATGATGACACTATAGCACAGTTTGTCATCAACAACCAAGAATTTCCCGCATGTTAAACATAGAAGTCGCCAGCGCAAAACACTACCAGTTGACCTCTCCTTCTGAACAGAAACCACCTCGGTATTATTACTGATTCTAAGCGGAAGTTAATAACACGTGAAAAAGAACCTGCGTCCTCATTTCGGCAGCCAACATAGAAGAAGTTGTACAGCGCAGTTCAGCGTGTACTTCTACAACTATCCAAACCGCTGCCCATAGCCCACAACATTCAGGACGTCATCGTCACTAGGAACAGTTTGACGACGACGCCCACACAGCCACAGCCACAAAATCCTCAGTCAACATAGCACACGTTAATGTTTCTAATGCAAGGTAAACACTAACAACCACACATTCACAGACACAGCAAAATCGAGATGGACCAAGCTTTTAAGACCTCAAGAACAATGCTACCAAACGAGGTGAACCAAAATGCCATTCGATATTGAAGTAACCGTAAAAAGCGTCAAAGGAACATGCCACTTCGGCTGCAAACCCAGCGACAAAGTCTACTTCAACGGCAAAACCATCAAAGGCAACATATGTTACAGCGCCCTAATGGCCATACTACCCAAAGTATACGCCATGCGATACGGCGCAGAATTCCCATGGGCCAAAAACAAAGACACAATCCACAACGTATGCCCAGACCCCGAAAACCCAGTGCTGTTTGAAATAAAACGAATCCGGAAATGAACATACTCAAAAAGGGGTCTCCAAGTCATATCTAACAGAGAGAAAGACTACTAATTCTAAGAGGTCTTCGCCTTCCGCTTATGAAAACACTGCTCGCAGAATGCCGACTTCTCTATTTTCTGGTAGAAACCACATTGGAGTCGAATCAACGTTTCAGGAGGAAACGTCTTCACAGACACATAAACATAACCCAGAGTCTTGCCGCAATCTCCACACTTTAACAGCTCATATTCAGACACGCTCATTTAAGCCACCGCACAATAATCCCTATGCCTAAAGCACTTAAAACTAAATAGGTTGAAAACTGTTTTCTTTAGCCACACACTACCGCGGGGGTTTCCAAGCCTGGTCAAAGGAGCAGGGCTTAGGACCCTGTCGCGTAGGCGTTCGTGGGTTCAAATCCCACCCCCCGCACCAAACGTGGAAAGTCTTTGAGGAAAGAGGGAACTATGCTTTGAAAGATTTAACCTTGAGGTCCTTAAGAAGAAGCGAGTACAGTCGATTTTTCAAATTCGCTAGAAGTCTACCTGAAAGTGATTATTGGGGCAGGAAAGGTCGTTACCTTCGAGGGGACTACGAGAGGTTCAAGGAGTTTCTTGACTATATCAAGCCCTTTTATCCCAAGTGCTTCCTTGTAGCAGAACGAGACGATGAGTTTGCTGGTTTTACCGTAGCTGTTTACAACCCTGTCTGGGTTCGAGAACTCAGTGAAAGGTACGGGCATAAGGTGGGAAAAAGGGCACATATTCTAGGAGTAGCCGTCACCAAAAGAAAGAAGGATGTTTTAAAGGCATTAACACGTGAAATGATGAATTACCTTTCTCAGAAAGGAATACGAGAGGCCGAGTACCCCACTCTTGGAAATGTCTGCTTAACCACTGGAACAGACATCTTGACTCCAGAGAATGTGGCAGCACTCACAATGTTTAGAGAAGCAGGCTTCAAAATAAGCGAATGCTATTATTCCATGAAATTGGATGTTGATGCCTTCAAACCTAGAAAAGAATGCTCAATGAAAGAGTTGACATTTCGTTCCAAAGAAAGAAGTATAGAAATCTTTGACGGAAATGAAGTCTCGGGCACGATAACGTGGGATCCAATTGAAAACGGAAGGACTTCAATAGAAGTTTATGTTGCGCCTGCTCATAGAGGCAAGGGTTTGGGGACAGCACTTTTAAAGAAAGCCTTGCAACGACTAGAGACTGAAGGTGCGAAGGAAATAGAACTTGGCGTAGACGCAAACAATCTTCCGGCCTTAAAACTATACAGAAAATTCGGTTTCACAGTTT
>Ga0315310_10000781_pt1 | contig 20320 bp, 36 predicted proteins | sample TDP5_MG_FD_203630 | JGI IMG/M metagenome (GOLD analysis project Ga0315310, IMG submission 203630) | Freshwater sediment microbial communities from Lake Towuti, South Sulawesi, Indonesia - TDP5 | ecosystem: Environmental > Aquatic > Freshwater > Lake > Sediment | place: Indonesia: South Sulawesi... | reverse complement strand
CTGTCGTCTTAGACCGAAAACTTAAGAATGAATGGGTGGGAAAAGGGGCAACACTACCCGAATTAGACGCGATCCAAAATCCGGAGTGGGAAGGAGGCCGACCTTATGCGATAGCTACCCTCGGAGGCTGCGAGTGGTCATTCTAAGCCTCAAGGATAAAGATTTCTTCCTGGGTAAGATTGCCCTTATTCTCCATGCTCTCTCCATAACCGAGCAGAGGGGGGAGTAAAGCGTAAATATTCCCCAACAAATGTTATCCTGAGATGTCAACGCCAGCGACCGATAACCTGCTCCTTACCGAGCGGGAGCTGGAACTCCTCGAGAAACTCAAGTACGGGGGCACGTTGACGGAGGCTGCTAAGGACATGGGCGTAAGCCCTTCGACCACACGCCAGGATATGTTCAGGCTGAATCGGAAGCTCGAAGCCTGGCGTAGGTCCCTGAACAAGGTTGAGGCGTTGAGGCGCGACCACCCCATCCTGCTCAAGTATCTACCGACGAAGAGAAGCCGGGCTAGACGTCTGGCTAGACGCAGGCGGTGACACTCGCTTCGACTTAGGTCTTAGGCTCCTCCCATATTCTAGGTACTGGTGTACCAAGTATTCGTAACGGGCTTGGGCGATGTAGTCCTCTATATTCCCATACTCTCCTTCAGGATCGTACTCTTCCTTCTTCCAGTGTTCTCGTAACTCCGAGAGGCCTGAGAGGATATCGCCGCAGCTAGGACACATGTAATCCATCTACCTCGACCTACCTAGACCCTGTATGAACGACTTGTACTCGTCAGCATTCATCCGTCTAGGCCTAGTCTCGCTCAATCTGAGCACTAGGAAGTCGCTGCAATCCGGGTTATGCCACACGACGTAAGTCGGTATTCCGATCTTCGCCTCGATCTCTAGGGCGAGGCTTCTCTTACTACTCCAAACGGGGTGAGTGAAGGCGGCTTCATCCACCTCCTCTACCTGGATGGTCTCAATGTAAGCTACTGATCTGAAGTCATTGTCTATGACTCTTTGCTCGAACCAGTCTCCATCCGTCATGTAGCACCAGCTAGGGAGTTGAGATCGATGCCATAGGCTGTAGTTAGTAGGCCGTTTCCCAGTGATCTCCTCTTGTGGGGCCAACTCCTAGTCTCTCCTGAAGACGAGAAGCCTACGGTCAATGTGGGTCATGTGGTCATCACTCCTCGCTACCTTTCCGTATAGGGGCACGGTGGCCTCGAAAATCTGTTTGAAGCCTACGTCCTTGAAGATTGCGATCGTATCGTTGATGAGCGGGATCAGGTCCCCCATACACTCTCCTTCCATATAGTAGTTCTGCATCAGGACAGCGGCAACTCCTCCTGGATTCAGGGCTTGAAGGCTGGCCTCAGCGAGGCCTTGAATGATCTGGTAGAGGCCCTCTGGCGGAGCCCCATACTCCTTTAGGGGACCGTAAGGTGGGTCTGCAAACACCAGGTCGGCTCCCTGCGCTTCAGGTGGGAGGGTTCCCTTCGCTATGTCGTTGAAGGTTATGGAGCGACGGTACTTGTAATCCTTAATGGAGAAGTTGTCGTAGAGCAAGGGCGTATAGTGTTGGCCTAGAGCCTTACAAACGTCTTCCGTCACGCCTCCCCCGGCCATCGGGTCTACGACCTTTCCTCCCTTCGGTAGGAACCATAGGAGGACGTTTCCTACTATATCTCCTGGGATCGCCCCAGGATACTCAGGGTCCCCGTAGGGCTTGTCAACGTCTACTTGGGCGATGCTCCAAACGTCGAACTTACGCTTGTGTATACTACTCTCACTGGGGGCTTCCTCACCCTTCGTAATGGCTTTCAACTTCTGCGCAGCCTTCTCCAAGAACTTAGGATCATCCAGCAAGAGCGCCTCGGCCTGCTGGAGGCTCAGCTTCACCATCTTCGCCTTCTCAGCCTCAAGCCGCTTCTGAAGCTCAGCCTCCTCACGCTTCTTCCGGGCAGCCTCACGCTCAGCTCGTTTCCTCTTCTTGTCTTCCTCGCGCTTCGCCTTCTCCTCAGGGGTGAGGGCGGCTTTACGCTGCCTTCCGGCCTCGCGTCGGAGGGCCTTGGCAGCCTTCTCCTTCGCCTCAGGCGTCTCCAAGCTCACGCCCTGAAGCTCTGGGACGGCGGCCTGAGCGGCCTTCAGCCGCGCAGCCTTAAGCTCCTTCAGCTTAGGCTTGACAAGCTCGCGGAGCTGCATGAAGTCCAGCCGCTGCTCCACAACCTGATCGAGAAGGCTCGTCACTTGTGTCTCGTACGAGACAGCTTCGGTGAGAAGCACGGATAACTCACGGATATGGCCTATGCCGATCTCACCCCTCCACACCTTCTGTTGATAGTCTTCAGGTAGTTTCAAGACGTTCAGGTGGTCTGCGACGATTTGAGGCTCGGGATAGCCGCACTCGCGGGCGATCTCCCTGACACCCATCGCATACCTGTCCCGAAGCGTACGGAAGTGGTTAGCTTTCTCTTGGACGGTGTAGTCCTTCCGCTGCGTGTTGAGAACCCATATCAGACGTCGGGCCTCCTCGTCAGTGGCCTCTTCCACGACGCAGGGGACTTTGGTTAAGCTCAGCTCCTTTGCGGCCCTCAGCCGACGCTCCCCATCCATCAGCTCGTAGTGATCCCCCACTCTCCGAACCGTGAGGGGGTCACGGATGCCCTCCCTCTCTATGCTCGGTCTCAAGTCGCTGAGGTCGAAGTCGAGGCGCGGTTGAAACGGACTTGAACGTATCTCATCGATAGGTATGTCCATCTCGCCTTCCCAGCCTGAGCTAGGCCTTAACTCTTCGCAGGTTTTTAAGCCTTAAGCGAAGTGGCGCGTTTCGCTTAGGCTTATAAGCTGGGCCGTAGAGCTTGAGGGGCCACACTGGAAAGTGAATCCCAGAGGCGGATTGCGAGCCAGACACAAAGTGAAACCCATGAGGAATCTGCGAGCCGGAGGGGAACTGAAACCCATGAGTGATGTGCGAGCCATGATAACTTTGAAACCCATACCCACGATGCGAGCCAGGATGAGCCTGAAACCCATTCTCGGTGTGCGAGCCAAAGGAGGGCTGAACCCCCAACGTCCCTATGCGAGCCAGAAGGTAGTTGAACCCCACATCACCTATGCGAGCCAGCCAACGGTGGTGGAGGTGATAAAGCAAGTTGGATAGGTTGACATTCCTAGTGGAGTCTTACAGGGGCTTTCAGAAGGAACGGATTAGGCTAGGAAACAGGTTGAGCCATATACCCGAGGATCAGATCGACGAGAACCTCCGCAGGCTGAAAGCGGAAGCTGAGAAGATCGAGAACGACTTTGCAGCCCATATCACTAAGGAAGTCGAGTTGGACCCGCTCTACACCAGCTACCTACAGTATCAGAAGGGGGTCGGCCCGATAATGGGCAGCAAGCTGATCGCGTGGATGGCTAGGATCAGGCGGTTCCCGATCCAGGGCGTACAGAAGAAGCTCGGAGAGGGAAGGTACGAGCGGAAGCGGAAGGACGAGGTCGAGGTCATCGAGCTGCCGCCCTACGCGAAGGTTCTCAGCGAAGACCTGAAGGAGGGCGTCGTAGAGGTTGAAATGCCTCCTGTTATGACGGTCGCTGAGAACCCCAGCGACTTGCACCGATACTCCGGCATCAGCCCGGGTTCCCTGCTCCGGCGGGGTACACGCGCAACCTTCAATCCCAAAGCGAAGACGCTCATGTGGCAGGTATTCCGCCAGCTGAGAATGGCCCGGGGACACTGGGCGTTCATCGCGCGAGCGGAGAAGGCTGCCTACGCTAAACGTTGCCCGTTGCAGACCCACGGCACGAAGAAGCTCGCCGTAGACCGAACCACCAAGAACATCGTGATGCGCCGGTTCATGACCAACCTCTGGCTGGTCTACAGACACATGAACAACCTGCCGATCACGGAACCCTACCCTGGGATCATCGGCCACGCCATTGAGCCGCCGTTCATCGAGACACCGGAGGGAGTCGAATACCTGGACTACCTCAAGCCAAGGTAGGAGAGCCAGAAGCTAGTTGAAAACCATAAGCGTGATGCGAGCCAGAGTCGAACTGAAACCCAAAGGGCGCATGCGAGCCAGAGGAACGCTGAAACCCATAGGATACATGCGAGCCATACAGGAGGTGAAACCCATTGGGCCTCTGCGAGCCAGTAGTCTCGTGAAACCCATTACAGACATGCGAGCCAGAGCGCGACTGAAGCCCACACCTCGTATGCGAGCCAGAGTGGGGCTGAAACCCAGTCAGCCAGTGCGAGCCAATGCGAGTATGAAACCCAGGAAGAGGATGCGAGCCAGACTGGAAATGAAACCCATGACCGCAGTGCGAGCCAACCTTTTTGGAGGTTCCTGAAGTGAGCCAGAAGAACCGTGAAACCCAGACCGTGCTTCAAACCTACAAGGGCAGGATCAGGAACCTCTCTAGGATGACGAGGACGCGCTACCTTCAGCAAGTCGAGGACTTCCAGCGCGTCGTAGGCGTTAAGGACAGCTACAGCACCGAGGACGTGGAGAAGTACCTGGCGACGCTCGAGGAGGAGGGTAAGAGCTCTAACTATCGCCGCTGGTGCTTCTTCGTCCTACGGAGCTTCTACGACGTCATGGACTGGCCCTGGTTCACTAGGAAACAGGAGAAGAGACTCAGGCCTAGGGCTGAGGAGCCGAAGCAGCCCTACCTCCGGCTGCCGGAGATGCAGAGGGTAGTCGAGACAACCGAGTATCACACTGAAGCATCTGATTCAAAGACCCCTATGGTTCAGGCCTTGCTCCGGATAGCGGTACTCACCCCTATCCGGCGAATGGAGCTTCAACGCCTAGACCGTGAAGACTACCAGAGGCCTCTGCTCCGCATCAAGACTAGGAAGGGAGGCGAGGCGAGAACCCTCACCCTGGACGAGAAGACCTGCACCCTCCTAGACACCTGCCTCGCCTTGCGAAAAGACCAGGACCCCGCCCTCTTCGTCTCAAACCTAGGCCGGAGGATCAGCCTCCCAACCCTAACCCTGATCTTCAGACAGCTCCTTGAGGGGCTAGGCCTCTACAAGCCGGGTATGGGATGGCACTCAGTTCGCCGTGGAGTAGCCACGATGCTGAAGAAGGCCGGGATGGACGAGGCTGAGATCCAGGAATACGGCGGATGGCGGAGCCGTGGAATGGTGGCGCGTTATGTCAGACTTGAGCCTCCAGAAGTTGAAGATAAGGCTAAACACGTCCATCCTCTCATCAAGAGGGCCTGAAATGAAGAGAGGCCGTATCCACCAAGGGTACCCGGAAGCTCGTGGAAAATCTCAGGTAGGGCTTGAGGCCTCTTGACTAAACTCTGTGGTGTCTGCCACATACGGCCTGCCCGCCACGTCCTCGTCGTCGGCACCTTCAAGCGGTACAAGGTGGTGTGCGGTTGGTGCCTGTGGAGGGAGCTGCGTAAGCCCGGTGTCAAGGTTCGGATTGGGGCCGGCAGCCTTGACTAAGAGCAAGCTACACCTAGACTTCCCACTAGGAGCGTTCGACTGTGGTTAAGTGCGGTGGATGCGGTAAAGAAACCGCTTGGGAGGAGATTAGAAACTGCGATCATTGTCAAGCGCTGCTCTGCCCTACTTGTTATAAAGTTCATGTGCGGCGGCCCTGCGTCCGTAAAGCTTACCTCATCGCTTACAGAATCCACAGGAGAAGTTGCGCTGCCTGTCGCCGCCTCTTCGAGAATAACGAGCGCTGCCACAAGGTACGGGGAACCAGCATGTACTTCTGCGAGGCCTGCGTTACCCCCGAGAAGGCGGTAAAGCTTCTCGACTTCCTACCGGAAGGAAGCAAGGAGCCTGAGCCCCGAAGCTGGACATGGATGAGACAGCTCTGCGTCATCAGGGACGGCTACCTCTGCCGTAGCTGCGCTCAACCCTCTCAAGAGGTTCACCACATAATACCCAAGAGCAGAGGGGGGTCCTATCACCTACACAACCTAGTGACGATGTGCAAGAAGTGTCACGCTGAAACCTTCAAGCAGGGATACGGTGGCATAGACACCACGGGCTTCAAGATAAGGGAGGGAAGGCAAATAACACTGGATTTCCCCAAGTGGACTTCCGTAGTCTACATGGCGGAAAGCTAGGAGCGTTCAACCCTTGAAATGCCTCTTTCAATCCCCGTCTGATGGGGCCATAACTGTGGGAGGAGCGTTCAGAGGAGAATGAGCTTCTTGGAGGAGAAAGCTAAGAGAAGACGGCACGTGCTCAAGCGGTACAAGGTGGTGTGCGGTTGGTGCCTGTGGAGGGAGCTGCGTAAGCCCGGTGTCAAGGTTCGGATTGGGGCCGGCAGCCTTGAGTAAGAGTCCTCCGTTCGGCTCCGCCTGCAGCTTCTGCGGGGACCCCGTCGAGAAGAGCGACGCTTGGACCTGGCCGCTACGTCCTCATGACGTCCATCTACCGCAGATAGGTCCTTCCTAAGGGAGGTCTAGTGTCTGGGACTGGCCTAGGTCCGTCCTGGCAGCCTCTCGAGAAGCCTCCTCTCCTCTTCGGTCAGCTCAGGCCTTGCAGGAGGCCTTCCCCGCTTCTTCTTCGCACGCTTCACTCCTGGACGCCTGAACTTCCGGCGTGCCCAATACATATGACGCTCGTAGCTCCTCCACGGGCTTTCCCAAAGGCGGCTGCCCAGCTCGGCGGGATTCACCGTATAGTAGACGGGCTGATACCGGAGCGCGGGGCTCTTGCTGTGGAACTTGTGCTGAGGAAGCCGGGTTTCCGTACGGGAGCCAACCCGTAACGTCAGGCCCAGCCTCTTAAGAAGCCAAAGATAGGTGGTGAACTCACCGTAGGTCCCCACCTCGATCTTCGCCGTCAGGACATCGCTCAACCTGGTGAACTGAGCCCACCGCTTCCACATCGCGTAAGCGAAGTCTTCCTGGTTAGGCTGGGAGAGCAGGTGTCCTCTTATCCAGACGCCCTTACGCGGCGTGGCCCTGCCGCCCCTCTTCTCCGCGGGAGCGAATGTCTTGAAAGAGTCGATGATCTCCTTCTCGAACGGCCTCAGCTCTATCGGCGGGACCTCGACGTTCAACCGAATCCTCTGAAGAACACTCTACTCAAAGGTGTGATCGAGTAACGGCTTCCTCCGAAGTACCTCTTGAAGTCGCTGAAGCTCATGCCTGTCTCTCGCAGCTTATCTATGCAGATAGACGCCCCGTAGGTGCCTACGTACTTAACCACAAAGTCCTGCCTGATGCTTCCTCCCGAGGGCATGTTCACGGTTGCCTCGTCAGACCTGAAGTAGTCGTAGTAGTAGGTGTCGGTCCAGACGTAGAGCTCAGCATGGATCTTATGGGTTCCAGGCTCCACGTCTACACGGTAGTTCCCGTTGCTGTCGGCTGTGGTGGTAGTCTTCCCGTCTAGGATTATCGAGGCCTTCCCCGCTGGCTTCCCCGTGGTTTCAACCGTGACCATCCCATAGATGGTCCCTGCCACCGGCACCGGCTGCCCTGTCACCGGGTCCGTCGTTGTCACCGGGGTAAGGGTGAAGTCCTTCCTGTTCGTCCCTGCCGCTACGGTGACGCTCTCGGTTCTCGTCTCGTAGCTTGACGCTGAGACCGACGCGGTGTACGTTCCCGGTGTCAGTCCAGGGATCTCATAGTAGCCTGTGGAATCGGAGTATGACTGAACGTCTCCTATGCGGACGGTTGCCCCTGAAACGGGGTTGCCTGTCTGAGCGTTCTTGACGTAGCCGATGACCTTGACTTGGGTGGGCGAGAGGCGGAAGTCGAGGCGGTGGGTGCTGCCCTCCGTGACGGTCTGGCTCTGCTCCACGTTCTTGTACCCGCTCTTCGAGGCGATTAGCGTCTGAGCCCCAGCAGGAACCTCCATCTCATATCGGCCCGACGCGTCTGTCTCCACGCCTATGCTCATTCCCTCAACGACTACGATGGCGCCCGAGATCCCTTGGCTTGTAGCCGCGTCGATCACGTATCCCCCAACTGTCCCAGTCGGATACTGGACCTCGATGACGACGGTGCCACTCTTCTCCACATCTAGAATCTTCGTCGCCGTAGCCTGGGCGCAGAATGTGCCGGGGTTCTCGAAGGCGTAGGAGAATGAGTAGCTTCTTAGGACGGTTTCCTCGAACGTTTTGAGGGGCACGGCTGTTATGTTGTTCCCTGCACAGATGACAAGGTCGACTGTAGCCCTCGCTGGAAGAATCCCAGCCGGCCCCGTCACCGAGCCGCTGAACTTAACCGGGTCTTTAGGATGCGCGCTCTTCGGTTCAACCTCTAGTGTGATCATCTAGGTCGCGTGTCAGTATCTTCTCTGAGTTTAAAGGAGTTGCCCCGCTAAGGAGTAGATCTCGTTGTTCAAGCCTTCAGCACTACCTTTTTGGGGAATAACTCTCTCCAGCACCTCGGGCAGAGGATCTTTTCCAGCTCCATGTGACAGAATGGGCACGTAGGCTTCTCCTGCACGGGGGGCCTGGGCGGAGTCGGAGTGGGAGTGGGTGCTGCTGCCCCCGTCGGCTGGGCTACCCCCTCACCTGTAGGCTGAGGGGGTGTGGGCGGGGCCTCAGCCGGCTCCCTAGCTCTAGCTCTGGCAGACCGGAGGCCTGCCTCACGCTTCTTCTCAGCCTTATACTTGGAGGGGAGAAGGCTTAGTACATACTTCTCCGTGAGGAAGTCGACGAGGTTGACCACTCCCCGAGCGATCTGATCCCTTGGAACACCCTCATCCTCAAGGATGAGGGCCAGCTCGGCCAACTCGGCCCCCCTCTCCTTTCTGCCCACATCTCTCCTGGCCATGTTAGCGTGTATCCGGTAGAGGACGCGCTCCTTGGGGGTGAACTCCTTAACGACCTCCGGCCAGCGGGGGTCGGCCTCCTTCCTGTGGCGTCCATCCACGACCTGACCTGTTGATTTGTCAATCACTACAGGTTGCTGGTAGCCGACGATTTCCTTGGACCTCTTTAACATGTTCACTTCAGCTTCATGCTCAAGCTGGCTCAAAACATACACCCCTAATTGTGTTCGGGTGACCCGAACACAAATGTCAGAGCGTAACTTCCTCCACGCCCGTCAACCAAGGAGTGAGCAGGGCCTTGCCATCAGGACCAGCCTTGTAGAGGTAGGCTGCGAGGAACCACGTCTCCTCGACCAGCGAGGTCGTCTCTCTTGCATCCATCTTCCCCTCTGCTATCGCCATGGCCAAGGATAGGCTTGCTTCCCTCGCCATATCCGAGAGGTCCCTCGCCCCGCGGGACCAGAACTCGTTTTTTATCCACCATTCCAGCTCTTCAGGACACTCCAACCTAGACCACCTTTACTTGATAGGGGCCGAGGCGTCGAAAGCCGATCCTCTCCATCATTTTCTTCAGCTCCTCCTCAGCCTCCTTGTCGCCGGTCAGAGCCTTCTCCAGCCACTTAACCGCGTCCTCGACCGCCCGCTGGATGTATTCCTCGTAGGTCATGCCGAAGGTCCTGAGCTGATCCCCTAGGGCGCATGGAACCCAGGTGGGTATCTCTAGGTCCTGTGGTAGCAAGGCCATCTCTGAGGGCTTCTTCCTCTCCTTATCCAGCTTCTCCTTCATCGTCCTGTAGGTTCTAAGGCCAGCCATCATCTTGAGAGCCTCACCCGGGCTTTTCACATCGGGGTGATGCTCGGAGAACTCCTCCAAGTCCTTGTACTCCTCCTCTGAAACCTCAACGGTCACAATCTTCGGCTTATCCTCACTCATACGTCCTCGACACCTTTCTCAGTTATCCTAAATACGCATTCGCCAGGCGGTAGCCAGGAGCTGTCGATCAGGCGGGCTATTCTCCGGTTTCCTTCAGACCTCCTCAGGTAGACTCTTGTCTCCGCGTTATGGGCGAGGACGTGGCCGCCAGTCGGGGGGTTCATCAGGACCGGGTCTTGGGAGTAGACGACCTGGGGGTTCGCCACGACTTGGTTCGTGACGACAACGGCCAAGTTGAAGGTCTTCGCGTAGTTCAGGAGGTCCCTGAGGATGCTGTTCAACACCTGCTGCCTCTCCCAGAGGACCTCTCTCCCCAGATATTCAGCCCTTAACGGAGCGATTATGCTGTCTACCAGTACCAGCTTCACGTTCTGACGCTTTATCAAGGTGTCCGATTGGGCTACGGCCTCACGGAAGTGCTGTGAGTGCCAGATAGGGATGTACGTCGTCCGAGCTAGGATATCCTCGGCCTTGTACCCCCTCGCCTCCGCTATCTGACTTACTCTCGCCTCCGAGTAGGACTCCTCGCTGTCAAAGTAGATCGCCGCGCACTCCTTATTCCTGCCCAAGGTCTCGATGAGAAGCGTTAGGAGGCACTCAGTCTTGCCGCTGCCATACTCGCCGGAGAACTCGGTTATCGCCCTGCTTCTAACGCCGCCGCCTAGGAGTTGATCCAAAGCCTTACAGCCGGTCGGGAAGAGTAACGTACTCTTCCTCAGCTCGAGGAGCTGTGACGCAGGCATAAACCAGTAACCTAAAGCCTTCCAGACCTCAAGCTGTACTTCACGTATCTTCTCCTCCGGGACTCCTGGGAGCTTCCTCCTTAGCTCGTTGAGCGTCTGCATCGCTAAGGCTTCCACGGTGTTGATCCCGCCTTGGCGAAGCTTGGAGGCGATATTCACCGTCATGTTCTTCAGGTCTTCAAATTCCATTTACTGTCTCACCTCCTTGACTTCTTACTTGAGCCTCTGGATGAAACCTTCCCAACAACGGCGTCGCGGAGCATGACAAGCTGAAGGCCCGTGGGTCAGTCCCCCAGCAGGGCTGAGGCAGTAGGGCCGGTGGTTCCCCGCCGACCGCAGGTGTGGAGTACTCCACACCCAAGGACAACCCCTCAGAAAGGCCGATCTGTATCCACTCTATGGACGAGTACGGGTTTTCCATGCGTAGCTTACCCTCGGGCGTGATGATGTTAAGCTCCTTGACGCGCGCGGTCCAGGGTTTGAATCCCCACTCCGTGGCCAAGCTGAACATGCCATCATCTTTCTCCATTTACTTCACCTCATCCTTCAAGGTTTTCCGGAGGGCGAAGTCCACCAAGCCGGAGTACTTCAGTCCCTTGGTCTCTGGGAACTTCTCCTTTACGGCATCTAGGAGTTCCCGGTTGACGTAGACCCTTGCATCCCTTTTCACGGTAGGTTCTGTCATAGGACCACTTGAGACCATGCCCTCCATTGGTCTCATGATGTCCAAGGCTTCAGCCTCCTTTTGGGGGCTCCGGGTTCTGCGAGAGGCGTTACCAGCCACCTCTCTCCCACCGTTAGGTCCAGTATCCGACTCAGGCGGTTTCCTACCCGGAACCTTTCCCATAACGGGCTTCAGCCTCCCTGTGCACTCCATCCCAGACAAATCGTCTACCGGGCTCTAGGGCTTCCTCAATCCGATGCTTCTTAACGCGGATTCCGAGGCTTGCGAGAGATCTATTTCCCCATGACAGATAGCGCAGCAGAGCTTCCCGTCGATATAGGTTAAGGGTCCGAACCCTGCTGCTCCATGAGTTGAGGGGCACCCAGCAGGACTCCCGTCTTCATATACGAGTCTCCCAGGTTCCTCTCGGAAAACCCTCTTGCCATCTGGATAGGCAAAGACAGGCCCCCGTACCTCAGCTACTTGACTCATGCCTCCGCCTCCTTGTAGCCTTTCCTCGTTTTACACCACTCTTGAAAAGCGCTGATTGTTGGGTCGCTGGGGGTTGGCTGTGGCCAAGGGGAGAGGCCCTTTGTGTGAGCAAGTCGTATCGGACATGTCTGGGCTGACTCCGCGCTGCACATGTCTTGCCATAGGGGGAGAAGTCCTGCACTGTGAAGTTCTATCTGGCAATAGGAACCATATGCAGCACACTGATAGCCAGAACTGACCCCACATATTCTCCGACAGTAGGGCACAAGTGTGGTGAGTAATGGCATGTGGGGATCTATGTATCGAACTCTTACTCCGTCAGAGCCCCTCTCTGCACTGTAAGGGCGGAACTCTGGAAATGCTTTTCCAAGCGAGAGCTGACTCCACTGAAAGACCTTGCTACCTCTAAGAATCCTTGAAGCCATTCGCACACGATCCATGTCAGGGAACGGAGAGACCTCATCATAGAGACCCTCGATTACTTTGGATGCTCTGACATCGAGGAACTCCCCGGGTATGGGGACCTCAAGTCTAGGCCACTCATATCTTAGTAAGGCTTTCACCGATTCACAGTCATCCTTGTCCATCCATACGTCTTTCTGCACCTCCGTCCTACGAGGCTTGGAGAAGACGACCAATTCCTCCCAATTCATTTCAGAGATCCTCCCAGAAGGGTTCTCTCCATCTCCAACGGTATGCATTTGAAACTCTCGTCGAGGCGAAGTTCTCTCCGCGCCTCATCCTCTGAGACAGCGCGACGGAACCTCGCGCTGACCTTCACACGCTCGTTCTGGAAAATCCAGACAGCGCCTGGGGCCTTGGGATTCACGCCCGCGATGTTAGTGCGATATGTTAGGTCCAATATCACCGGATGAGGATTGGGCGATCCACACTTCGGGCAGAACGCGAGATCATCCATCTCATATCCGCATTCAGGGCAAGCCAAAACGACCATTCTCTACCCCACTTGAGACCAAGATAGACTGAATTAGTATTTAACGATTTTCCAGAAACGGTTAAATCGGCAAACAGGCCACTCGAGCCAGAGCTGAGGCAGGCCATCGGCAACCTGAGAGAGGACATAGCGCCCCTACGCCCTCAGATCAGGGAGATGGCGCGAGCGGTCGTAACTCAACGAGGTTCTCCGGGGCCAGGTCTTCAGGGCGGACCTCATCTCCGGCCAGAGGCAGTCCTCGCAGACGTCCTTGTACTTCCTGAACGTGCCCCTCGTGAGCTGGTAGACGGCAGGCTTCAGACCGAGGGCGTCCATGACGGGCGTAGGCCTCTTGATCAGCGGAAAGATTCGTTCTCTCAATCCATCTCACCTACCACGGCCAAGCTCCAAGCCTTCTAAGCATCTCTCGTAACTCCTTGTCATGGCGGTCCTCGTCACGAGCTATGTAGTCGAGAGTAGACGCCAAGTCACCCCGCCCCAGCTTCTCAAGCCTGTGCGAGAGTTCTAGGTATTCATTCCAGGCGTCGACCTCATCCTTTTCCATAGCCTTAAGCCTCTCAATGACATCGCTTGGAATCTCACTAGAGATAACTTGGCCTCGCATCTCTCCGCCACGGCCTAGGACTTCCCTAATGTTCTTTCCAGGATACCAGCGGCTCATATGAGGCTCCTCAGCTCAACCCTCTCGGTTCTAAAGCCTTTAAGGTTATTCCTAGGAATCTGAGCCGTGAGATTGAGATGGGGGAGATACTCTACTCGGCTGGAACCGTCCCTGAGAGCACCGTGATCGTCCATCCGCCACCCTCTGAGGTGAGTCTACAGCTACAGCAGCTATCTCAGCCTCTAAGGAATCCGTAATCCCGTAAGGGATGTCCCCGTCTTCCTGTGACCCTGGCGACCCCTAGTCTTTTAAGGCGAAGTCTCCTATCTTTCCCTAGGTGTCTCCATCTGGTTACGATAGACGAGATGACGACCAAGATGAGGGCGAACCTCAGCCCCATGTACGAAGCACCGGCAGCCTTCTGGGAGACTAGGCTGAAGATCACTCAGGGTCGGCTTGAGAGAGCCAGGGAACGACAGGCAGCCGCGACGACGCCAGCCCTACAAGCCTTCTGGGCGCAGCGCGTGAAGAGCGCTCAGAGGAGAGTAGACTACCTTCAGAAACGGGCTGCGAAAGCTAGAGCCCCGGGCGGGATGGGGCCTCACGAGATCGCTGAGAGATGGCTTGAAGCCTTGAAGCGATGACCTGATAGCGACGATGACCTGATAGCGACGGAAGCCTCTCCGAGCCTCTCATTGTGGGGTCTAGCTTTCTCACCCGAAAAGGCCTCCTCGTAGCCAAATAGGGTCATTACCAAGTCATTATTACCCTCAGAGCCCTCGGAAGCCCCCGATACGGATTTCCCCCCCCGGGGAGGGATTTTCTGGTTACGTCCAAGTCCCCCCTCGGGTCAGCTCCGCCTCTCTTGCGTCTAGGTGAGTCGTGGGTCCATAGCCCGAGCGACGTTAGCTCCGCCTCAACAGCCCTTCTCGCTTCAGGGGTGAGGCTGCAAAGGCAGTGACCTCCCCCGTTACACTTCAGCGTCCAACAGGTCGTGCAGTATTCCGCGTTATCCTCCCTGAAGACGATCCCGCAGACCCAACAAGTATCTACAGGATTCCCACGAAGGCTTACGGACCCTATCCATGAGGCCGCTCAGTATCTTCCCCGGATACCACCCGTCCCTGAGCATAGGACTCTCCGGTCTAGGAGGCAGCGACTTGAACAAAAGGTTTTTCTCAGCGTTTTCAATCACTCTAGCAACAATATTGCTAGTGGATAGGCGAAATTTTCCATATCGTTTTATACTTGTATGGAAAAAAGCATGGAGTTTGCCTAAATACGCAGAAAACCATTATTGTGGTGAAGGCTTTTGGAGGCCTGAAAGCCTCCAATGTTGGGCTCGCGCAAAGCCTCGGCAGAAGCAAAGAGCCCAAGAGCCTCCAAGACCCGCCCGATATGCGGGGCGGGGCGCACCGTCGCGCTTACGTGCGGGCTGCACAACCGCACAAGTCGCGCGACTTGGGCGCTGGCCTCGGTTCTAGGTTCCCGAGACCAAACCTAGACTTGAACGCCTAGAATCCCGCGAAAGCTAAGGCAGCCTAAGCACCTAACTCCCGAACCCGTGAAGCGAGAGCTTCAAGGGATTTGTTAGGAGGCTTAGGCTTGAGCTACACCGATGTCTGCCTTCAACTTAAGCGTATAGGCTCCCTGAGAGCCTACGCTGAGGCCAATCAGCTAGAGATAGAGACGTACGGGGAGACGAAGCGCCCAGCGAAGCACACGCTGAACGTGGGCACCTTTCAGCCTAAAGGAGACTACGTGACCCTACGGAACGTCGAGGTCAGCCAACTCCCGGCGCTTCGACGCTTCGGCAGGGTTCTCAGAGGCTACCCGATGAAGCCTAGAGAGTTCTACCGTCAAGCGGAGCTTCGGAAACCCGTGAACGAGAAGCCCGTCTGCCCTATCCATAAGACTGATCGCTTCGTTCATTGGATAGCGCGGAATCATTGGACCTGCACAGCGAACCATTGGCCTCAACACTTCGGTATGCTTAGGCTGACCTAGCCGCGTTAGGATTCTCCCGCCGAGAAGGGCGTTAGGGGAAACCCTGCGCCCGACCTAAAATGGCGGAAGAGAAAGCGAACCAGACAGCCTCGACTCCGAAGGTTGAGTCGAAGCCACCGACAGCCCTAGCTCTTCTCCTCGCTTCAGGAGAAGACCCGACCACTGAGAAGATAGTCGAAGCCATGTTGACGGGCTCAGGCATGGTTCTGAGCACAGGCGAGGTCAGGCGCTATCTTCAAGCCTCCGGTAGGAAGGTGAAGAAGGTAGCCGACGGCATCATAGCCATAGGTGTCAACGTGGCCTTCATGAGAACCTTAACGCAGGCTCTCAAAGGTACAGGGCTGACTGTCGGGATAGGCGACGCCCTCCAGCTCGTCAAGAGCGAGTTCGGAGTCGAGATCCCACCGCAGGTCATCCGCATCCTAGAGCTGGCCTCTACTTAGAGGCGGCGCTAGGCCTGCGCCTCCACCATTTTTTTCGATAGCGGGCAGAGTCCTTTTGGGAGACCCGAACCGTGAGGGTGTGGGAGACGAACGGCTCTCCTAGCCTGTTCCAAGGCTAGGTTATGGGCATCCCTGAAGCCGCGCCTCAGCGGCTAGGGGTAAAAGCCTACGCGCCTCCACGTGCCATGAGCCTTCCCTACCTTTCACGGCAGTCCCGTCCCTGAGCCAGACCACAGGCCAGCCTCCAAGGCCTAACCCTAGTCTCCTGATTTTTTCAGGAGAAGCGAGGGCTGGTCGCATCCCACCACGAAGACGGAGGCGGAAGTCGTCCAAAGGGTGCTTGAGTTCGACACGCCGATGAAGTCAGGGACGCCTAGCACGGGAGCCGTCCCGTTGGGACGGTTAGCTAGTTGCAGGTAATGACGGACGGGGCTGAAGCATGGAGGCGTTTCTACGGGGTTCGCTACTCTCCCAGAGTTCACACTACACCTAGACGGGAGGAGGCTCGACATGGCTCAGGTCAAGGTTCTGAGGACAGGCCGTTGCCTCCACCTGATCGGGACGGTCAAGAAGGAAACTGAATCAATAGCGTCAGGAGAGAACCTGAACATCGTCTTCAAGACCGAGCAGAGGCGGGAGCGCGAGGCCATAATCAGGCTCGTCGCTAGGCATAACGGCGAGATCATGGCCTTCGAGTCCGATAACCTCCTCGGCCTCATCGTCTGGGACGACTCCGCGCACGCTAGAAAGCTACCCGACTTTATGAGAAGGCTTCTAGGTGTAACCCCTTAACCCCTCTTCTTTTTGGAGGCCTATGACTCCACGCGGCGTTGCGAAGCTGATCTTGCTCACCGTCCTCTGCATCAACCTCTTCGTCGTTCTCCTAGTCGTCCTTGGGCTGGTCTTGCGTCTCAATCTTGGAGGATACTGAATGGGCAGTCTCACCGCTGAAGAAGTCGAGAAGGTGAAGGCTATCGTCGAGAAGCGCGGGAAGGATTGGCTGATCGCCGCCATGATCCACGGCTCGATAGGCTACCACAGCGTAGGCTCGGCTGAGAACATGATCGAGGCCGTCTTGAAGGGCAGGTATTGGGGCTGCGAGCGAACCTCAGCCTGCTTCGACGGCGACCCGATAAGGGAGATCATGCGCGACGTGGCGGACTACGAGTTCCTTGAACAGTACGCCCCGGAGACTGCGAAGGGCGTCCTCGCCTATGTCGAGAAGACCCGCAACCTAGACCACATCGCCCAGCAGACACTAGGCCTCATGTACCCGACGCTAGGACTCTGACTACCACATTTACCACACCTGAGTATGGTAAGGCTTAGACACGAAGGTGTCTCTTTTGGAGGAGACCATGGCGAACAGGAGGCTGAAGAGAGACAGGGTCATCAGCATGACCGAGAGAGGCGACCTCGTGGGCGTCTACTTCGCCGACACGGACGGATCGGAAGCCCTCTTGGAATGCACCCCGGAGAAGGCAGACCGGATCATCGCGCTGTGGAACGAGGAGTGCGACTAGCCTTCTTTTGGAGGAGGCTGAATGGCGAAGAGGCGAAAGGACACCCGCAATAGGTGTCCGATCTGTAGGGTGGTTATCCCTGATGGCTGGCGTACCTGCCGTCCCTGCGGTGAAGTGTTGAGAGCCAATCCGTGGCTCTGCGTCACCGACTTGATGTAGCGGTCTTTTGGAGGATGCCGATGCCTAAGTGCCCGCGTTGCGGAGCGGAGATTAACCGTCTACGTTACGAGTGCAAGGTCTGGGAGTTCTCAGACTTCTACCTAGCCAGCTACACGGACCCTCAGGGGGAGCACTTCACCGGCGAGTGGGACGACTGGGAATACTCCGACGCCTCTGACGCCAAGCCTCTCTGGTACTGCCCCGAATGCGACAAGCCGCTGTTCGCCTGCCAGACGACGGCGGAAGCCTTCCTCATGGGCAAGGACGTGAAGGTCGAGGTGAACGTTCGAGGGAGGTTGCTGCCCAAGCAGAGGAAACCGTGATCTAGCCCCTTTTGGAGGATAGGGTTGGAAAGCGTGCAGAAGTTCACGGAGGAAGAGTGGGAGCTATTCACAGCCATCTACGACGAGGCAGTTGATAGCGGGTCATACGGCGGTGACTTAGACAGAGAGCGAAAGCTCTTGCTGGACCGGATCAGGGATAAGGTCTACCAGCTTGCGCCAGATGCCGCGCCTAAGTTCCCTATTCGATTCGATGGTTAGCCTCGCCTCCTTTTTGGAGGAGCTATGAAGTACCTGTTCTTCTCTGACCCCGGCCACGGATGGCTGAAAGTACCCCTGCGGACGCTTCAGACGCTCGGGATAGCGGGAAAGGTTACGAGGTACTCCCACCAGCGCGGAGGCTACGCCTACCTCGAAGAGGACTGCGACGCGCCCCTATTCATCGAGGCGATGGAGCAGAGAGGCGTCAAGGTGGAGTTCGCCGAACATATAGCGAACCGTAACAGCAGGATCAGGAGCTACCCGCCCTACGCTTTTGGTACGTTGCGGGCTGGGTCGCCGTGATCACGCCCACGAAGGTCGTCACCAAGGACCTAGACGACGTTGCCAAGGAGCTCAAGGCAGTAGCCTAGCCTCTTTTGGAGGTCAACTTTTGGACATCTTCCTGAAGCGCCACATCGTAGACGCCTTAGCCTTCGCGCTCTCGCAGGTCAGGGACCCGACCGACATCAGGAACGCCTGCGACGAGTTCTGGCACGCCATGAACCGAAGGCAGGAAGTCTACAACATCGAGGTCGAGGGCCTCATAGCAGACACGCTCAGGACCATCGAGGCTCACCGCCCCGGCGAGGGGATCGCCCGCAGGTACCCGTTAGCGGTCACAGCCTGAAGCTTCACTTTTTGGAGGCCTATGCGAGTTAAGGTTCTCACGGACGCGAACTGGCTCTTGAAGAAGGGCGAGGTCAGAGAGGTCAGGGAAGTCCATAACGACGTACCGTATCCCTACATCGTCCTAGACCACGGGCTTTACCCCATCGTCGGCCCCGTCCTATTCCCCGGGGAATACGAGGAGGTCTCTCTTGGAGGACAGCCATTAGGTTGAACTTCACTAGCGCCATGGTGACAGAGCAGACCTTCAAGGTGAAGGACATCACCGCCTTCAGGATAGAGATGGCACGGCTGCGCATACCGGAGCTAGAGGTAAGCCTCACAGAACTCAGCTATTCCGTCGAAGAGGACGGGAAGATTTGGCTCGGCGGATACGACGCCGACCTCCAATACTTCAACGAGGAGACTCAGGACTATGAGGACGTTGTGCCCATCATTCAGAAGCACATGGCCGAAGGCGAGGCCTGCGTAGTTCAGGGAGCGGGAAGCGAAGGATTGAGGTACGTTGCGGGCTGGGTCGCCGTGATCACGCCCACGAAGGTCGTCACCAAGAACCTAAACGACGTTACCAAGGAGCTCAAGGCAGTAGCCTAGCCTCTTTTGGAGGAGCTTGATGCAGGACATAGTTGGGAAGGTGTTCTACGAGAGCTGGGGCTACGACCAGACGAACATAGACTTCCTCAAGGTCGTCGGCACATCGCCGACGGGGAAGACCGCCGTATGCAGGATGATGGGAAAGAGGACTGTGACCTTTGAGACGGTTGAGCCCACGGAGCCCTACGGGGAAACCTTCAGGCTCAGGGTTAAGGAGACCATGCACAGCAAGGAGCCGATGCTCGTAGGCACGTACCCCTTCGTGCGGGGAAGCGGGAGACGCGGCTACTTCTGGCTCTGGGAAGGTAAGCCCGTCTACGAGACGCCAGCAGGACTAGGACACTAGCCCTCACCCCTTTTGGAGGAGGTAGCAGGTGCGAAGCGGAGACCTACATAGCGCGTTGAAGCCCCACGTCGGCCACATGGTCGAGGTCAACGAGGATGAGGACGGCGCTAACGTCTACCTCTACTGCGTCACATGCGGGGGGCCAGTGCTGGCGGCCACAGAGCACCGGACGCTCGTTCAGGTGAAGCAATAGCTTCTCTTTTGGAGGGATAATACCTGTCTCCTTGGACACGATCATGAAGCTCGGCAAGTGACCTTTTGGAGGACACCCGATGGAGCTGACACCTGAAGAGAAGCGGTTTCTCGACTGGCTTCTGGATAAAGCATACGAGTTCCGCGATGGCATCGAAGACTGGTCAATGGACACAGACATGTCAATGCTTCCCCCAGAGTGGCGAAGAGAAGACCTTGCGAACCCAGAGATTGAAGCTGTCAGAGCGCTTAGACAGAAGATTGGGCTCACAGGCGAATCCGCGTGGAAAAGCGTAGAGTAACCCTTCTTAGAGGACATTGAAGGATATCCACCGGGGAGACCAGGCGCCCCAGATCGTCAAGCTTGACGATTGAGACACCGAAGCCTCGTAGCCACCGTGTTCGGGATGCAGTCCGCCATAGGCGTCGTGAAGGTCGGAAGCCTCGCAACCGTCAGGCAGGCAGACACCTACCTGGCCTGCCCGAACTGCGGAACCAAGTCGAGGGAGAAAGGCGACAGGCGAGGAACACTCTTGGAGGAGAGCGATGAGCTTCACGGTAGGTCGTATCGACCACTCGAAGATGGCAGGCGGGAAAGTCCTCGTCGTAGGTCATACCCGCTGGCGAGTTGAACTGACTATACGGAAGCCGACGAGAGTGGGGTATAGGGAAGAGTTCTTCGAGCTTGAACCTGACGAGGTTCCACGACTGAAGGAGCTGCTCGATCTAGCCCTA
>Ga0315310_10000780_pt1 | contig 20326 bp, 23 predicted proteins | sample TDP5_MG_FD_203630 | JGI IMG/M metagenome (GOLD analysis project Ga0315310, IMG submission 203630) | Freshwater sediment microbial communities from Lake Towuti, South Sulawesi, Indonesia - TDP5 | ecosystem: Environmental > Aquatic > Freshwater > Lake > Sediment | place: Indonesia: South Sulawesi... | reverse complement strand
AATTGGTGCGCTTGAAGAGTTGCGAGCCAGGAAAGGAAGTCTAGCGCAGACGCCCCTCGGCGTGCTAGTCTTCGATGAGCAAGGGGCCCTTCTCGACCACAACTTGTTCCCGAGAGTGCCTGAAGAGGCCGCGGAGCGTGTGGAGAGAATCCAGCGCGGCGAGCTAACGGAGGAGGCCCTCGAGCTCGCTCGAAGCCTCAAAGCCAGAGGCTACGGTATCTTCCTGCTGTCAGATGAGGTGGCAGCATCTGCGCTAAGGAAAAGGGGGAGGGTTGCAGCTCGAGCGGTGAAGGATAACCTCGCAGATCGGCTGTTCGCAGAGAAGCCTGCCTACTACGCGGTCAAGACAGGTTTCGTGCAGCGCGAGGAAGAGTACTTTGAGTATTTGCGGTCGCTCTCGCTCGGTTTAGCTCGTCAAAGGATGAAGGTCGCGGCGGGCAGGAGGGATGCCTGGGTGGCGCAAGCCGTGCTGGCCCTTGAGGAGATCGACAAGTCAGTGAACCTCCTATCGGCGCGAGCGCGGGAATGGTACGGTCTTCACTTCCCGGAGTTGGCTGGGCTGGTCGAGAGGCCTGAGGCCTATCTGGGTGCACTCAGCGGAATGGGGCGAAGAGAGAACTTCACCGCTGAAGCCCTCACCGCAAGCGGCCAGACGCCCGAGAGAGCCGCAAGCATCGCCAACGCCGCGGAGAACAGTCTGGGCGCCGACGTCCCTGAGACCGACCTGCTTGAGGTCAAGCAGCTCGCCGACCGGATCCTAGCCCTCATAGAGCACAGGCGTGACCTCGAGGCCTACCTTGGCCGAGCCATGAAAGAGGTTGCGCTGAACACCGCCGCGCTGGCCGGGCATGTCTTGGGTGCAAGGCTGATAGCCTACGCGGGAAACCTCCAGAATCTGTCGAGGATGCCGTCGAGCACAATCCAAGTCTTGGGCGCAGAGAAGGCCCTCTTCAGGTCGCTCAGGACAGGAGCTAGGCCGCCGAAGCACGGAGTTATCTTCCAGCACCCATTGGTTCATCAGGCGCCGCGCTGGACGAGGGGCAAGATCGCACGGGCCCTCGCAGGGAAGATCGCCATCGCCTCTCGGCTTGACGCCTACGGGGGCAAAGACATGGGCGAACAGTTGAAGGCTGACCTCGAGAAGAGGGTTCAAGAGATCCGCTCGGCCTATCCCTCGCCCAAGCCGAGCGTAAGACGTGGTTGAGCGGGCATGCCTCCGGGCGTTGCTCCTCACAGACACTTCCCCGGGGTCTTCTGGGCCTCTTCAGAGGACGGGAGCACAAGGCCAGCAACGATGAACTTGGTCCCTGGGAGAGCGGTCTACGGGGAGAGGCTCGTAAGAACAGAGGGAGCAGAATACCGTGTTTGGGATCCCTTCCGGAGCAAGCTGGCCGCGGTGATTATGAAGGGCCTTAAGCATCTTCCGATGGGGGTCGGCTCGAAGGTTCTCTACCTCGGGGCGGCCTCGGGTACCACCTGCAGCCACGTTTCAGACCTCATAGGTCGGGATGGACGCCTCTACTGCGTCGAGTTCTCTCCAAGGTCGATGCGCGACTTGGTCCAAAACCTCTGCGTCCACAGGGCGAACGTGTTTCCAGTGCTAGCAGACGCTAGGCTCCCCGAGAGATACCGTTCCCTTGTCGGGCAGGTCGATACAGTCTACTGCGACATTGCGCAACCCGAGCAGGCAAAGGTTCTTGCAGACAACTGCGAGCACTTTCTTGTTGAGCGAGGATGTGCGATGCTCGCCGTTAAGGCGAGAAGCATCGATGTCTCGAAGAAGCCCACCGAGGTCTTCAAGGAGGAGATCAAGGTGCTCAGGCGCAGAGGTTTCAGGGTTATGCAACAGATTCCACTCGAACCCTACGACAAAGACCACGCAATGGTCGTGGCAGAGTACCTGAAGCAGACAGGCTAGGTGTGAAGCCAAGAAAGCGAGAAGCCCCAAAGCCGGAGGACTGCCTCAGTTATGAGCACGTTCGGCTTTCCCACAAGGGTGGTTAAGGAGGGTGAGACTCTCCTAGTCGTCCCGGCGGCAGAGGGACCGCATTCACGCGGGCCGGCAACATGGTCGCCCGTCTTCTACAATCCGGGCTCAGCTCTAGGCCGAGATATCTCCTTGTTGGCGTTGAAGGCTTATGCCTCGGGCGTCGGCCGGCCTATCTCCGTGGCCGACCCCTTGACAGGGTGCGGTGCGAGGGCCATGAGGTACGCGAGAGAAGGCCCGGAAAATGCTCATGTTGTGGCAAACGACCTGAACAGTGAAGCTGTAGCGTTGGCCAGACAAGCGGCGGCGCTGAATGGCGTAGAAGGAAGGGTGTCGCTCTACTGCATGGATGCCCGAGTGCTTCTACTAGAGCGCGCCGCGTCAGGCCAGCCCTTTGACCTCATCGACCTTGACCCGTTTGGGTCTCCCACCCCCTTCATGCAAAATGCAGCCTCCGCGTTGAGGGGAGGCGGCGTTCTCGCTCTGGCGGCGACCGACTCCGCGACGCTTTCAGGGGTCTATCCTGGGACTTGTATCGCACGGTATTGGGCAAAGCCCCTCAAGACGGAGTACCATCACGAGGTGGCGGCCCGAATACTGATAGGCTTTGCCGCACGAACCCTGGCAAGCAGAGGGCTCGGCGTGCACCCTCTGTCAACCCATCAGCTCGGGTACGTTCTTAGAGTCCACCTCCAGGCGACCCCTCGCCCGGCGCCCATGGGCGAAGCGCTCTCAGGGATGGGCTACCTACTCCACTGCTTCCATTGTCTGAGACGAGAGCTGCAACCTGGTGCCGTGCCGACTGGCAGCCAAGAATGTAAAAGCTGCGGCCACCGGGTGGCCGTTGCCGGCCCGCTATGGACAGGGCCTCTCTTCGACGTGGGCTTCTGCGCTAAGATGCTTGAGTGCGCGGCTCAAACGACTCTAGCCATGCCGAAGGAGGCATTCGGCCTCCTCGCCGCCTCGTTGCTCGAGGCCTCGGCTCCGCCTACCTACTTCACCCCAGGCAAGCTTGGCGCCAAGCTGAGGCGCCCCCTACGCCCAAGAGCAGAGATCGCGGGGGAGATCAGACGGAGAGGATACTCATTCGTTGAGACTCATTTCGAGGCATCAGCCTTCAGAACAGATGCGCCCGTTGAGGCGATTCTAGACGTTCTGGGCGCCCGATAGAGGTTCAGCCGCCCCCTGGGGCTTCGGAGCCAAGACCCACTCAGCAAGCCTGCTGCATTGATTCGGCGTCACAACGTCGATCTCGCTACACCTGTTGCTTGTCTCACAGGTCAGGCAGGGGCAGTCGATGATCGAGTCTATGGTTAAGGGCTGTCGCACCGGGTAGAGGCGGTACGTCCACCGGTTGGCTGATAGCTCTCTGTCCCGCCTCACAAGCTTCCTTCGCTCAAGCCTCAGAGCGATCCTAGACCCCTCGCGGCTCGTCGCATCGAGCCTCTTCCATAACTCGCTCTGAAGAATGCCTTCCTTGCCAGCCTCAGTGACTATCTCCAACGCAAGCCTCTCGATCTCCCTACGCTTGTTCATGAATATCCCTAGGCTCCGCGGTGGACGATTACATCTATGTTATCGACGAGGCGTAGTATAAGCGTTGTCTGTGTTCGGGGCCGTTTACAGGAAGGGCTCTGCTAGACTCTGACCTCTATGGTCAGGCTCTTCAAGAGGCTTGAGTACCTGTTTCTCACGGTCACTTCCGTGACGTTAGCGGTCTCAGCGATCTCCCTCTGGGTTCGCCTGTCACCTGTCAGTATCGAGGCGACGTAGAGGGCAGCTGCAGCGATGCCCGTGGGACCTCTGCCGCTGGTCAACCTAACCTCTGTTGCAAGCTTGATGATCGTGCACGCTAAACTCTCCGTCCTACCCTGTAGCTTCATTTGGTTTGAGAACCTTGACACGTACTGGAGAGGCGTGATAGGCGGCACGAACTCCCCAAGCTCTTTTATCATGAACCGGTAGCTTCTCCCGATGTCTTTTCTGCTGAGAAGCGAGACTTTAGATATCTCATCTAGCGTCCGCGCGACACCGCACTGCCTACACGCCATGTAAATCGCTGCAGCAGCGATGCCTTGAATCGACCTCCCTCTTATGAGCCGCTTCCTCAACGCCCTTCTATAGATCACAGAGGCGGTCTCAAGGATGTGCCTAGGGATGTTCAGCGACGTTGATATCTTGCTCAGCTCGGCTAAGGCGAAGGCAAGGTTTCTCTCCGTCGCGTCTGAGAGACGCACTCTCCGCTGCCATTTTCTCAGGTTGTAAATCTGAGCCGCTTGGTCGGGGTTCATTCTTCTAGCGTGGGGAAGGCCGCGCCAATCGATCATCGTTGAGAGTCCCTTGTCGTGAATCGTAAACGTCATCGGGGCTCCAACACGCATTCTCTTCGCTTTCTGCTCGTCGTTGAAGGACCGCCATTCAGGCCCAGGGTCCGCCAGCCTGTCAGCTACAACGAAGCCGCAGTCGGCACAGACGACCTCGGCGGATTCGTAGTCCTTTATCAACTTCGTGCTTCCGCACTCCGAGCAACTCCTTAACGACTGGCTCACTCTACTACCTGCCTCCTCCAGGAGCTTGCCCGTAGAGGACTTGGCCACGAAGCTTCGATGCGTTTTCAAGCTTTGTTTTCACAAGGATGTAAGGGGCCCGCGTTGGTCCTATGATGTCCGACACGACGCCGACGGGCCTCAGCTTGACATCGTAGGTTATGGTCCCAATGACGGTCTCACCTTGGGCCTTCACCACGAGGTTTCCGTCTTTCGAGAGGTGGAGCGCCTTGCCTACCCGGTGCAATATCTCTGCTCCAAGCCTCGTAGGGGCCCGCCAACAACCGCTACACCTTATTTAAGGGTTTCCTGAAGCCATGAAGGCCTGATGAGCGCCAGTTATATCTGGTCTGCCCTCTGTTTGACCAATCCCACGGCGAGAAGGTTGAGCACCTTTGTCTTCGAGCCCCGTTTGTCGACGATCAGGCAGCCAGAGCGCTCCCAGATGCCTTGGGGGTGCGCAGCCGTGGCTCGAACCTCAGGGTTGAGACCGAGTCTCTCAGCGATGGTGGCCAGCTCTTCCACCTTGGGCTTCTCGATGCAGAGTCTCGTTGGGAGCCGTCTACCTGCGCTCCTGGCCCTTGTCCCGTCGAAGTATCGAGGCCATATGACAACCCTGCCATTCAGCTTCACGCAGCACACCTGGCGGATCAGTGAAAGCCTACACTGCTACGGCGTTGATCACGCCGTCGCCGCCTAGCTTCGAAGTAACTCGAGCGTTACCGGCGGAGGTCTCGATCACCGCACCCTTTGTGATGACGCCGGTCCGGTCGTAGTCAACGTTGGCACGATTGCTGACAACCCGGTTAATCTTCAACCTCTCTGTCTTCCCGCTTGCACGGTTAGACACGTTGGCGTAACTCGCCCTTAACAGCTTGAGCTTCTCCGTGCCCCCAAGCCCGGCGCGTCGAGTCAACTTCCGCTCCCCGAGGGCCGTCTCTGCCGGGAAGCCTCCGCGCTCACTCTTCCTCCGCTTCCTCAGCGGACGCTTCTTGCCCCCTGACTTTTTTCTCTTGTGGAGGTTGCTGTGCCAGTAGGCCACTTTCCTTCAGCCTCGTTTCGTCAGATCCAGGGAGGATCGTCGGAGAAGCGTACGAGCCTTATAAAAGGTTTCTCAGTCACGCAGGTATGTCGAGGTTGATGAACCGGCGATGCAAGGCGATCCATAGGGGCTATTCTGCTTGCGCCTGAACCAAAGACTTGAACTGTCTCTTCATTGTCTTAGGGTCGTGGCTCAACCTGAAGTAGTCTGCGAAGGCATCTGTCGTGCTCAGCAGCTTCGTCCTACCGGCGGGTTTCGAGGCGACGAGTCCCATTTTCTCAAGGAGCCGTACGTGCTCGTAGACTTGACCGCCCCTGACTACTGCCGCTTTAACCTGGGGAACAGGTTGATTCAGGGCGATGAAAGAGAGTGTTTTCAGTGGACCTTGGCTGAGCAGGGGCTTGATCGAGAGTTTCCTCACATGAGGAACATACTGGGCCTTCAGTTGAAGGACGAACCGGCGCTCTGGGAGCTCCAGAAGCTCCAATGCACCACCCCTGCTGCTGTACTCCCTTGCCAGCCTTTTTGCCAACTCGTAGACGCGACGCCTAGATGTTATCCCTAATACGGAACAGAGTGCGTAAAGGTCTAACGGCCGGCCAGACACGTAGAGGGCTGCCTCTATGACGGCAAGGTCATCACCCGTGTCCGCGATCCCTGGCTCTTCCACCACCCGGTGACCGATCATGCCTCTGCCCCTGTTTCGACCGCCGGTGCAACATGGATCTCCCCGGACTCCTCCTGCTGCCACAGCGATACTTTCCTGTCGCAGACGAGGAAGAGCAGGGCGATGAAGGTCTGGATCGCTGAGCGCCTGGGAAGTCCCTCGATGAGCCTAGAGAAGGAGACGAGCTTCTCGCTTTCGAACAGGACTAAGAGCCTCTGGTAGAGCGATCCGATCCTCTCTTCGATCTGAGCCATGAAACTGTCTGGAACTGGTAACGAAAACGGGATCACAGGCTCCATAGATTGGAGTCTTGACTGGGCCTCACTTGGGTTCTCCCCGCCGCCTGCCAGGATCTCTCGTATGGTGGCCAGGAGTTCTTCGATGGTAAGGGACCCGTACTCGTACCTGAAGGGCAGGCTCATCGCGACGATGGGGCCCTCAATAGGCGTTTGGGCGACAGGTGGAGGCGGGGGCTCCTCAAGCTTCAGGACCAGCTCGGTCTTCATCCTGTAGATTGACGCCGAAGAGAGAAGGGCGATCCCCGGGATGGAGAAGTTGACTAGGCCATAACGCCTGAGCTCAGCGATGAAGGATGCGAGGAGACCGGAGAGGTCGATGTCCCAGGGCTTGAGGCCTCTTAGACCTGCAAGGTCGAAGAGGACTGACCACGGCAGTCTGACCCAAGGCGGCTTCTCAGAGATCGCCGTTGGAGGGCGCGCTGTCATGGTGCGTTGCCTCCTTGGGACGGGAGAAGAGGCGAGACGACACCGGAGACCCCGTCCTCTACGTACACCCCGTATATCTTCTCAGCTCGGTCGATTATGGCGTCTTTCAATGAGATGACAATGAATTGTCGTCCCGCTGAGAACTCCTTGATGAGCTCCGCAAGCCTCTCCACGTTCAACGGGTCTAGGTGAGCGTCAACCTCGTCCAAAAGGTGGAATGGGGCAGGCTGAAGTTGGCTTATCGCGAATAGGAAGGCTAAGGCGGCCACAGACCTCTCGCCGCCACTTGCGGAGCTTATGATCCTCTGCCCTTTCCCTGGGAACTCTGAAAGGAGGTCGACGCCTCCCGAGAAGGGGTCCTCCTCGTTCTGCAACTGCAGGCGCCCTCTGCCACCTCCTGTCAGCTTTGCGAAGAAGAAGCCGAACTCCTCGTTCGCCTTCGCGTAGACATCCATGAACGCTCTTCGCTTCTCCCGCTCAACCTCGTCCATGAACGTTAGAATCGCAAGCTTCTCGCTCTCCAGCTGGCTCAGCCTCGAGGATAGCTGCTTATAGCTGTCCTTTTGCTGACCGTACTGCTCTATCGCCAGCTGATTCGTAGAGCCCAGTTTCGCTAATTCACTTGTTAGACGCGGGAGCCATTCCTTAGCCTCGTCAGCCTGAGCCCCTTCAACGTTCAGAGGGCTCTCCCACCCCAACCTCTTCAAGTCTTCCTCCAAGAAGTCTCTCCGGGAGACCTTGGCTTGGGTCTCCACTTCAGCTTTCCGTAGCCGCTCGCTCAGAGGAATGAATCTACCGTCGACCTCTTTCATCTTCGCGTCGACGGCTGCAAGCTCCTCCTGGAACTTCTTGGCCTCATCCTTGACAGAGACCAGAGACTGAGACAGGTTGCTCTTTGTCTTTTCCATGTCGGCCAGTTGGCCCCTGAGCGATACCAAGGAGGCGTTCGCTTTCTCCATCTCGGCTGTGAAGTACGCGATCTGGTTCTGGACGCTCCGGAGGTCGATCTCAGCCTTCTCGAGTTCAGGTCTCAGTGTGGACTGGATGGTTGCATCCAAGGATGAGACATCACCGTCGGTCCTCGCCAGCTCCTGCTGGGCTAAGCTCATCTCTTCGAGTAGCTCTCCGAGGCGTGACTCTGCTCTCCTCAACGTGGAAGGCCTGAGGAGCCTCCTAGTCGACAGGGCCTCGCTCTGAGCGGCTTCCAGCGTTCGTTCAAGCGCGCCTCTCTCTTCGGAGACCTTGCCAAGAGCGGCGTATTCTTCGTCCCGGTCTTTGGTCAGCTCACTCATGCGGGCGTCCAGTTCTTCGAGGTTCCTCTGGACGCGTTCCACGCTTCGAGCCATCTCCTCGAGTTCATGCTGGAATCTGTCGATCGTGGTTATTCGGAGGAGTTTCTCCTCTCTATGCTTCTGTAGGTCATCGCTCACTAGCCGTATGTCGTGCTCTCTTTCACGGAGGATCTCTTCGAGCTTTGCAACGGCCGCGTTCAGGTTTGAGACATGCTCGTCGCTAGGGATCAGCTGGGCGATGTCCACCGGTCTCCGGTAGAAGCCGCTCTCCATGACGCCTTCGGCTTCGAATAGGTCCCCGTCGACTGTCACCGTCCGGAAGCCGTCTCGAGCGAGCTCCACCGCGGCCTCGTTGTTCTCGGCGACGATAGTGTCCCCGAACACGAAGTTCACAACAGGCCGCACCGACGGGGCACACCTGACGAATGATGAGGCGACTCCGACAACACCGCTCCTTGACGGGCGCCTTATGGCCTTCACCGACTTGAGTTCTTGGACGGGGATTATCTTGATCCGGCCAAGCTTCGTCCTCTTCAGGCTTTCAACGCAATGCTTTGCAGTCTCCAAGTCTTCGACGACAAGGGCCTTCATCCAACCTGCAGAGGCCGCCTCCAACGCGTTTACGAGCGACCGCCTAGGCGTGATGAGAGCCCTGACCGTCCCGTGGATGCCGTCGATCGCCCCAGCCTTTCCCATCTCCTCTATCTTGACTAGGGCCCTGTCCTCCGCCGCGACGCTCTCCGCGAACTCAAGCTGTATCTTGAACTCGTCAACTGTTCTACGAGCCTTCTCGGCGATCCCGTGTGCGCTAGCGATCTCAGCCTCGAGGAGGGTGCTCTGCTCTACGTCCCTCCGTAGAACCTCGTCTGCTCCGGCGAGACTGCTCTTCTCTGTTGCCTCCATCGTTTGAAGCTGGTCCAAGTGCTTCCTCAGGCCGTCAAGGATCTCTGCTAGGCTCTTCCTTCTCGCCTTCGACGCTTCGAGATTGCGGTCGAGGATGCTCAACTTCGCCTCGCCGCCTTTTACTTCAGCGTCAAGCCTCGCAGCTGTGGCTCGCAGCTGTGCCACCTGCTCCTCAAGCTCCTCCAGCCGGGCTGACCGAGTCTCGAGACTCTCTCTGAGCTCCTTGGCTCTGGCGGAGGCTGAGGCATGAAGCTGGCTCTTCTCCTCAACCAGAGTCGAGACATTCTCTCTGTCGCGTCTGAGCTTCGACAATTTCTGCGATGCTTCTTTCAACGCCTCGCGGAGGCTGGCGATGTGGGCAATTCTTTCGTCTCTGAGCTTCATGAGGCCTTTGATGCTTAACGCATTCGACTCTAGCTGGCTGTCAAGCCGGGCTATCTTCGCATTCAGGTCCCCCAGGACAGTTTGGACCTCGACAAGCTTTCCTCCGCCCTTTGCCACAACCTCTTCGTCGAAGCTCCTCCACGCCTCCTCGATCTTGCTTCGGCCCTGAGTCAGCTCGTTTCTGAAGCGTGATAGTTCGTCGGCCTCGCGTCTGAGCAGCTCGAGCTCCTTCAGCAGAGTTTCCGTTTCGCGAGCGTTCTGGGCGATTTCCGATGATAGGATCAAGCCTCTCAGGTAGGCTATCTGCTCCGTCAGGAAGTTTGCCTTGAGAGCGTCGTTCCTTTCGCGTTCGAGGCTCTCGAGCCTTGACCTAACCTCGCCGATTCTCGCATCTGCAACTCTGAGGTTGGTTTCTGCGCGTCCAAGCTCTTCTCGCGCCTGAGCCTTCTTGAGGTCGTACTGGGCTATGCCTACGAGGTCCTCGATGATCCGTCTCCGTTCCTCAGGCGCTAGGTCTGAGAGCCGCGTCACGGTGCCCTGCATGATGATGTTGATCCCCGACGACTTGAGGCCCGGAACCGCGAGCAGGTCAACAATCGTTGCACGAGAAGCCCTCTTCCCGTTCAATCTGTAGACGCTCTCGCCGTCTAGCCTAACGGCTCTTGAGACCGTCACTACGTCGGCGTCCACCGGTATCTCCCGCAGGGTGTTGTCCAGCTGCATTCTCACGACGGCTTGGCGTCTGGCCTCGCCTTCCAAACCGTCCGAGATCACGTCGGAGAACTTGTCGGCTCTCAACACTCTCGGGCTGGGCTCACCTAGGACGAAGCGCATCGCATCTATTATGTTGCTCTTACCAGACCCATTAGGGCCCGTGACAACAGTGAAGCCTCTGTCGAAGTTCAGACCCGTTCTCCTACGGAACGTCTTGAAGCCCTGAAGCTCAAGCCTCTTAACGTAGACCGTCGTCCGTGCACCCTCTTTAGGATGCTGGTCGGCTCAAGGAATGCGCCTTTGCCCAGACGAACCTATGGTCCACTATGGGCTAAGAAAAGGTTTGCGTCATGACCTGCTGGTATGTGTACAGCACATCGTCGAGCGTCAAGGCCTTAACCTGGGTTTTCCTTTGGCTGATCTCTGTCCCAGGGCTTTGCTGTGCTCTTGGAGAGGATCGCTTCGGCTGGCAGGTTTAAGGGGTTGGCCTCCGTGGATCAGGGCTCCTAGGTTTGCTCTTGGAATTCTCGTCTAGGGGCGTAGAATCGACAGAGAATGTAGTCTTCGTGGCGAGGGTTCTGGCGGAGGGCCGGATCACCGTGCCTTACGTCTTCAGGGACCTCTTAGGGCTGCGGAAGGGCGATTACGTCCGAGTCCGCATCTTGGAGGTTATCCGGCGTTAAGCGGTGTGAGGCATGGGCTCTTCTCTTTGAGCTTTATGCCCTGCGACCGCTGCCCTGGGAATGGGCGTTGCGAAAGGTTCCAGCCGGGCCAGAGCTGTGTCGTGGAGCGGGAGGTTTTCGATGCGTTTCTGGAGGAGGTCATGAAGGAAGGCGGCAGCTTGGCAGACCGGTTGGAGGCTGAGGATGCGGCGATGTGCTTCATCCGTTTGACGAGGGGCTACCGTTACGAGGGGTTGCGCGGCCTGTCAAGGCGGACGCCGTTCTGGGAGGGTTACATGACGCGGCTGAGGAGGGATCTGAGGCTCTACCTGCGCGACTTGGACGCGACGAGGAGGCTGAGGCATGAGGACGGCCTCTGGCCTGAGGAGGAGGAGGGAGGTCTAGTGGCGTTGGAGCAGGAAGGGCGGCAGCTGATAGGGCTTCTAAGCCGGATAGAGGCCGGCGGTGGGAAGAAGGGCGAGGAGGCCCCTGTCAGGAGGCCGGCTTATTTAAGGAAGACCGCGGGCTACCTTCTCGAAGAGCTGAAGGCTGAGAGGAGGACAGCGAAAAGCCGACAACTACCTTAGGAGGGCTTCTAGGCGTTCAATGGCGGCCTGGATGTCCTCTCGCCTCCTCAGCCAGATAGAGAGGAGCGGGAAGAAGTGGGAGGCGCCTCCCGTCCGAGGCCGGCTTATGCGCGGAAGACGGCGGGCTACCTCCTCGACGAGTTGATGAAGGCTAGGAGGTCTAGGGCTCCCTGAGTCAGCCTCAACCCAGCCGTCTTGTTTAAAGGCCTGCCTCGATCATATCGGTTGATGAGGGCAGGTTGATCGGCCATATCTTTGCCAGGGTGAAGTTGGGCAGTCCGTTGAAGGCTGGGTTTATGGAGGCCGAGGCGGTAGTCGATACGGGAGCGACGCTGACCGTGATTCCCAGCAGGTTGGCTGAGGAGCTTGGGCTCGAGCCTACTGGGGAGGCTGTCGTGAACACGGGCGCGGGGCTCCTCAAGCTACCTAGGAGTAGAGCTTGGGTTGAGGTCGAAGGGAAGTCGGAGGTCATCCCGGTTCTGGTCTCGGATGTTATAGACAGAGTTCTGATAGGGGTTACGGCGCTAGAGATACTAGGCTTGAAAGCTGAAGGAGTGGACCCTCCTACTCTACTAGGCAGAGCCTTGCTTAGAGTGAACAACCGGCAATTATTCTTGGAAGGCCCCAGGATGCTCAATCGCGAGGGAAAGCAGTGGGATGAGAAGCTCTCTCACTAGGCGACTCGAGAGGATGATCTGAAGATACAACGCGGCCAATTCAGAGCATCACCGAAGCGGATGAGCTATTGCTAGAAATCCATGCGTAGTTTCAGGCTAGGATCTCTTCCAGCCTCTGTAACGCTTCCTTCTCTTCCGGGTCAATGAACTCGAGGCCTTCTCTCCGAGCTGCGTTGCACATGTCCCTGTCTGAAGAGACCAGCGCCAGTTTCTGCCCCGACTCGGCTAGGGCTTTTCTTAGCTCTATGGATGTGGCGAGCTGTAGGCAGTCTGCCGACGGCAGTCCATACTTCATGGCCACTTGGATAGCTGAGGCCACCGCCTCATCGTCGACGGCTCTTATGGTAAACCTGTCCAGAACGTCCTTCAGGAACCTTGCTATGGTGGCGTTGAAGACTTCATCACTGATCTGCTTCCTCCTTCTCCTAGCAGAGAGCACGACTGTGAACTCCAGCACGGTCCAGAAGGAGATGGCGAGGCCATGGCCTTCAGCCTCAAATAGCCTATCAACGACCTCTGAACCTAACTCTTTATGGTACCTCTTAACGATGGCTGAGGTGTCGAAGTAGAAGACAACCATCTAATGCGTCTCCGCTCTTCTAAGCTCAACAACCTCCTGGCTCAGCCTCACTTTCCCAGGAATCTCTCGGGCCAGAATCTCCCTGACCTCCTCATTCGGCTTCAGGTAGCCTTGGTGCTCCCTATAGAGTGCCCTTACCCTCTCCTTTATCGCGTTGACCCTGAGTTGGTAGAGCCCCAAGGCTATTAGGACCTCAGCCTCTCTCTGAGCCTTGGCCAGGCCGGCCTCCATCGATTCCACCCTTCACTTACGTTATCCTTGAGATATTTAAAGCCCCATCCCCTCATATCGAACGATTCCACCAACAGAGGTTTACTCCGTCGGGGGAATGAAAGACCCTGGAAGGTCGGCGAGCGACCGACAACTACCTTAGGAGGGGTTCTAGGCGTTCAATGGCGGCCTGGATGTCTTCTCGCCTCTTCAGCCCTACGCATACGAGTTTGCGTGAGCTGAAGAGCAGGATGGTCGCCGTCGCTTCGTTGGACAGTGGGAATTGGATGATCACGCCCGGGAACTGCTCAGGCTCGTAAATGGCCTTAGCCCCTTCCCAAAGATGGATGTTTTCCATGATTCTTTCGAGGTCGGGCCTTACTCCTAGGTCTGCCGTGGCTACGATGTTCTGAACCTTCGGCTCGTCCTTCAGCCTGGCCAGTCCCGCGTTTTCAACGGTTTCGGACACATGGGCCAAGTCACGCTTGGCGTCTTCTATGGTCTTCGTTCCGACGCTGATCATCTTTCCCGAGGAGAAGATCGAGACCTTCCCCTTCATCCCCTTCGACTTGAAGTAGGCCGCGAAGTACAGATCCGGGTCGTAGGAAACGACCTCAGGGAAGCGTTTGGCTAGGGATTCCAGGTCTACGGAACGGTCCAGGGCAGCCGTCGCAACAACGTTCACGATCCGCGTAAGGATAGCTATCGAGTTCACCTTCGACGAAGACAACGTTTCGCGTTAGGCTTGCGTTCTTAGGCGTCTGATCTCCTGCAACTCCTCCAAGCCCTTTCTTATCTGTCTTCCTTCATCAGCGGTCAAACCCAAGGCGCGTAGAGTCCTCAACCTCCTCAGTTGGCTAACCGCGATCCAACCCTAACCCTGACAGCAACCGGCTTCTCGCCCTACGTGAGATGAGGCAGGATTAGGCGAAGATCCTCGCCGCGAACGACCGCGTGAGCCGCTCTCTCTACCGCTGGGTCTCGTGGGTTGAACGCTATAGCCATACCTGACTCCTGGAACAGACCTATGTCCGGGAGGTCGTCTCCGACGGCCGCGCACTGGGAACGTTCCAGGCTGAGCTCTTGCAGCAGGCTTCTTAACACCTTTCCCTTGTTGTCGTAGCCCACCTTCACCACGATATCACCCGTCAGCCTCCCGTCCTTGACAGTCAACTCGTTCGCAACTGAGAAGTCTAAGCCTAACTCCCTCGTCACCTTATCTGCAAGAATCGAAAGCCCAGCGCTGATCGTCGCGACCTTCACTCCTCGGCTTCGCAGGCTGAGAACGGTCTCTTTGGCGCCCTTCGCGTACTCCACGGAGCAGAGAATGCGTTCAAGTCTCTCAACGGGGACTCCCTTCCAGAGGCCCGCATCGAGCTTAGCCCATTGCTCGTAGGAGATCTGGCCCTTGAAGAAGCTCTTAGCATACTGGGCGCCCTGACCCCAAGTGCCTAGGGCTTCATGTATATGCTGCCAGATGCTGCCTACCGTCGTCAGCGTTCCATCAAGGTCGAACACGACGAGCCTGATCCTAGAGCCCTGAGCCAACGGCGAAACCACCATCACGCCGCTATGCTGAGGTCGATGATAGCATAGGCGGTACAAAACCATTCCGCTAAGAGGGCGTTCGCAAAGGATATATCAACGAGGCCTCGACGAGCATCAGGCCCTAGCCATAGGAAGGAAGTAGGAAGATGGGAAGGATCCTGTGGGCTCCTTGGCGTATGGAGTACGTCGGCGCAGAGCCTAAGGGCTGCATTTTCTGTCTGATGCCTCAGGAGGCCCGTGACGAAGAAAATCTCATCCTTGAAAGAGCGGCACTCTCTTTCGTGTCGATGAACCGTTTCCCGTACAACACCGGGCATCTTATGGTTGCCCCGTACGCCCACGTGCCCGGCCTAGAAGAGTTAAGCGACGAGGCGATCAAGGAGATCATGGGTCTCTTGAAGAAGTCACTGTCCTGCCTAAACGCAGCTTTGAGGCCTCACGGCTTCAACATAGGAGTCAACTTAGGCAAAGCGGCGGGGGCTGGCTTCGACCAACACGTGCACGTTCACATTGTGCCACGTTGGTCTGGAGACACCAACTTCATGCCGGTGGTGGCGGACACGAAGGTGCTACCTGAAGCGCTCAAGGCCACCTATCAGAAGCTACGACAGTCGTTCGCCGCTACTCCGCAGGCTAGGGGATGAAGACGAGGGCCGAGACGACCGAGCCGTAGTGGTCCATCGGCACCCCGAGTATCTCGATCCTATACTTGACCTTTCCCAGCTCCATGCCTCTGTTCTTAGCCATCTCATGAACCTTCCAGTTGAGGATCTCCTCTAAGGCTCCTCGGTCCATGTACCCGTGCGCCTCAGCAACGATGCCAAAGCGTTTCTCCTTCTCCCAGACCCACGCAATGCCCGCCCCGACCGTCTCCCCCTCATTACCATCCATCCTTGCCAGGACTGCATGCGTGATAGCCCCGATCGGTATTCTCTTCCTGCGAACCTCCCTCGCGTTAGGTGGAAGAATCGAGCTGACCATAGCCAGGTTGCATTGCGCGATGCCAGCTCTCATCAGGGCAAGGTCAAAGGCGTTCAGGGCCGAGACTTGATCCGTGGCTTTCCCGCTTGTCACAAAGAACTCCTTCGGAACCACCCTTATCGCTCATCCCCTTCCGTTCCGGACCTTGTCACATGTTATTAACTTTTACCTCCGAGAGGAGGTCTGCCCCTCAGGCTGCAAGCTGGCCGCAACAGTTTTAACCTGACCCCTACGGCCATGAGCGAGCGCATGCAGCGGTGGTCAAGGTGCGAGGGCTCCTCGGGCAGGGAAGCGTCTTAGCCAAAAGAGATGTGAGCTTTCGTGCCTCAGACCCTCTAGCTTCGCGCTCAGAGGCCAGCGCTTCTGAGCCTCCAACAAGGCCGGGTGAAGGTGATCTTTCTACGAGTCCATTCGAGAGGCCGATCATCGCGATAACGATGGGCGACCCGGCGGGCATTGGGCCTGAGATCGCTGCCAAGGCTTTGGCCCTCCAAGAGGTCTACGAGATCTGCAGGCCCTTGGTCATAGGCGACTTGTCGGCGATGCGAGAAGGCCTTCAGGTCTCGAAGCTCTCACTGACATTGCGGCCTGTGAAGAGTCTGAGCGAGAGCCGCTTCACTTATGGGACGGTCGACATCCTCGACCTAGCGAATGTGAACGTAGCTGAGCTGAAGATGGGGCAGCCTCAAGCGATGGCAGGCAAGGCGTCAGTGGAGTACATTGAGACAGCCGTACTCTTGGCGAAGCGCGGGGATGTCGACGCGATCGTGACAGGCCCCATAAGTAAAGAAGCCGTGAACATGGCTGGATACGACTACCCCGGGCATACGGAGATGCTTGCCCACTTCACAGGAACAAGAGACTTTGCCATGATGCTGGTCACCGGAAGCCTGAGAGTCATCCATGTGACAACGCATGTGGCGTACAGACAGGTCCCCTACCTCATCACGAGAGAGAGGATTCTCAAGACGATCAGGCTTGCCCAAGATACGCTCAGAGACCTAGGCATCGAGAACCCTCGGATAGCCGTTGCGGGCTTGAACCCGCACAGAGGCGAGAGCGGCCTCTTCGGCAGAGAGGAGATAGACGAGATAACCCCCGCGGTCGATGAGGCGCGGAGGATGGGCATCGACGTGACTGGTCCTCTCCCTCCCGACACGGTCTTTGTGAGGGCCCGAGGAGGAGCCTTCGATATCGTCGTAGCGATGTACCATGACCAAGGGCATATCCCCGTTAAGATGGCCGGGCTCGAATGGGATCAGGCAACCGGGAAGTGGACAGCCGTCGGGGGTGTAAACGTCAGCGTCGGCCTTCCTATAGTAAGAACCTCCGTGGATCATGGAACCGCGTATGGGAAGGCAGGGCGAAGAGAGGGCACAGCAAATGCTCAAAGCCTCGTAGAAGCCGTGAAACTAGCTGTCCAACTCGCACAGAGGAAGAAGGCCGAGAAGTGCCAGAAGTAGATTGCTGATGGTCTCTCCTGGGTTTTCATGCGTTGCTCGGAGATAGCTCAACCGGGTCAAGAAGGCTCTGTTAGCTGCTTTGTCGTGGCTTCTCGAAGCTTAGTTCGTTCATCTCTTCTACGCCTCATGCGTGGCCGAAGCTGATTCTCTCCGCTTCCGTCCGCAAAATGCCGTCAGCGATCAAGATGACCTTAGGCTTGTTTCTTGTCGAAGTCCTCGCCTGAGTGCTGATTGCACGTCGCGATAGAAGCATTGAATGATGTTGCGAACCACTGCATCTCGCTGTCGTCTTACGCGTCGCTTCTTAGAACAGCCTGTGCGTTTTTTGCCTACATCCTACTCGGAAGACTGTTGTTCTCCTTGCCCAACTGGGGTAGCGATGGCGAATCGTCCGCGGATGCTGTCAACCCTCACCGTAAGCTCGTCTCCAACCTTTGTGCGAGGAACGAAGACGATGAATCCTTCGATCTTCGCGATGCCGTCTCCCCTTGAGCCCATGCTCTCAATCCTAACATGGTATTCTTTGCCTTCTTCGACTGGCACAGCCCTCGGTGGGCCTCTGAACTCGTCTCGTCCGAATCGCCTTGTCCTCCTTGGCCCAGACCTTTCCATTGCCTTCCCTCCTTAGGGTTTACGAAACAAGAAGAGCGATAGCAACCTAGCTGAAACCCTTAAAAACAGTCCCAACAAGTAGCCGACGCTTCTCCTTATTTCCGGACGTAGATTATGGTTCCCAGATATAAACCTGTGCATCGAATGGCGGAAACTGGTCTCACGAGACCTAGAGAACTCTTTTATCCCCCACCGGGCTGTTTACCCCATGCCTATCAAGGGACAAGCCTTGACGAGATACATCTTTGTCACGGGGGGCGTCCTCTCCAGCGTCGGAAAGGGCCTTGTGATAGCCTCGTTGGGTAAGATGCTGCAGGTCAGAGGCTTGAAGGTGACGGCGATCAAGATCGATCCCTACCTGAACGTTGACTGTGGCACGATGAACCCGTACCAGCATGGGGAGGTCTTCGTGACTGAGGATGGCGGCGAGATCGACCTAGACATGGGGCACTACGAACGCTTCCTAGACATGGATCTGCCCAAGGATCAGAACGTAACGACGGGCCAGATCTACTGGACCGTTATCGACAGAGAGAGACGAGGCGACTACCTAGGCAGATGCGTTCAGATCGTGCCACACATCACGGACGAGATCAAGCGCAGGATCTACAGAGTCGCAGACAGGGCTCCTTACGATGTGGTTCTCACAGAGATAGGTGGGACAGTCGGCGACATCGAGGGGCTGCCGTACCTCGAAGCGGTGCGCCAGATCAGGCTGGAGAAGGGCTTTGAGAACACGGTCTATGTCCACGTAGCCCTCGTCCCGGTGCACGACATCACAGGCGAAGAGAAGACGAAGCCCCTGCAGCACAGCGTGAACGAACTCCGCCGCATAGGAATACAGCCTGACATCATCGTAGCCCGTTGCAGCAGGATGATCGGCTCGGACGCCAAGGCGAAGATCGCGCTCTTCGGCACCATCTCAGGAGAAGCCGTCTATTGTTCGCCGAACGTGAAATGCGTCTACGAACTCCCTCTCATCCTCGACGCGGAAGGCACAGGGGACTACCTCTGTCGGAGGCTGGGCATTGAAGCCCAGAAGCCGGATTGGAACCCTTGGAAGACTGTCGTACAATCCTTTGCCGACGCCTCGCAACCCGTCATGATCGCATTATGTGGAAAGTACACGAGTCTAACCGACTCCTACATCAGCATCAACGAGGCCCTGACTCACGCCGGGGCAGCTTGTGGAGCAAAGGTGAAAATCGACTGGATCGAGACTGAGGCTTTCGAGGAGGAACCCTCAACAGTCGAGAGGTTGAGCTCGTACGACGGGCTCTTGGTCACCCCGGGCTTTGGGTCGAGAGGAACCGAAGGATATATCCTCGCGGCGAACCACGCCCGCGTGAGAGACATGCCCTACTTAGGCATATGCTTCGGTTTTCAACTCGCGATCGTAGCCTTCGCCCGGCATGTCTGCGGGCTTACGGAGGCCAGCAGCGCAGAGGTGAACCCCGAGACCCCTGACCCAGTCTTGGACCTCATGCCGGAGCAGAGAGAGCTCACGTACAAAGGGGCGACTATGAGGCTTGGCGCACACGATGTCTCCATCAAGCGTGACACGATAGCCTACCGACTCTACAGGTCAGAGACTATTCGTGAACGTCACCGTCACCGTTGGGAAGTGAACCCGGCCTACTGGAACATCCTGCAGAGCCACGGGATGGTCTTCTCAGGGCTAAGCCCTGACGGGCGACGAGTCGAGGTCTTCGAGCTTCCAAGCTCATACTTCTACATGGGAACCCAGTTCCACCCAGAGTTCAAGAGCAGGCCTGGGAGACCAGATCCAGCGTACTATGGGTTCGTGAAAGCCTGCCTTGAAAAGAAGGCTGGCAGGCCGAGGCCTCAGTTTTACGCATAAGCTCCTTGGACATTCTTGGACGCCCAAGTCCCACGCGTGGAAGGCAAGTGTTCCAAGCGATGTCTCCCCAGCTCAACGCTTTGTGCCGCCGGGATACCGTCGACAGAAGTCTGTTGAATGGTCTTCCTCCGTTCTTGCGCGGCTGAGGAGGATGGCGATAGAAGCGTCATCAAGGTGCGGACGTGAATCACACTGGCAGATGAGCACTAACATAGAAGAGAATAGAAAAAAGCAGGAGATCTGAGATACCGGCCGTTCCCTTGGCCTCTAAACCTTAGCGGCTTCTCTCCACTTGTGTCCGCACTTGGGACAGGTGTAGAGCTTTATGTGAAGCTTAGGCCCTTTCTTGCTCTTAGGCGCGACATCCCATTCCTTGCTTGGTCTTGCTACGTCGGTTCCATCCTTCGGGCATTTCGCCATATGGAGCAACCTCCATGAGGCTGTCCATGCTTTCCATACGCCTCAATATTTAAGGCTTTCCATGGTTTTCGAGGTTCTGTTAACAAACCCTCAACGCCCATGGCCGAGCATCGAAAGGTGGTAGCTAGGTTAACAGAGCTGGTGACGTTCCCAGTTCAATCTGGGCCCGTGTACCATACGGGCTCCCTGCTGGGATTCAGTCTCTCAACCATCTGAGCATGCCATTCATAATGCCCGATCTCGTCCAGCCTGTGGGCGTCTGAGGTCGGTGTAACCCTCACGCCTGCCTCGACGCACGCTCCAAGAAAGGGCAATGTGGGGTCCCTGTGGTGGAAGTTGAGCTCCACGGCTACGCCCTTGTCTCTCGCTGTCTCCGCGAGCCTCCGCGCCAGGTCTTCAGGGACAGAGACCTTCTCCCAGGCGACGTCTGTGGCATGGGCTAGGATAAGCATCCATCCGCCTTCG
>Ga0315310_10000779_pt1 | contig 20329 bp, 25 predicted proteins | sample TDP5_MG_FD_203630 | JGI IMG/M metagenome (GOLD analysis project Ga0315310, IMG submission 203630) | Freshwater sediment microbial communities from Lake Towuti, South Sulawesi, Indonesia - TDP5 | ecosystem: Environmental > Aquatic > Freshwater > Lake > Sediment | place: Indonesia: South Sulawesi... | reverse complement strand
TGAGGAATTGACAAGGGAATCTTTGTCGTCTAAATATCGCGAAGATCTGATGCACATAGTGAAACGCTTGGATGTGATGGCTGATCAGGTTAAGGATTCGGCGAGAAATGTCAAGATTCTGCTTGGCACCAATGTTCCAAAGGAGATCTGGAACGCCAACGTAAAGACTGCCGAGGCCTTGGCTAGGGAATCAGATCTTTTGGGGTCTACTCTGGAAATTTTGGGTATTGCTCCGGATCAAGCGAAGGACTTGGCTAAGAAGGTTGATGAACAAGAGAACATTGTTGATGACGAATATTTGAGAACAAAGTCATTGTTTTCCAAATACTCCAAGGAACTCGATTTTGCTGTGATGCTAGTGTTGAAGGATCTTTTGGAAAGTATGGAGCAAATAGCAGACACGTGTTCTGACACAGCGGATTATATCAGGATTCTGGCAGTTGGAAAATAGGTTACACAATATTCCCGACACAAACATTTTGTTGTGGTTCTTGACGACTTGGTATTCTGCAGATGAGTTGCTACATTGGTGAATTCGTCTGATGTTAAATTTAATGGGTCTTGACAGCTTTGTAAAGCCAGAAGATAGGGGCAAAAGGAAAAATAGAAAGAATGATAGCGAAGAAGAAACTGCTCTCAGCCTAGTCCATTGAAAGTTATTTTCTGAGTATGTTTCCGAGGATTTCAGTGAACTCGTTCAAGCGGTTTATGTTAATGTATTCACCTGCCACGTGTCCTTTGTTTCCAGGTCCGATAATCGCTGTTTTGATTCCTGCCATGTGGTGCAGATACATCGAGTCTGTTCTTCCCAAACCTATGCGGAGACGAGGCTTGTACCCAAGCTTACGAAAAGACGAGTCAACAACGACTGACACAACCTCCTCGTTTCTATCAACTAAATAAGGCAGCTGAATGTCAGGTCGAAAGTCGCATCTCACGTTTATGTCATCTAGCTTCTCAAGCCTCGAGCGAATCGTCTCCATAATCTTTTCTGGGTCTTCGTTTGGAAGGATGCGCCTTTCACAAGTGATCTTGCACTGCTCCGGAACAATGTTTATGGCTCTTCCACCTTCGATTATTGCCACGTTTATGGGCATCTCGCCTTCAGACCCGTCGATTTGGAAGCTGCCTGGTGGAATTCGCCTAATTTCATCTATGACCTTGACCATGTCGTATATGGCGTTGCGTCCAAGATGTGGGGTCGAAGAATGAGCCTCTCTGCCCAGAGCCGTCACAGTGAAAGACACCCTGCCGGTGCACCCCACGCTAACAGTCCATTCATCGTCAATTACAGTAGGCTCAACGTTGATTCCATAGTCAGCCCTAAAACCAGGATTGTTCGAGAGAAAATAAGGCATGCCCAGCCATCTTTTTCCCTGATACTCTATCGAGTTGTCCTCATAATTCATGAACTGCACAATCAACTTGCCAAACCTGCAGTTGTCCAGACTGGACAGTGCTGAGAGAGTCGCAGCTATGCCTCCTTTTGCGTCAGAAGATCCGAGGCCATAGAGTCTATTCGCCTCCAGCTTTGGAGTAAGAGCGTCTGTCCATTGACTCGGCGGCGCAACAGTGTCAAAATGCGTGTTTATCAGAAACGATTTCTCGCCGTCAAACGCTCTTTCAGCGGTGACGGTGAAAAGATCATCCGCCCTGACGCTGAAACCCAAAGCCTTGAGACTGTCTGACAGGAAGGAGGCGCATTCTTTCATACCATCGGCAACCTTGTCTGTCGAAACCTGATAGGAAGGAAACTTGATCAGCTGCTTCAAAACTTCCAGAGCGTTCATGTTCTCATCAACTCTCTTCAGCGTTTTTCGCACATTGTTTCTCGTACGATCAGACTCACAGTAGATGCAAACAATCTTAATCTGTCTTTTCGCATAACTCTGTCTGTACAACCAGTTAGGCTACATCAGAGACGGTGATCCTCATGACTGAGTACAAGTTCGAGAGCACCGAAAGCTTTTCACGCAAACTCGACTCCGAAGACCCTCTCGCCAAGTTCCGTCAAAGATTCCATATTCCCGAAGGCACTATCTATCTGGACGGAAATTCCTTAGGCCTCTTATCCAAAGACTCTGAAAGATCATTGTCACGCGTGCTGGAAGAATGGAGAAGCCTCGGGATAGGGGGATGGCTAGAAGCAAAACAGCCATGGTTCTACTTTGCTGAAGAATTAGGCGCCATGTGCGCCAGACTCGTCGGTGCTGAACCAGAAGAGGTAGTAGCAACAGGGACAACAACAGTCAACATTCACACGTTGGTGCACACATTTTATCACCCATCAGGCAAAAGGAAGAAGATCCTAGCAGACGAACTCAATTTTCCCACTGACATATACGCCTTAGCCAGCATACTCAAGTTGAGAGGATTAGACCCGTCAAAGAATCTCATTCTGGCTCAAAGCCAAGACAACCGCACACTGGATGAAGACAAGATCATCGAGTTGATGGATGACGAGATCGCGCTTGTTTTTCTTCCGTCTGTGCTGTACAGAAGTGGTCAACTCTTGAACGTGGAATATCTGACTGAAGAAGCCCACAAAAGAGGCATACCAATAGGCTTCGACTGCTCACACTCGGTTGGCGCAGTGCCACACCACTTCGACAAATGGCGCGTTGACTTCGCCTTATGGTGCAGCTACAAGTATCTGAACGGCGGACCAGGCAGCACCGCGTTTCTGTACGTAAACAAGGAACACTTCAACAGTGAGCCTGCCCTAGCAGGCTGGTTCGGATACGTCAAAGAAAAACAGTTTGACATGAGGCTCAGTTTTGAGCACGCACGAAGCGCTGGTGGATGGCAGATCTCTTCACCAGCAATACTAAGCTCGGCGCCGCTCGAAGGCGCTTTGAAAATCATCCTCGAAGCTGGAATTGATAGGATAAGGGCGAAGTCGCTGAAAATGACCTCTTACCTCATCTACTTGGTCGACGAACTCCTGTCCAGACCGCCGTACAGCTTCTCAGTTGGAACGCCGAGAGAGCCTAGACGCCGAGGCGGACACGTAGCCGTCGAACACGAGGAAGGCATGAGAATAGGAGAGGCGCTCAGAGCTAGAGGCGTGGTCCCAGATTTTAGACCGCCAAACATAATCAGAACCGCCCCGTCACCCCTGTACAATACCTACCACGACGTATGGAAAACAGCACAGCATTTGAAGGAGATAATAGACGAGAAGGAATTCAGGAGATATCCTGCCAATCGAAAGGCAGTCTCTTAACATTAATCAGAAAAAGAGTTTAGTTCAAAATGAAGTCAAGAAACCAGTGCCAAGAGTGTGTGGGTTCGTAGTTTGGGGCTTACTGAGTTCAAGTCTGTGAAAAAGTTGCTGGATCAGAACGAGATAGCCTACGCTGTCTCAGAGCATGCTCCAGTCTACACTTCCGAGGAGGCAGCTAAGGTGAGAGGAGTCGAGTTGAAAACAGGTGTAAAGGCTCTGGTTCTTAAGACTGACAGAGGTAGCCTTGTTGTGGGACTAATTGCGGCGAACAGGAGAATAGACCTGAAGAAGTTGGCTAAAGCTATTGGAGTAAGGAAGCTTCAGTTGGCTTCTGCCGCTGAGGTGTTTCGCGCGACGGGTTGCGAAGTTGGCTCAGTGCATCCGTTCGGTAACCTTTTCGGGCTTCCAACATATTTGGATAGTTCCGTGTTGGAAAATGAAATGGTGAACTTCAACGCTGGTCTGCATACAGTTTCCATTCAGATGAGAGCAAAGGATTTGGTCAAGGCAGCTAAACCTATTGTAACTGATTTTTCAGAGTAACCGACAACATGAGACTAATTGCGTGCCAGTAACCTTATTTTAGATACCTAGCAGTCAAATCTAGACGGGCTGGTAGTTCAGTTTGGTATGAACGCCTGACTTGCACTCAGGAGGTCGGGGGTTCAAATCCTCTTGACCCAAGAGTGTCTCGTTGAGCAAACGAGAATTGGAACAGATATTACTTTCAGATAGTTTAATTACTCATTGCGCAATTTTATGTCACAGTGGTGATGGTGTTTGACCGAGGCTGTTTCAGTTCCTCGACCCTTATTGAAGGAGCTTTATGAGTATTTTGCTAAAATAGAGGAAATTCTGGCAACCCTAGAAGAGCTTGGAAATAAAGAAGGATTGGATAGAATAAAGAAAAGTCTTGAAGAATACAAGAAGAAGGAGTACGTTACCGCAAAGAGTCCTAGAAGCATCAGAGAAGCTTTGATGAAGGACTAGTCATTTGTACAAGCCGACTTTTACACGGGGCTTCACGAAGGAATTCGATAGATTGTCGAAAGATGCCAAAGAAAGAATTTTGGAGGCATTGGAAAAAGTTGCTGAGGCTCCTTACATAGGAACTAAGCTACGGGGAAAACTTGAGGGATTATGGAGATGGAGAGTCGGAAAATATCGCATAGTCTATCTGATTGACGAGAAACACAAGAAAGTTGTTTTCTTAGACGTAGGATTGAGAAAGACTATTTACGATTGAGTCTTTTAACAAAGGGAATTGAGGGCTGGTAGTTCAGTTTGGTATGAACGCCTGACTTGCACTCAGGAGGTCGGGGGTTCAAATCCCCCCCAGTCCACTACAACAACCCCCAGTCATTTTTGCATGTCTCCAGCGCTATTTGCGTTTTCGGAAGAGTTTGTCTCCGTTGTAGTCGCAAACAAACTCAAAGCCTGTCTCACTCAATTCGGCAGCTTCTCTCGCGCGCTAAGTGCACAAATGGATAGAGGTTGGCAGAAAGAAGGAAGATTGACTTCACTTGCGCCGATCGAAAAATCAGGAACAACTGGCAACACAAGAAAAAAGGGGAATTGCGGTAATATCTCCACGAATCTCGAATGCAAGTCCTGCCGGCGCGAGCGAAAAGTCTTCTCGGAATGTTCTATTTAGGGTTTGATTGCTAGTGTTTTGTAGACAAACGCCATCATATCCGAGTATTCCTTTATCTTTGTTGTCGGCGTTGCACCCGAGTGCCCACTTTTTGTCTCAACTCTCAACAGTGGCATTGTTCCTTTCTCTTCGAGTTTTGCCGCAAATTTGAAAGCATGTGCTGGATGAACACGGTCATCATGTGCTCCTGTATAAAGCATAGTCTTGGGATATCTTCTTCTAGAGATGTTGTGGTACGGCGAGTATTTCAGGAGAAATTCTCTGTCATCTGGGCTATCAGGGTCCCCATATTCTGACATCCATGCTTTTCCGATGTGAAGTTTGTGATACCTGAGCATGTCGAGGACGGGATATCCAATCAGGGCACCGTCGATTAACTCTGGACGTTGGGTCAGAACAGCTCCGATTAGTAGACCGCCGTTGCTGATGCCGAAACCCACAGTCTTCGACCCTTTATTCCTGTAATATGCAAGTACCGCTATGAAATCGTCGAACACGTTTTGCTTCTTCTCTCTCATTCCCTCTCTGTGCCATGTCTCACCGTATTCTGTGCCCCCTCTGAGATTCGCTACTGCAAAGGCTCCACCATTCTCCAGGGCTGAGTTTAGGCAGAGACGTCATGTTTCTCGCTGAATATGACTCAACGAGGATCACCTTTCCTTTTCTATTGAAAAACTCTAGGGCCCACTCCAAGATCTGTGGATCTGTGAAATGTCCGTAGTCGCCGCATATCCAATTGGGTTTCACTATGAAGGGCGCCTTCAACTGCAAAGAGTCTATAAAATCCAAGAACTCTTTCTTGGCATGAACGTGGTCTACAATCAGTCTACGCCCTTCAAATTCAAACTCCGTGCGCATTCAACTTCCTTCTCTTCATCTCAATTGTTCTGGCTTCAAATCCTCTTTGACGAGTCCACCGCAAATGACAGCTTGAGCGCTAAATTAGTTTTGGTAACCCGCGAAGGTTCAGACTGTTAACCAATATCCAAGGAAAATCAGAGAATCTGAACGAAGTGTAAACCTAGATCGTCCACCACAAATTGCTTATACTCACTGAACAATGAGTTTGTTCATGGCATCTGCGAAATTTGCGGAAATCAAAGGTCCTTTCATAGTCTGGCTGTTCTTCACTCTGTACTACGTTGTGCTCGTCTCAGGCTTTTGGAGAAGCTCTTCGGACGCAGCCTTGCCTTCAGACTTTTCGCTGGGCATCGCGCTGAGTTTGTTGATGAACATTGCAATCAGCTGGGGTGTGCCCCTAGTTTTCCTCGTTGTTTTTGTCGCTTATTCGGAAAAGCAACGGTCATGGAGAAAGACATTCGTGAGCTTGGGGCTGAAAAGAAATGGTTCTGCGAGAAGCGTGTTTTGGAGCATCGTTTTGTTTCCTTTGATCACGATTGTTGGCTTCGTCGGACTGATCCTGGGTTTCTTTGGTGCCTCTGCCACACCTTTCGTCTTCACTAACGGGCAGACGCCGCTCTGGCTTCTCTGGTACATGGTAATCCAAGCATTCTTTCCTGTGGCTGTCGTGGAGGAAATGTTTGCAAGAGGTTACCTGCTTGACAGGCTTATGCCTCAGCATCCCTCTGGCTTAGTGAAAGCCTTGCCTGCAATCCTTCTGAGTTCTGCTTTGTTTACTCTTTGGCATGTTCCCGGGTATCTAGGAGCGTACTCATTTTCAGTTGCCAAAGCCGTAGCGCTCTTGACAGGCAATGTTTTCCCAATATCAGTGATCTTGAGTGTAGCCTATGTTCGAGCGAGAACCAGAAACATCACAGGCCTTATAATTGTTCATTTCTTGTTAGACAGCATTTCAGTGATTATGGCAATAGCACAGTACACTTAGAATGTGTGTGGTTCTCTCCGAATATGGGTTCTCCTACTACCATAACGCTGTCTCTGAACTAGGTTTTACCGCCAAGTCCTATCAAGTGTCCGCCGAAAGCTATGGCCCATAGCACTATTGGATACGCGATCATTCGTTCCATGCCGCCTTTGTCCAAGCCAAGATAGTTGCCTGTGCCAAACAGGACTAGAGCAGTGAGGGCGATTACGCCCATTATTATGGAAATATAGTTCATAGGAGGCTTCTGCAGCCTGTACGCTGCGATGGCTGAAATCCCTCCGAAGAAGAAAGCAACTGCAGACATAACGAAGTGTATTGTCCCGGCGTCTTCTGTGAAGACCCTGGCGTTTTCCGTGAAGACTCCAACGCCAATAGCACCAACACCAGCAATAAAGATCAAAACTGCAGGCAGCTTCGCTCCCATGCCACGCAAGATGAAATATGAAGCCACAACAACCATCAATCCAAACAGAAAGATCGAAGCGTTAAAGACCAGCGCTGAAGGACCAACACCCAAATCACTGATATAATTCCTCCGTGCACTGTAGCCACTGTACAGTACCTCTGCCAAAATCATGCCAACAATGAATTCAACTGCTCCGACTAGGATCAGCGTTCCCGCAGTTTTTGTTAACAGATTGCTCATGAAGAGCAGTAATGAATGAGAAGCTTTCTTATGAGTTTCGGTCACTGACCCTTCTCAGTCAAGCGCTCTTTCCAGAATCTTCAAAGCCTTCGTCAAGTCGGGCCTCTCGGGATCTATGTTACCTAAGCCCATTCTCATCATGTTTGACCTCTCCAATTTGTACTCGTTTTTGAAGAGGAAAAATGTCCCAGGCACGGCTGCGATGCTGAGGTCTGGGATTGCATGGTCGTTTACCCAGCTGTAAGTGTCCTTCACCGGCAGTCTCACCCAGTAAGTCACACCTGCCCTGTTTGGAAAATATTCCAGCCCTTTCTCATCCAGCCACTGTTCGGTTTCTTTCTTAAGCCTAGTCCACTTCTCCTTGTACCTCTCCAAGGCCTCCCTGCCTTCTGTCAGCAGCTTCATTGCAACGATCTCGACAACATTTGAGCCTACACCAACAGTGTTCAGCATGTCAGCGTAAAGTTCGTCAACCAACTCCTTTCGACCTATGGCCACACCAGCTCTCAGCCCACCCAAACCATAGGCCTTGGTAAAGCTTGTAGTAACTATCCCGCATGCCGGCTCAACCGAGAACACCGAGGGGATTGCTTCACGACTGAACTCAGCGTATATCTCATCGCACAACACGGGAAAGCCAAACTCAGCTGCAACCTCCATTATTTCTCCTAGTTCACGTCTGTCAGATATTGCACTGCTCGGCGCATGGGGATTCGTCAAAACAAGCAGTCCAGTTCTTTCCGAAACAACCTTTCGAAGCGCATCTGCGTCAAGCCGATACTGCTCCTCCACCTTTCTATCCAGTCTCTTCAAGCGTGGAAAATACTCCTGCACCAGCCGAAGCAGCGGCTCATACGTCGGATACTCTACCACAGCCTCATCCTTCTTCGAATTCACCTCCGCCAAACACCTGATCACCCGCGCATTCTGGCCAGACGCGCCTTCGCTTGAAACAAAAACATTCTCAGACTTCACACGATACCGCCGAGCTAAGACCTTAACAGCCTCCGGGTTGCCGTGCAGATGGTTCTCGCTTAGATTGACCTCCCCTAAGGTCAACTTGTAGCTGAAGCCGCTCAGTCCGCTGGATCGAAAATCATACTTCACCTTAGGCACGTGAACATACCAATCCAAATACAAAGACGGATGCCTCACACAGATCACCAGACTATCCATTCGTCATCATGTGGCGAAACGTGCAAGTAATACGCTTAAAAGCCTTGAGCCTCAACAGGCCGAAAGAAGACACCAAGCTCTTCATGAAGAAAGAGCACATATCAATCATCGAAAATCATCAATCTATCGAAAAAAAACCGAACCCACCACACAAAAACAACGGTATTATGAACAGCTCTAGCCGCGAGTTAATAACAGCTGAAACAGAAGCCAGTCCCTACACAGCACATGTTAGTGTTCCTAAGGCACAGTCAACACCAACATCCACACAGATTCCTGGCCCAAACCCTAGCAAGCTTTCAATAATCTGCACACGTAGGTCGCCAAAGCGCGCGTTCTACTGCTGATTTCCCTTCGCGCTTTCTGCAAATTCGACTTCGCACCTCTGTCTTGTGGTTTCCAAGTAGAGTTGTCTAATTAGTCAAGCACGCTAAACAAGAAGCCTCAAAAAGCCCTCCAAACACGTTGGAAACAAGAGAGAAGGGATCACATGTGCGCACCAGAATGCGCCAAACAAGGACACTGATTCTTCTCGTGCTAGCTTCGGCAGCATTGATTGCAATGGTTTCATCATGGCAATACATAGGGATCTCAATTCCCAACGCCTCAGCCCTCGTGGCGGACAGCGGAATAGGCGTGTACTGGGATCAAGCCGCCACCAAAAGCTGCCAATCCATCAACTGGGGCACGCTAACCCCAAGATCAAGCAAAACAGTAGTCATATACTTGAAGAATGAAAAAAGCCAGGATATGGTCTATTCGCTGACGACAGCTCAATGGAATCCCGTTAATGCTTCCAAATATATGATTCTAAATTCTAACTACAGCGGAACCCGAGTTCGCCCCGGCTCGGTTTTGTCGGTCTCTCTCACCCTATCAGTATCGCCTAAAATAGCCGGAATATACGATTTTAGTTTCCAAATTATCATTTCGGGAAACACCTACAAATTAGGTGACGTTGACCACGATGGACGTGTAGACATGTATGACTTGGCGCTAATCGCTCGGGCTTACGGCGCAGTTCCAGGCGCTCCCAATTGGAACGCGGAAGCGGACCTAAATGGAGACAGGCGGATCAACACGCAAGATCTCGCCATGGCTGCACTTAATTATCAAAACACAAATGGTTAGCTCTAAAAGGTGCCTCCCAAAAGAAAGAGCCGGCAAATCTGCGAAATAGAGGGCTCTACCAAAATTGCACACGCACAAAAAAAGCGCGTTATTACCAATTCTTCAACAGGCAAATCAATACATCTAAGTAGAAACCCGCCCAAAATCATCGCAGCCAAGATTCAAGAAGTTGTTGTGGCAGAGCTACAGAGAGTCAACAACAACTTCTACACAGCCACAGCCCCACAGCTCATGCTGGATGATGATGTCACTAGGAAACAGTCTGACGACGACGCGCACACAGGGAAAGAAGTTGAACGCCAATGTCTCACACGTTCAACGACTTCTGAACACACCCGACCCTGCATTCGACAACCAAGTCCATGTTGCCGTCCAACATCCAAACCCTTTCAACGACGAGTAAGAACAGGGCTAACCAACAAGATGGATCCTTAGAGATAATCCGCATTCTTTCCATAACTCGCTTCAAGGGTCTCAGCTTTCAGCTTTCTTCTCCGCTGTATGTTCATGCGGTTCTATTCTTACTTTGATTTCAGTCACTTCGTCAAACTCGTGCCTGACCCTTTCCTCAATCTGTGTTGCTATTTCATCTGCCTCCTTCACGGTCATGCTCGGGTCAACAACCACGTGCATGTCACCCATCAGGTAAGGTCCAACCTTGCGCATGCGAATGCTGTGCACCGCCTTCACGTGGCTGACACTCTTTGCAATGCCCTCAATATCCGACAGGATTTCTTCACATGAGCACGCGTCTACGAGAACCAGCGAAGCCTCCCTTATTATGGAATACGAAACAGTGAACACAAAAAGAGAAATCACAATACCGGCGATAGAGTCGGTCTCCATGAACCCGAAATATCTGCTAAACATGATGCCCAGAAACGCTGTTATCGAAGTGAGCCAATCCTTAATAGAATTGAACGCATCAGTCTTCAACGCCAACGAAGCGTACTTCTTAGCCGCACGCCTCTTGAAAACCGACATAACAACCGCAATAATCGTAGCTGCAAAAGCCACAGCGAGCGCTAATTCAGAGTTCCGGAGTTGTCGAGGAGCGAACAGAGTCAGATAAGACTCGTAGAGGACTATGCCACCGAGAACAGCCATAAGAAGGGCGGCTACCATACTGCTGAACGTTTCGATTCGGTAATAGCCAAAATGAAACTTGCCGTCAGCTGCCTTACGCGACAACCGCAAGCCCACCCAAACGATAAGTGAAACTGCAGCATCAGCGAACGAGTAGACCCCGTCAGCCACCAAAGAAATGCTCAGGGACAGAATTCCAACAAATATCTCAACGATTCCCACTAAGACGAGAATGAGAAACGATTTTTCTGCGACAGTTCCGCCCTTAGCCAATTCACCTGACTGCAAGCCTTTAATCTCGCCCTTGCAAATGATTTCGAGATGTCAATTCCGTGTACTACGACTATTTATGTGATTTGTGTACGATGTTGGAAAGGGGTCTGTCGAGTTCAAATCCTCATCCGCATAAATCAGACTGGGACGGCGACATCATCCCCCACCTAAGATACAACAGCCGTCTTACATAACTCTTTTTCAAACCGACAGAAAACTGCCCGCCACCTTTTTGCTCAGAGCCTTTAGAGTTCCTGAGACTCTCAAAACATGAACCGCAGCAGGCTGATCGCCTATCCTCGTTATAGACGCTATCGCTGCTTTCACCATAGGCAACGCCGTGTGCGAACACCTCACAACCGCATAACCCACCTTGCCATCATAATGAATCAAACGCAGAGCAGCCTGACTTGCTCCAACCTCTCCGAACAGACGCAGTAAAGCGCTAAGAATTGAGTCTGCAATCGCATATTGTTGTACCGATCTATCGCACTCCAACTTCAGGGCCAAGTAGCGTCTCCTAACCTGCCTAGTCATCCTTCCCGCCCTCTCTGACTATTCGAACCCCCGGCGACACGTAACCCCGACTCTGTTTCACTCTGTTTCTATCCACAATCTGTGCAGGGGTCTCAGACAACGCCTTTAACGCCAGTGATGAATCCACGCCAAAGAGCAAACCCAGCGAGGCACAGTCATGTGGCTTGCGCAGAAGTAACGGGTTCGACGCGCCGCTGGAAATCACAAGAGGCACATCGTGACTATTAGCTATCGCCACCTCTTTCCGCAGTGCCGCGAGAAGACCAACGCGTTCTGACCCGCTTGTACTCAGAATCTGAGCCACGTCAACTTCAAGAGCAGCAGAAGAACCCGAAGCCAACTCCGCCTCAGCAAGACCAAAAAAACGCCTCCTCGGACTGACGCTTGAAAAACAGAGCAAGTCCACTCGCCGATCTTTTGCCGCCTGTCCTGCCACAGGCTTTGAGCCACAGAGAACGGACACAACTTCAAATCTTCGCCTTAACCGACCCAGATCACTCAACAATACGCTAGGGCTCTTCGGAGCCAGGTCCACCCTCGTCACTAAGTCTATATCGCTTCGCTGACTGATTTGCCGTAAAGTGTGAACAACCTCTTCTTTCACATTTGGCGGAAGCGGCACAGCAACACGAGCATAACCCAGCTCAGAAGATTTCGCCAGCATCCTCTCAGCATTTTCAAGATCTCCGCTCGAGACATATAGGTGCAGGTCACAGAACTTCATCTTGGAAGCATCCCGATTTCGCGGCAGATCTCCACGATGTCTTCAGGCCTGCTTTTCTTGAATCTTAGGCGAAAACGAACCGGATCAGCAGCTGTTAGTTTGAATTCGCCTTCAAAGGCCGCTTGTTTGTCTAAACGGATGTAAAAGCTGCCTTTATCTAAGTGTCTTTCAATCTGATTGAGCAGTGTTTCCTTGTCCAAAAGGCTGAGGCTCGAAGCCAAGTTCTCAACAATTGCTCTCACAACTTCTTTGTCCTTGATTTTCGACTCGAACAGAGTGATCGGGTTGCCGTGATGGCCACGCAGACTACTCTTCTTAAATGAGATGTTCTCGAACTGCGCTGAAGGCAGGAGGTTCCTGACAGCCGCCAGCACCTTGCTTTCGTCTTCAGTAGCGTGAGCAGAAAAGCCGATGTCCACGTATGCGACTGGCAGAGCCTTAGACAATGAGCACACACTCTACTGCAAGTCATCTGTTGCGTAGAAACTGCTTAAGAGTCTTCACGTTCTCAGCGTGCTTTGTCTTTCTCCTCTGATCTACTCGCAAGTGTAGCTTCAGCGCCTGACTGAAATCGAGTCCGACTTCTGCAAGTTCGGCCCTGCTGAAGCCTCTGCCTCTGCGAGTCTTGCCAGACTTTTTCGGAACGGTTGCCTCAGCAACTGTTTGCACACTCAAAATTCTTTCACCGAAACTCTACTGATTCTGACTCTTGATTTAAAATTATCTAGAGCGAGACCACAAAATTATTAAACAAGTTTCTATTGCATGCAGTATTTGTAAAAGTGAGGTATTGAAACACAGGGATGATTCCGAAAGAATTCTTCATAACGAGCGGCAAAGCAGTAAGCCCTGTATCCGAACTCAACGCGTTCGACCTCGCTCTCAAGAAAGCCGGCATCGCACAATGCAACCTTGTGTGTGTTAGTTCAATTCTTCCCAAAGAGTGCGAGCAAATCGAAAAACACAACATCGACGCAGGGGCTGTAACCTTCTCAGTTCTAGCGCGAATGGACGGAGACGAGGGCACAACCATAGGAGCAGGAATAGCTTGGACTTGGGCAAAAAGCAAGAAATATGGATTGGTTGCCGAGGCTCACGGGTTCATGGATAAGAAAGCGGTTGAAGAAACCTTGGAATGGAAAATCCGAGAAATGGCAAAGATACGCGGGATACAGATCGGACCCATCGAGAAACGGATCGAAATCCTACGGGTTCCGATGGATAACTACGGTTGCGTCATATCTGCTCTCGTTTATGGACCATAAAAGAAACTTTAAATCCGCCGTCTGCATCTTCCCTTTCTTTTTTTTGATTCTACCTTAGCCTGTCTTATGTTCATTTAGGGCGCTTTTGCGGTTGCTTGTGATGAAGACCGCGCACCTCTTTGCCAGCGCTTGTCAAACCTCTGAACACTCGTCCACGTTGAGCGTTATCGGCAACCCAGCGTATGTTTTTGTCAGATTTAATGACAGGATGATTGGGATCAACTAGGATGATCTCGAACCACTTGTGCAAGCCGTCTTCCCAAACCCAGTAGGAGTTGAGAACCTCCAAATTGGGAAACTTACGCGCTGCTCTTTCCTCGGCGATGAGCTGAAGGCTTTTCGCAGGCTTCAACTTGGCTACACCCATCCTTTTCTGTCGGCGACCAGCTTTCGGTCTCATCTTTTTTCTTCCACCCTTTCGCACTCTCGCTCTCACAATTACGAAACCTTGCTTAGCCTTGTATCCCAGTTTGCGCGCTCTGTCCAAACGCAGAGGACGTTCAACCCTGAGAATGGCAGGTTGCTTACGCCACTCAATAATGCGCTGTTTCATCAACTCCTTCACAAAAGACTCTGAGGGCTTGTTCCAAGCTTCGGTAACATACTTGTAGCTCAAATTGCTTCGCTCCTTTACGGTTCAACCTTAACGGTTACATTCCAACGGAACTTGTCCATCAATAGTTCGTAGCAAAATGTCATGCCACAACTAATAAACTTTTCAGCCTAGGCTATTCGCTGTAACGAGCTTGATACCTGCTCTAGATCCTTGACTCTAAAGAGTCTTCTAAAACATGTCAAGTCTTACTCTATTTTCCCTTTTCTTCTTCTTGTCCGCCAGAACCGCTCTCTTAACCAGAAGATAGCCACTTTGGCCTTCCCATATTTTCTCGGTTTCAACCAACTCAATTCTCTTCCTGAAAAAGGGCGCATCAAGAACTAGAGTCTCATATTCGCCACCCTCGCCAACAATTGAAACCCGAAATCTTTCTTTCATTTCAACTAAATCTTGGATTGCCTTTTGGTCTATTTTTCTTCCAAGCCACGTCTGGTCAAATCCATAGGCATAGACCCCGACAATCAAGGCTTCAATTCCTGACCTAACGATTTCTTCGAGCAGCTCGAGTGGGTCTTTGTGCCAGAGAGGTGCAATGTGCTTCAGTCTCAGTTCTTCGCAGATTATGTCGATGCGTTGCTTTTGATATTGAGATGATACAGCGCCGGAAACCACTGCGTCGACATCAAGCTGAGCGAGCAACTGCTTTAAATCTTGAAGTTCTGCCTCTTTAACTCCAGAGGTTTGAGCCTTAACTAACGGTATGCCAACTGCTTCTGCAAACAGATCAGTCAAATGTATATTAGGATAGTGGAACATCCAGCTGTCTTCCCGTTGCGGGAGCATCGTGGCAAGGTAATGTACCTCATGTCCATTTGTCAAGACTTTGTACAGAGCCAAAGCCGAGTCTTTACCGCTTGTCACAAGTGCCGCGACGCGCACCGATGGACCACCCACCGAGGCAGAGAAGCACAATGCTGCTAATAAGTTATGACAATCTCACGTCGCTCTTTCTGCCAGAACTTCTGATAATATTCTTCGCAGCGATGGCGTGCTGCTTCAATTGGCAGATCCCAAAGCGGCACCGTCACTAATCCCCAGTCACACTCCACGTTATCTGCATTTACCTGCACAGCATAAAAATCCTGAGCACTCACAAAGTGTGGGTTAGCCAGGCTTTTTCTATTCAAAACTAAGGCTGCGAATCTATTGGGGTTCGGGCTTCTCAGTTTCTCCTCCAGCGAGCAGACTATGCCTTCGACCTTTTGCCTTGTAAAGCCTGCATTCACAACGTCATCGACAATCAACACGCGATTGAGACGGTTGAATAATTCGCTAAAGTAAGTCTCCCACTCTGCACTGGGGAAATAGGATTCAACATGGTGTTGCATGTAGATATGTCGCTGAGCCACCAGGGGAACAAAGTTTTCAACCGCCTCGTTCATTCTGGCCAGACCATACGCCACAGGCAAGCCCTTCAGGACCACTCCCAGAATCACGGTTTGACGCAGGTTGAGCTGATAGCGTATCTTCTCGTTCAAGCATTCTATTAGCTTTTGAGCGATAAGTCGCTTTTTCATCTGGGTGAAAGCCCAGACTTAGGACAATCGCTGAACTTATTACGCTTTCGCGCTTCATAGCCAATTGATTCTGAAGAAGAGATGCTTCTATCTGCGACTCAACCTTCTATCTGCTTCACTCATAATCGCGCGCGTTTTTCTTCGCCATTCCTCAAAGTCACTGGGTGAGTCGGGAAAGGCTGCGTAGTGTGACTTCATTTTTTTAAGCAGGTTTGCCGCGTCGCGAAGTTTGACCAGCATTGAGAACTTGCCGAACCCACGGAACATTCGCTTTGTCTTTTCGGTTATGTTAAGGTGTGCGTCTTCGCCCATGCTCACCTTGAGCAAGTCATCCTGGGTGATCAGATTGTACTTCATTCCATAGCTGATCTCCTCGTTTGCGACAGACTTTAGCAGGAAGAGACGGAAAATGTCCAGGCCCGCTTGCTTGGCTCCGTAAGCCCTCATGTATTCCACGTTGTAGCGCCACAGTCCTTCTCGGCTGATGTCGTCTTTCTCAAGAGCCTCCACGATGGTTCTTCCAGCTAAGGTGCCTCCGGTCAACGACGGTCCTATGCCGCCTCCGTGAATAGGGTTTACTTGACAGGCTGAGTCCCCGACTACTGCAATACCGTTGCCAGTCATGCAGTCCAAAGGTCGCCTTGTGGGCACGTACCAGCTTCCGCCCTTGACTAAGGTCGAATCCTCGAACATCGGCTTCGACAGAATCTTTTGATAGAACTGATTCTTTGGATTTGGGAAGCCCTTGGTCATAGCCAAGCCCAAACCTACGTTGACCGTGTTTTCGCCCTCGGGAAAAATCCAGTGGTAGCCAGCTGGAGTTGCCTCTTGATCAAGAAAGATCTCGCAGAACTTCGGGTCGAAATCTTCGTTCTTGAGCACGCGTATCTCTCTGTAACACGCCTCAACGTCTTCGTTGTCCACGTTAAGGTCAATTCCTACTTCAGCTGGAAGACCTTTGCGCAGGATAGCTGTGAAGCCGCTGGCTTCAACAACAACTTTGCTCTGCAGTTGAACCGCGCTACCACTCTTCATGTGTTTGGCTTCGATCCCATTCACAAAGCCATCTTTCAGCATCGGTGCTGTGGCAATTGTTGAATCGAACAACTTTGCTCCAGCGTCGACGGCGTCGTTGAGCAGTCGTTGACCAAAGAGACGCCTGTTCAGAATGAATCCATATATGCGCTGGCTCCCGATCGTGAAAGCGGTTTCTAAGTCGGGCGAGTAAATCCTGATGCCTTCGATGAGGCTTCGCACTTCATCTCCTTTAGGCGGCGCTAGAGCTAAATCGTCAAAGTGGTGCTTTCCAACAGCGTCTCCACACACTTTCTCGCCAATTTCATTTCTCTCCTTTCTGTCAACCAAACCAACTTCAAAACCTGCTTTGGCAACTTGTTTGGCTGCCATACACCCTGCGGTTCCTGCACCGACCACGATGACGTCGAACTCTTTCATGGAACTCCGTCCAGAGCAAGTGGTATACTTTGTAAACTTGATTGCATAGGTAAACCCTTATAAATCATTAAGTATGCTTATCCACACCTAGTGTAGTTGTGTGAACTCAAAACCCGCTCTAAGCGACGAACTTCGCAACCTGATTGAATCGCGAATGGAACGTACCCTTGCAGCGATTGAAGAGACGCTTCAGCGCATCTTGGAGAAGCAGGAGATGCGCTTAGAAGACTTGAAAAGGACAATTGAAGGTTTGGAGCAGAGCTTCAGCATGCTCTCCCAAAAATGGAACCTTGAAATACTGTATACTTTATTCCTCAGAAGCAGCACGGGCTTCGGGGGATTGAAAAAGATTCTTGGAGTGAACTCGCGCACGCTTTCAGACAAATTGAAAACTCTGAAGCAGCACGGCTACGTCGACAGAATTGTGGATCAAGGGCCTCCGCTTAGGGTGAGATATTCGCTTACGCTCAGAGGAAAGAACACGGTGCTCTTGGCTCTGCCCCTCTTGTACTATGCAAGCAGCCAAACAAACGCAACGTAGCGCGGGCTTGAGCCGTTTTCGAGCTGAACTCTCTCTCGTTCATAGAACAAGCGGTTAAGGCTGCTGCTAATACTTTCTATCAAGATGTTCTATTCTGGGCATCTCAATCTGGCGCCCTTTAAAGCGCTATCAGATTTCCGTCTCTACAAAACTTCCTTGAAGTCGCTTTTGCAGTCGCTTAGAGCGAAGTCTTCTTAGAGCGACCTTTTCAGAAACTAGGACTCTTCGCACCTTCTTTTCTGACAGACGCAAACCATGAACATAGCGACGACTAAAGCGTTATCTTAGCCTTTTTGAGGTAGACAATGACGATCTGCGCTAGGGTTGAACTTATCAGCGCTTCAATTGTCAATGTCACCAGAATGACTAGGACAGCCCCTGATGCTGCTCGTGGCGCCATCTGCCGGGAAAATGTGAACCAGAAATAATCTGTGACAGCCACGTACGGGGCCTGCACAAGCCAGGCCATGATTCCAGCAAGCAGAGGTCTCACTTTTCTGGCAAACATCGCTGAGGCAAATCCAAGGATGGCTAGACCGCCTACTATAAACGGGATTTGTGCTCCAACCACAAAACCCATAAGTATCCCGCCGACCGCGCCTGTGAAAAGTCCCGCCAACGGTCCGAAGAGGATTCCTGAGATAAATATGGGTAGTTGGGTGAAATGTATTGAACCCGAGGTGCCTCCCAGAGGAATCGGAACAGCAATTGGGGGAACTGATAGGATGATGGCTAAAGCTGCCATGATCGCTACGATTGATAGTCTTCTTGCTTTACTCGACAAGTGAAAGCCTCGCTTGAGTATTACGAAAAACAATTTCGGTAATACTTTATTAAAAACCTTACGTATAATTCTGGGTAAGGTGAAGATATGTCCACTGAGTCAGGCGTGGTTAGACTTAGCGTCTCTCTCCCGTCCTCGTTAGTGAGCGAGTTCAACAAGGTCTGGAGAAACATGCAGTACACTAATCGATCCAAAGCGGTTCACGATGCTATAAGAAACTTCATCAGCGACTACAATTGGACGGCAGATAGAGCAGAGCAGATTATGGGCGCCATTGTTCTACTCTATTACCTAGGCAGACCAGGCTTGCTCAACAAAATCATGAAAGTCCAACACGAGTTTGAGAATGTGATTTCATCGACCATGCATATTCATCTAGCCAAAAACAAATGCTTAGAAATAATTGCTGTAAAAGGAGCTTCGAAGGACGTAAGAAATTTGGCACAGAGGTTGACGGCACATAAAGGCGTGAAACAATTAAAGCTGGCGGCCGTAGTACCCTAAAGCATGGTCGTGGTAAAGTGGTCGCATCAACAAAACGCGAAGAAGACGTCAAAGCTCTCCTATTCGAAGCTGCGGACTTCCACGGACATCTAGGTCCATTTCTTGCACTGGGTGTTCGAACCGGTCTTGTGGGCCTTAGGGAACTAAATGCAGGACCAGCAGACACAAAACTGCGAGTGACGGTGATGTTGAAGTATGATGTGCCCTTCTCCTGTATGTTGGATGGTGTCCAAGCGGTGACGAGGTGCACTGTCGGCAACAAGAGGTTGTCGTGGAAAGACTCCGAGCAAATGAGCGCCGTGTTTACCGTTCACGACAATTCGCGAGTGGAAGTGATCATAAATTCCGCCGCGATTCAGGAGCTAAGTCGCAAACTTGCGGACAAACCTTCAGAGGAAACAGTTCGCAAGCTTGCCTTGGACATTGCGTCTAGGTCTGAGAAGGATCTGCTTTCAATAAAACGTAAGTGACAGTAGCCTGTTTATCAGCTTTATTTGAGCGGCATCACAATGCGGGACCTCGAGATTGCGAAGAGTCTGTTGAAAAGCAAGAACAACACGCTTGTCATTGTAAAAAGAGCGAGAGTGCTTTTTGAAACAAGTTCTTCCGGAATAATAGGACTTCTGAATGCGGTTGAAAAGCTTGGGGAAACTATGTCGGATTCGAGTGTCGCTGACAAGATAGTTGGTGAAGCAGCCGCACAACTCTGCGCCTACTCAAGAGTGGCAGAAGTTTATGCCGTTACCCTAAGTCAGTGTGGAAAGGACCTACTTGCAAGGCATCATATCAGCTATCAATACGAGAATATGGTGCCTCACATCCTAAACGCGAAGAAAACAGACCTCTGTCCGTTCGAGAAAGTTGTCGCCGGGAGCTGCAATACTGAAGAGGCTTATGAAAGGTTAAGACGCTCTGTACAGCCACTATCTTAGTTAACATCATACCACTATTCATTGTGACGTCAGAATCTTTAATGCTGACATAAGTCCGACTCCTGCTAAAATGGACACTAATTGGACGAGAGACTCTTTGCCTCGTGTTCTCTTATGAAGCTCGGGCATAAGGTCTGTTGAAGCTATGTAAATAAAGCCGCCCGCCGCAAAAGGAACCAGCAATTGCGTAACTCCTTGAACATATGAGGCAAGGTAATAGGTGAGTACAGCTCCGACAACAGCAGTTAGCGCCGACATGAAATTGTATATTAGAGCTTTTTTCTTCTCCAATCCGCCAAAGAGAAGGATGCCGAAGTCTCCAAGTTCTTGGGGAATCTCATGAAAAACGACGGCTAAAGTCGTGGCAAAACCCAGCGAATAAGATGGAGAGGAAATGAGGAAGCTGGCTGCTATTG